>TARA_R110000850_G_scaffold277153_1_pt1 | contig 143475 bp, 127 predicted proteins | sample TARA_R110000850 | Tara Oceans TARA_R110000850 (sample SAMEA4397586) | marine metagenome | biome: Polar Biome; feature: [SRF] surface water layer (ENVO:00010504); material: water (ENVO:00002006), including particulate matter (ENVO:01000060) such as... | depth 5 m | reverse complement strand
GTGTGGCAGGGGTGCAGTTCACTAGAACTGCCCCCTATGCCGATTGCCTGATTTGGTTTATTACGAAGCCGTACCGCGCGAGCCGCTTTGTGTGGCATATTTAGAGTACGAATTATGCGGAATGGGGCCGCCCAGTTCGGGTCCGGTTACGGTCATGCAAATTCTGCTGATGCTAACGCATACAGATATTCTTGATTACGCTCCTAACTCGCTCGAAGCCGTTCATTTATTTGCCGAAGCAGGGAAGCTGGCGTGTGCGGATCGGGATGTGTATATTGCCGACCCTGACTTCGTTTCCTTTCCTGTGAATACATTGTTGGCCCCCCGTTATATTGCCCGGCGCGCCGCTTTAATTAACCCTGCTCGCGCCATGCCGCGTGCCCGGGCGGGAAGTCCGCTTGGGGAAATCTCCACGTTTGGCAAAGACCGTTCCCCTGAATTACCTTCAACAACACATTTGTCAGTTGTCGATAAAGAAGGGAATGTGGTGTCGATGACAACATCGGTGGAGTCGGCATTTGGCAGCAAAATCATGGTGCGCGGTTTTTTATTGAATAACCAGCTCACTGACTTTTCTTTGCGCGGTGTCGATGAAGCGGGCATGCCGGTTGCCAACCGCGTTGAGCCGGGCAAGCGTCCTCGCAGTTCCATGGCGCCCATGATCGTACTGCGGGATGGCAAGCCTTATATGGCTATCGGCGCGCCCGGTGGCCCGTTCATTATTAGTTTTGTGGCTAAAACGCTATTAGGCGTGTTGGGTTGGGGGCTGGACATACAGGCTGCAATTGCGCTGCCTAATCGGGGAAGTTGCAATTATGGCACCGAGATTGAACAGGGAACGCAGCTTGAGCCGCTTGCGGCTTCTCTTGAAAGAATGGGCCACAAAGTGCGTTTGGAGTCTCTGCCCAGCGGTTTGCAGGGGGTGGTCATAACGCCCAACGGTCTGGAGGGCGGGGCCGATCCACGCCGCGAAGGCGTGGCGCTGGGGCGTTAATATTTTTTAATGAAAGACCACCGTTCGGCTGCCATTCAGCAAAATTCGATGTTCCACATGGCTGCGCACGGCACGTGACAGCACCAGCGACTCAATATCGCTGCCTACCTGGGTAAGATCTTTTGCACTCATATTGTGGTTCACGCGCTCGATATCCTGTTCAATAATCGGGCCTTCATCCAGGTCGGAAGTGACATAGTGCGCAGTGGCGCCGATAATTTTGACACCGCGTGCATGCGCCTGATGGTAGGGTTTGGCCCCCTTGAAACTGGGCAGAAAGCTGTGGTGAATGTTAATTGCACGACCCGAAAGCGCACGACACATTTCGGTGCTTAGAATTTGCATATAGCGTGCCAGTACAACCAAGTCCACTTGTTGTTCGTTCACCAGCGCAAGAATGCGTTCTTCCTGTTCCCGTTTTGTTTCGGGGGTGACGGGAAAGTGGTGAAACGGAATGTCATAAGCCTTGGCCATGCCGGCGTGATCGTTGTGGTTCGACACCACGCCGACAACGTCGACATTCAACTGGCCGCTGTGTGTGCGAAACAGCAAGTCGTTTAAGCAATGACCCTGCCGGCTGGCAAGAATCAGCAAACGTGCTTTACGCTGCGCATCATGAACGCGCGCCTGCATACCAAATTCCTGGGCAACAGCCTGGAATTGCTGTTCAAGCTCTTCCGCTTGCTGATGCTCGGGAAGCTCAAAGTGCACGCGCAGGAAGAACTGTTTGGTTTCGGTGTCGCCGAATTGCTGGGCATCCAGAATATTGCCCTGTCGTTCCAGCAACCAGCCTGAAACACGATGCACAATACCGGTTCGGTCGGGGCAGGACAGGGTCAGAATGTAGTCGTTCATCGTTATATCTGTTTGATTTGATCTTGGTTTTCAAGGGCCATGCGGCATTGCTGTGCGATAGCCAAACAGGCAGTCAGCCCTGGCGATTCAATGCCCAGTAAATGAACAGCACCAGGCACGCCATGCCATGTCGGGCCGGCAATTAAAAAGTCGGCGGCCGGTTGATCCGGGCCTACAATTTTTGGGCGTACACCGGTGTAAGAAGGCATCAGGCTATCGTCTGACAAATGTGGCCAGTATTGTCGCACAGCTTCATAAAAGCGCTCAACGCGGGAAGGATCAACGGCGTAGTTTATTGTGTCCACCCATTCTGTGTCGGGTCCGAACCGCGCTTGCCCGGCCATATCCAGCGTTAAGTGCACACCCAAGCCTGCTTCGTCGGGCATCGGGTAGATTAGATGCGAAAAAGGTGATCGTTGCATCAGGCTGAAATAATGGCCTTTGCAATAATGGGCGTTTGGGCGCGGTGTGGGCGCATGCCAGGGGAAAAGGCGGGCGATAGTCGGTGCCGCCAGGCCTGCTGCGTTCACGACATACCGTGCTGTTAACGACATGGGGTCGGCACCACCGAACCCCAGATGAAAGTTGCCGTTGGCCTGTTCAATACTTTGCAGCGGTGTGCGAAAGACAAACTGGCAGCCTGCCCCTTCGGCCTGGCCCTGCAAAGAAAGCATAAGCGCATGGCTATCGATGATGCCGGTTGACGGTGACAGCAAAGCCGCCTGGCAGGTGAGCTCCGGTTCCAGCGCAACGGCCTCTGAGGCTGATAGCCATTGAATGTCGGTTACCCCGTTGGCCAAAGCCTTGTCATGCAGTGTTTTCAACGCGCTTAATTGGCTGTTCGCCGTGGCGACAATTAATTTACCGGTTCGCTTGTGGGGCACGCCGTATGCTTCGCAATAGTCGTACAAAGTTTGCCGCCCGGCCACGCAAAGTTGGGCTTTCAGACTGCCTGTGGGGTAATAAAGGCCTGCGTGAATGACTTCGGAGTTACGCGAACTGGCACCGGTACCGATTTGGCCTTCGGCCTCTACCACCAACACTTCGTGGCCGGCCCGGCTTAGTTCACGTGCGACGGCCAGCCCAATAACACCGGCACCGACGACAATGCATTCAATGTCGACATTCATGAAAGACGCTGGACTCAGGGTGCCAGGCGCTGGTATGACCAAGCGCCGTTTGGTTGAAGTTCGTAAGCGATCCGGTCGTGCAGCCGCGATGGGCGGCCTTGCCAGAACTCGATATAGTGGGGAATGAGGCGATAGCCTCCCCAATGCTCAGGCCGGGGTGGGTTATCACCCAGTTCATCGGCCAGTTTCTGTGCCCGTGCGTCGAGTGCTTCGCGGGTAATGGGTTGGCTTTGGGGGGAAGCCCAGGCGCCGACACGCGACGCTAAAGGGCGACTATGGAAATACGTGTCGGACTCACTTTGTGCAACCTGTTCCACCCGTCCTTCAAACCGAACCTGCCGCTCAAGTTCCGGCCAGAAAAAGAGTGCACTTGCAAAGGGTTGTTCAGCCAGCGCCTTGCCTTTACGTGACAGATAGTTTGTGAAAAACACCAGACCGCGCGCGTCAAACCCCTTCAGCAAAACGATGCGGGAAGACGGCTGCCCATCCTTTACGGTCCCGAGAGTCATGGCAGTGGGTTCGATCACTTCTGCCGTTAAGGCTTCATTGAACCAAAGTTGAAACTGATCCAAGGGATCCGCTTTAACGGTATCTTCATGTAGCGCGTTTTTTTGATAGTCGCGTCGGATATCGGCAATAGACATAATGGTTGGTGTCACGTTTGGGCGCGACTGGCGGAATCAGGTTTGTGTTGGATTGGTGGCATCGTTCCGCAATTGCCGAACCAACGCGTTAAGGCGTGCATCGTGAATGCCGTGATCGGTTAGTGCCTGCGCGGTTTCCAATACGTACTCGATGCAGGGGCCATAGGTACCATGTGCATTGTGGATGATGTCCACCAATTGCGCGTGATTCAAATTGCTAACATAACCATCTTTCTTGCGGTCGACCACAAACACCAATGCGGGTGTTTGGCCATGCGGTGTTTGACACGGCAAGTGCCGCGGAATGTATGCGGCGCTGGGCATCTCTCGTTTCCACAGTTCATCCAGTGTTTCCGGGATGTCGTTGGAGCCGACGCGATAAACCATGCCGCGGCAGGAACCGCCGTTGTCGAGCCCGAATACCAGGCCGGGGCGTTCCGGTGTGCCGCGGTTGATGCGGGACCACAAGCAGAGTGAGCGGTGGTAGCCTTTCAGCAGCGCGGGGCGTCGTTCAAGGTAATGAAAATTCGGGCGCCATACCAATGAACCGTAGCCGAACACCCATAAATCCTGGTGTGGTTTCAGACAGCGCATGAACTGCTCAACCGATTCCTGTCGTTCGGCATCGGTAAGGCGTCGGAACGTGCCTGGGCTGGGAGAACAGGGCGGGCAGGTTACAGCAGTAGTTTTCACAATGCGTTCGACATGACGGTAGCTAAAGATTTATTCAACCAATTTGGCCATGATCTAATAGTACTACTTCATGAATAGGGTTTGTGTCGGCTATGGATGAGTTTGACAATTCAATCGATGCGCAGCGTCGCTTTTCCGGTTTGGCGCGGTTGTATGGTGATCGCGCGCCGGAACGGCTGGCACAAGCTCATATTGCGGTTGCGGGCCTGGGTGGTGTGGGTTCATGGTGTGCCGAGGCGCTGGCTCGCAGCGGCGTGGGAAATCTGACGCTCATCGACCTTGATCATATTGCCGAATCGAACATTAACCGACAGGTGCATGCTTTAACCGATACGTTGGGGCAGTCGAAAGTGGAAGCGATGGCGCAACGTATCCACGGGATCAATCCGGCTTGTCGGCTCACGAACATCGATGATTTTGTCGTGCCTGAGAATGTACATACAGTTTTTGGTGAAGAGGTTCGACTCATTATCGACTGTACCGATCAAATTAGCGCAAAAGTGGCGATGATTCTTGAGGCCCGTCGCCGCCGTATTCCCATTATTGTTTGCGGTGGTGCCGGGGGAAAAACCGACCTGCTGGCAATGAAAGTGGACGATCTGGCCTTTTCAACCAACGATGCGCTGTTGGCAAAGCTGCGTAACGTTTTGCGGCGCAACCATGATTTCCCGAAAGGCTCGGTGAGTGATAAAGCGCGCCGCCGTGTTGCCAAGATGGGAGTGCGCGTTATTTGGTTTGACCAGCCTGCTGTGTTGCCTGCCGCCTGGCTTGAGGCAGATGCGCCGGCCGAGGCGCTGCAAGGGTTATCCTGCGCGGGCTATGGGTCCGCAATGGCATTAACCGCAGCCATGGGTTTGGCTGCGGCAAATGATGCCATACAACAGGTATTGAAGAAAAACACAAAATCTTAGGCGATGTATCCCTGCGCCAAGCTAGTCTTCTCGTTACGCCGTCATAAACGTTTTTAGTACCTGTCCCGTGTGGGACCTTTCGGCAATTTTCATAATTGCCTCGGGTGGGCCGTTTTCAACCAAACGACCGCCGTTCGTGCCGCCTTCGGGGCCCATGTCCACAATCCAGTCGGCTTCGGCAATAACATCCAGATTGTGTTCAATTACCACCACGGTGTTGCCCGCTTCAACCAGGCGGTGCAGCACATGAATCAGCTTTTCAACGTCGGCCATCGACAGCCCGACGGTGGGTTCATCCAGCACATAAAGGGTATGGGGTGTGCGTGACGCACGCCCCGTTGTGATAACGCCCTCGGTTAAGCGCGCCTTGGTGAGCTCGGTAACCAGTTTGATGCGCTGCGCCTCACCACCTGATAACGTGGGCGAGGGTTGCCCTAATGTTAAATAACCTAAACCCACGTCCTGCATCAGTTTCAGTGCGCGAGAAATTTTTGAATGGGCGGTGAAATGTTCAACGGCGTCATCCACGTCCATTTTCAAAATTTCACCGGCGCTCTTGCCCTGCCAGTTCACATCGAGTGTGTCGCGGTTGAAACGTTCACCGTTGCAGGCATCACAAGGCACTTTAACGTCGGGCAGAAAGTTCATTTCAATGGTCCGCAGGCCTTGACCTTCGCAAATGGGGCAGCGACCATCGCCCGTGTTGAACGAGAATCGCGCCGCCGTCCAGCCACGTAGCCGCGCATCACGCGTATTGGCAAACAGTTTACGGATATCATCCCAAAAACCAACATAGGTGGCCGGGCATGAGCGCGGTGTTTTGCCGATGGGTGTTTGGTCGACCTCCAATACGCGATCAATGGTTTCCCAACCGGTAATCGATTCGCAGCCGTGCCATTTCATGCTGGATTGACGACCCACGACATGCGCCAGGTTATCCAGCAACACATCGCGTGCCAGGGTGGATTTTCCTGATCCCGACACGCCGGTGACCACACTGAGGCAGCCGATGGGGATGCGTGCGGTTACGTGCTGCAGGTTATGAAGGTGCGCGCCCTGGATTTCAATCATCGGGGTTTCGTTGTGAATAACGCGACGCGGTTTGAAGGGGTGCTGCAAGGGGTGTTTCAGATAGCGCCCGGTAAGCGATTGGGGATCCTGCATGATTTCTTCCACGGTTCCCTGTGCCACCACTTGACCACCCCGCACCCCGGCGCCGGGGCCCATGTCGATAATATGCTGGGCTTTTTTAATGGTGTCTTCGTCGTGTTCAACCACCACTAGGGTGTTGCCGTTCCCTTCAAGACGGGCCAGCGCTTTCAGCAGAATCTGGTTGTCGCGCGGGTGCAAACCGATGGTGGGTTCGTCCAGCACATAGCAAACGCCTTGCAGATTCGAGCCTAATTGTGCGGCCAGACGAATGCGTTGGGCCTCACCGCCCGACAGTGTGGGAGCGGCGCGATCCAGGCTTAAATAGTCGAGCCCCACTTCGCGCATAAAGTTCAGCCGCCCTTTGATTTCCTGCAGGATGTCGCGTGCGATTTCCGCATCGCGACCACGTAACACAAGCCCGTTGAAAAAGACATCGGCCTCGGCTACCGACCATGAAGCCAGTTCCGCAATACCTTTGTCGCGCCAAAGTACGGCACGGGATACGCGATTCAGCCGGGCGCCGTTGCAGGAAGGGCAGCTATGCGCTTCGCCTTCGTACCAGGCATTCCACGCCGTTTCTTCGCCGGTTTGTGTTTCGTCGAACCCTTGCAGGCGCAGGCCGGTACCGAAGCAGTCGGTACACCAGCCATGTTTGGAGTTATACGAAAACATGCGCGGATCGGGTTCAGGAAAACTGGTGCCGCAGCAGGGGCAGGCCCGTTTCACCGAAAAATGCTGCGCCGGAAGGCCTTGAAGCGACTCTAAATTTCGGCGGTCGTCGATTGGGCCGGATGCGTTGGTAAGCGGTGCCAAGACGGTCAGGGTGCCATGTCCGTGTTCCAGTGCTTGCCGAATAGCCTGACGCAGCGCCAGCTCTTCTTTCGGATCGACGATCAGGTCGGCCACCGGCAACTCAATCGAGTGCTCTTTATAGCGGTCGAGGCGGGGCCACGGCGATACGGGGATGAATTCTCCGTCGACGCGAAGGTGGGTGTGGCCTTTGCCTTGCGCCCATTTTGCCAAGTCGGTGTAATAACCCTTGCGTGCCGATACCAGCGGTGCCAGCAGGCCAATGTGCTGCCCTTTGTGGTCGCGAATAAGCTGGGCGGCAATTTGTTCGGGCGATTGCGAGCTAACTTCAACGTTGCAGTCGGGGCACATTTGGGTGCCCAGTTTCACGTATAGCAAACGTAGAAAATGGTGGATCTCCGTCATGGTGGCCACGGTTGATTTACGCCCGCCGCGGCTGGTACGTTGCTCGATGGCGACGGTGGGCGGAATGCCGTAGATGGCGTCAACATCGGGTTTGCCGGCGGGTTGCACAATGGCGCGGGCGTAGGCGTTCAACGATTCAAGATAACGGCGTTGCCCTTCGTTGAACAGGATATCGAACGCCAGCGTGGACTTGCCCGAGCCCGATACGCCCGTAATCACCGTGAAAGTATCTCGTGGAATATGGACGTTGACGCCTTTCAGATTATGTTCGCGCGCATTCAGAATGCTGATGTTGCGGGATAAGTTATGTTGTTTGCGCAACGTCGTTTGCAGCGGTGTCCCGGCGTCATTGCTGTGCCTTGTACCAGTCGCTTGATAGGGCTTCGTGGGCTCTGATAATGTGGGTGAAGAGAAGACAATATTGCCTTCATATTCACGCAGCGCCTGGCCTGTATAAGAACGCTCGTGCTGCATGATGTCGTTAGGGGTGCCGGTGGCAATCAGTTCACCGCCGCGTTCCCCGCCGTCCGGCCCCAGGTCCAGCACCCAGTCTGCTGCGCGTACCACATCCAGGTTGTGTTCAATAATCAATAAAGAGTGGCCGGCTGCGAGCAGTTTTCGAAACGCGCGCATGAGTCGCGCCACGTCGTCGAAATGCAAGCCGGTGGTCGGCTCGTCGAATAAAAATAAATTGCCGCGCTTGGCAACCTTGGCACTTGAAAGGGTGCTGCGCGAGGCTGCAGCAAGATGGCCGGCCAGCTTCAGCCGTTGTGCCTCGCCACCGGAAAGTGTCGGTACGGGTTGGCCCAGCCGCACATATTCAAGCCCAACGTCGGCCAACGGCGCCAGGCCGGTTTGCACATCGCGCAGGCCCGAAAAGAAGCTTAGTGCTTCGTTAACCGTCATCTCCAGCACTTGGTCGATTGTCGCGCTGCGGCCTAGATGTTCTACGCGTACTTCCAATACTTCCGGTCGATAACGTTTGCCGTCGCAATCCGGGCATCGCAAATACACATCCGACAGGAACTGCATTTCCACATGTTCAAAACCTGTCCCGCCGCAGGTGGGGCAACGACCATCACCATTGTTGAAGCTGAATGTGCCGGCCGTATAGCCGCGTTCTTTGGCCAAGGGTGCCTGGGAAAACAGTTTGCGAATGGCGTCGAACGCCCCCACGTAACTGGCGGGGTTGGATCGTGCCGTTTTCCCGATGGGGCTTTGGTCCACCATGATCACATCGGCAATCAGTTCTGCACCCAGTAAATGAGTGAAGGGGCCCGGCGCTTCGGTGGGTTTGCCTTTTTGCTTCAGCAGGGCCGGGTACAGTACGTCTTGCACCAATGTCGATTTGCCTGAACCCGATACCCCGGTAAGGCATACCAGGCGGCCTAGTGGAATGGAAACAGACACATTTTTGAGGTTGTTGGCCGTTACACCTTCCAGTAAAAGTTTAGGTGTGCCCGCTTGCACTGTCATTGGGCGAGGGGCTTCCACACGCAACCGATTGCCCAGATAGTTACCCGTTAGCGTATCGGCACGACGCAGCTCATCCGGGTTGCCGTCAAAAATAATTTGCCCGCCGCGTTCTCCCGGCCCCGGGCCGATATCAATAATACGGTCGGCGGCCACCATGACCTGAGGGTCGTGTTCCACCACTACCAGGGTGTTGCCGTTGTCACGCAAACGCTGCATGACTTCCACAATGCGATGCATGTCGCGAGGGTGAAGGCCAATAGAAGGCTCGTCCAGAACAAACAGGGTATTGACCAGCGAGGTGCCCAGCGCGGTGGTGAGGTTGATGCGTTGAACCTCTCCGCCTGAAAGCGTGCGGCTTTGTCGGTCGAGCGATAAATAGCCCAGCCCGACATCACACAGAAAGTTCAGGCGAGCCCTGACCTCATTCAACAGTAGATCAAGTGCTGCATCGAGCGCCGCCCCGAAACTGAGTTCCGCGAAAAAGCCTTTAACCTGATCGATAGGTAGCTGCATGAGGTCGTGCACATTGAGGCCGGGCAGCGCATTCAGTTGCGCCTGCGTCCATTCGGCATGAACCGGCATGAAACGGGGTGTTGTGCGGGATGCGGGAACGATCTGCTGACCCAGGCGCCAAAGCGTGGCGTCCGGTTTTAGCCGCGCGCCGCCGCAATGGGGGCAGGGGGTGTAGCTGCGATATTTCGATAGCAATACACGCACATGCATTTTGTAGGCTTTGGTCTCCAGCCAATCAAAAAAGCGCTGAGCGCCATACCACTGTGTTTGCCAGGCTTTTGGACCGCCTTTCCAGTGCGGGTCGCCATGAATGACCCAATGCTGCTCGGTTTCGGTTAGATCGCGCCATGGGGTGTCAAGGCGCACGTTGGCGGACGGTGCATAACGTTGTAATTCTTGCTGGCATTCTTTGTAGCTATTGGTTTGCCACGGTTTAATGGCGCCTTCCCGCAGGGTTTTGGTTTCGTCCGGCACGACCAGACCGAAATCGATCCCCATGACGCGGCCAAACCCGCGACAATGCTCGCACGCGCCTAGCGGCGAGTTGAATGAGAAAGTACTGGGCAATGGGCGCGCGTAATCAATGTTGCATTGTGCGCAATGCAACCGGTTGCTGAAGCGCCACGCTGTTTCAGGTTCATCCGGGCCGTCGGAGGCATAAATGGTGATGTATCCCCCGCCTTGCTTAAGGGCGGTATCCAGGGCCTCCATGACGCGGCTGCTTTCCGCGTTGCCGAAACGAAAGCGGTCTTGTACGACGTGTAATTGCAAACGCGGTTGCGCTTCGGCCGCGATTTTTTTACCGGCCTTGGTTTTGGATTTCTTGCCTGCGGTGGCCACGTTGTTGTCGTTGAACGTGACGGTTTCCTGATGGTGAATGCGGGTGTAGCCTTGCTGCTCGAGGAATCCGCGAATTTCTTCCTCGCTGAACGAAGCAGGGACTGAAACGGGAAAGGTGATGATCAGACGCGGATCGTGTTCACGGGTGCGTTCGGCCAACGCTTGCTGGATTGAGCGTGGGTCGTCGCGCCGTACCTCCTGGCCGCAACATCGGCAAAATAAACGCCCCATGCGTGCAAAAAGCAGTTTGATATGGTCGTTCAACTCCGTCATGGTGCCGACGGTGCTGCGCGAGTTGCGCACCGGGTTGACCTGGTCGATGGCGATGGCCGGCAAAATGCCTTCAATACGATCAACTTGGGGCTTATCCATGCGGTCGAGAAACTGGCGCGCGTAGGGTGAAAAAGTTTCCACATAACGCCGCTGGCCTTCAGCGTAAAGGGTATCAAACGCCAAAGAGCTTTTGCCCGAGCCCGACACCCCGGTAAGAACCAGCAGTTCGCCGTTCTGAATGGTGACATCAAGGTTTTTAAGGTTGTTTTGGCGTGCGCCGAATATGCGAATAGGAGCGGTCATTGAGAATTACAGCAGGCGAATTGAGTTGAACGTGGAGTTTACGGTAGAATAGTGGGTTAAATACAGTTCGGAGAATGTCATGGCTGAAATCAAGCGTAACCGTCGTAACACCATTGAGCGTCGTTGCCTGGGTAAAGCATTTAAGCGTCTTTTTGTGCGCTCGCCCAAAGGCGTGTTCAAAATGCTGGAAAAAGTAAAACGGGCCTGATTCGTTCAGGTTTGTTAAAAAGCCCGAAGTGTTTGTCGCTTCGGGCTTTTTGTTTGGCTGTCCGCCCAACCTGATTAGTGTAATTTTTTCGGGTCATCAGGTTGAACATGGAAGGCGTCGTCTTGGGCGTCATCGTCTTCATCGTCGTCGGGGGCGGGTTCTGGTTCGTCTAACTGGAAGGGCAGTACCCCCTCTATTTCCAGGCTCCAGGCTATCTCCTCGCCCTCATGATCCACTTTGATAAAGCGAATGCCTTCAAGGTCGGACAATTGAATGGCCCATAAGAATTCGCATTCGTAGATATCGTTTTTACCAACGGTTAACCCGCCCTTATTACCTAAAATGCGTGCTTTTTTTCCACCAATGGCAACATTGATACCGTCTTCATCGGTTTCGTCCTTCCCCAGTGGGATCCCGAAAATCACCCATTCAAAGCCGGTTTCTTGCGCGTCAATAAGTTCAGCAAGCACGGGTTTGCCAATATAGGCACTCAGCGCGTCGGCTGTGCGGCCGAGTTTGTCGAGTTCTTCCTGGGTAAAAACAAGGGGCGCCGGCGCGCTGGATGTCATAGCAATAACCTGTGTTTCGATTACAAAGCTTTATTCTAGTTGATTCGCATGTCTTAACAAGCGCGGCCTGTTTCTGTCATGGGCGCGGCTTTATTTTTCGTAACGGCCTACAATCGAGGTTTGTTATTTAACGTCTTTTTGAATTCAAGGTATGGCTCAATACGTTTACACCATGAATCGGGTCGGCAAAATTGTGCCCCCGAAGAAACAGATTTTGCGTGATATTTCCCTGTCGTTTTTTCCGGGTGCCAAAATTGGCGTGCTGGGTTTGAATGGCGCAGGTAAATCCACCTTGCTGAAAATCATGGCAGGTGTGGATAAAGAGATTGAGGGGGAAGCCATCCCCATGCCGGGTATCAAAGTGGGGTACTTGCCTCAGGAGCCTCAGCTCAACCCAGCACACACGGTCAGGCAAGCGGTGGAGGAAGGCATTGGCGAGGTCTTTGAGGCGCGCAAACGGTTGGATGAAGTGTATGCCGCTTATGCCGAACCCGACGCCGACTTCGACGCACTGGCCGCCGAGCAGGCTGAACTGGAAGCAGTCATTGCAGCGGCTGCATCCAGTGGTTCAGACGACATCGAAACACAGATGGAAATAGCGGCAGACGCATTGCGTATCCCCGCCTGGGATGCGCAGGTGGATAAGCTTTCGGGCGGTGAAAAGCGTCGGGTGGCGTTATGCCGCCTTTTGTTGTCCAAGCCCGATATGCTTTTGCTGGATGAACCCACCAACCACCTGGATGCGGAAAGTGTTGAGTGGCTTGAGGTGTTCTTGCGCAAATTCCCAGGTACGGTGGTGGCGGTCACACACGACCGTTATTTCCTCGACAATGCGGCTGAGTGGATTCTGGAACTCGACCGCGGGCATGGCATTCCCTGGAAAGGGAACTACAGTTCGTGGCTTGAGCAAAAAGATGCGCGCTTACAGCAGGAGGAAGCTTCTGAGTCGGCACGCCAGCGCACCATCAAGAAGGAACTGGAGTGGGTGCGACAAAACCCGAAAGGGCGCCAGGCAAAAGCCAAAGCGCGTTTGGCACGATTTGAAGAGCTGTCATCCCATGAATACCAGAAGCGCAATGAAACCCAGGAAATATTTATTCCCGTTGCCGAGCGCCTGGGGAACGAGGTAATTGAGTTCGACGGTGTTACCAAGGCGTTTGGCGACCGGTTGCTCATTGACAACGTAAGCTTCAAGGTCCCGGCCGGTGCAATTGTCGGCATTATCGGGCCCAACGGTGCTGGTAAGTCGACCCTGTTTCGCATGATTAGCGGGGGTGAACAACCCGATTCGGGTGCCGTGAAAATTGGGCAAACGGTGAAGATTTCCCATGTGGATCAATCGCGTGATGCATTGCCCGACGATAAGACGGTATTTGATGCGTTGTCAGACGGCGCAGATTTGATCAACGTGGGCAAGTTTGAAATGTCGTCGCGCGCTTATTTGGGGCGTTTTAATTTTCGTGGCGGCGATCAGAACAAACACGTTGGTAATTTGTCGGGTGGTGAGCGCGGCCGCTTCCATTTGGCAAAAACGCTCATTGCCGGTGGTAACGTATTGCTGCTCGACGAGCCGTCCAATGACCTGGATGTTGAAACGCTGCGTGCGCTTGAGGACGCCCTGCTTGAGTTCGCCGGTACGGTCATGGTAATTAGCCACGACCGGTGGTTTCTCGACCGCATTGCCACGCATATTCTGGCATTCGAAGGTGATTCGCAAGTGGTCTTCTTCGATGGCAATTATCAGGAATATGAAGAAGATAAGCGTCGTCGATTGGGTGAAGAAGGCGCAAAGCCCAAGCGCATACGCTACAAATCGCTTAAGTGAGTTGTTACAAAATGCGTGTCTAAAATACGTTTTTCATGGTGGGTTTGTTTATATTAAGATACATTATTTGCGTCTCTTAACAACGTCCATGGCCATATTTTGGCAATCTGAACTCATCGCATTTGCGTTTGTTATTCAAAAATCGGAGGGATCCATGCAATACAAGAAATTCAGCAAACTGGCTGCAGTTATGGTTTTTGCCGGGGCGATGGCCGGCTGTTCAACTTGGGACAGCATGACCGGTCGTGAAAAAGCCGCCGTTACCGGGGCAGGTGTCGGTGGCGTGGTTGGTGCTGCCGTAACCGGTGGTGGTGTATTGGGTACGGTTGGTGGTGCCGCAATTGGTGGTGTAGTTGGTGACCAAATCGGCAAGCACAACGATTAATCGTTATCTCGCATCACACCGTTAACTTAGTAAAACGGCCCCTGCACACAAATGCAGGGGCCGTTTTACTTCACATTTTTTACGCACTTCCCGGTTGAGGGTTAGGTGCGCCGGTTGTCTACTTGAGGCATTTCGATTTTTACCTCAAGGACTTCCAGTGAGTCGTGGCGATCGAGGTTGACCTTGATGTCGTCGGGCTGAATTTTCACATATTTGGAGATGACGTCCACCAATTCTTTTTGCAGTTCGGGCAGAAAGTCCGGGGCGGCGCTGTTTCCGCCGCGCTCATTAATAAGTATGAGTTGCAAGCGGTCTTTGGCGACACTGGCCGAGGTTTTTTTCTGCCCTAATAAAAATGAAAGAAACGACATATTACTTACCCCCGAACAGACGCTTGAGCAGGCCGGGTTTTTCATAGTCAGTAAAGCGTAACGGACGTTCTTCGCCTAAATAACGTGCCACGACGTCTTGGTAAGCTTCAGAAACGTCGCTACCACGAACATGAATGGCCGGTATGCCTTGATTTGACGCCTGCAAGACTGATTCCGACTCAGGCACGACCCCTAAAAGCTTAATGCGCAGAATATCTTCGATGTCTTGCAAAGACAGCATTTCTCCATCTGAAACGCGTTTTGGGTTGTAACGCGTTAGCAACAGGTATTCTTTAATAGGTTCTTCGCTATGGATGGCGCGATGCGATTTGGATGAAAGGATGCCCAAAATTCGGTCGGAGTCACGGACCGATGAGACTTCCGGGTTGGTGACGACGAGCGCATCGTCGGCGAAATACGAGGCCATAAGCGCGCCTGTTTCAATGCCTGCGGGGGAGTCGCACACAATGTATTCGAAGCCCATATGCTTAAGCTCGTTCAGGGTTTTTTCGACGCCTTCGCGGGTTAAAGCATCTTTGTCGCGCGTTTGGGATGCGGGCAAAATGTAAAGATTTTCAATTTGCTTGTCGCGGATGAGGGCCTGTTTCAGTGTCGCTTCGCCTTGAATAACATTGACGAAATCATAGACAACCCGTCGTTCGCAACCCATGATCAAGTCAAGGTTTCGAAGGCCGACGTCGAAGTCGATAACGACGGTTTTAAACCCGCGCATGGCCAGGCCGGAGGAGAAGCTGGCACTGGTGGTTGTCTTGCCCACACCGCCTTTGCCGGATGTCACTACAACAATTCGCGCCATGACGATATTTTTCCTTTATGTTGGAGAGAGTAAATCACGTAATCGTATAGCAAAACAGCTATAAAAAGGTAACCGGGTTTAGCCTTTTGAATCCAGCGGCAAAATATCCAGCTTATCGTTTTGCAACTGAACGATGGCCGGCTTGTTGCGAATGCCGGCTTCCAGTTCGGCCTCAATGACCCGGTACACTCCGGCTACCGCCAGGAGTTCGGGGTCGAGCTGTGTGGCGAAAATTCGTGCGTTGGTATCGCCACGGGCACCGGCCATGGCCTTGCCTCTTAGGGGGCCGTACACATGGATATTGCCGTCGGCAATAACTTCCGCACCTTGGCTTACCATGCCCACCACAATGAGATCGCCGCCTTTTGCGTAAATGCGCTGGCCCGATCTCAAGGGGCGGTCTACCACCATGGTGGTGGACGCGGGTTCGATATTTTCTTTGGGTGTCGAGGTGGTCGGAACGGTATCCGCTTTCCCGGCAGTTGAGTCGATGGTTTGCGTGGTATCGGAAGTTGCGTTCTGGCTCGTGTTTGCCGACGCAACATTTTTGGAGGGCGCATTCGACAAGTCGACAGCCGTTAAGCCTTCACGTAGCGCCGATTCCAGGTTTTTGTCGTTGGCCATCACGCCGATTGGCGAGAGTTTGTGCGTCCGAAGGGCTTTCAGCAGTGCCTTCCAGTTAATGTTTTCCGTTAGTGCCGTTGCATCGATGACAATCGCTTCATTTTCAAAAAATGCGCCGGCGTCTTTCATGCGCTGATCCAGCGCGTTAGTGAGCGCGTTGAGGTCGGCACTGTGTAGCACCACACGAATGGCATACAGTGTTGCGCTTTTGAAGTCGAGCGCGCTGAGATCGGGTTTTGAGGAAGAGTCGCTCACGGAATTCAGAACAGTTTATAAGGGATGGGCGCTATTGTGCCTTTCAGCGCGTTGCGTTGCAATATTTCACACCCATGTGTCTTTCAAGGTAACGGCGCGGTTAAGAACCGGTTTTTCCGGGGTTGAGTCAACTTGATCGGCGACAAAATAACCTAGTCGTTCAAATTGCCAGGTTTTCCCGGGGGCGGCAACGGTGCCGGGCTCAAGCCAGCCTTCGATTGTTTGACAAGAATCTGGGTTCAAGGCCTCAAGAAAATCTTTGTCGCCGGCATCGGGATGCGGATCTGCAAAAAGACGATCATACAGCCTTATCGTGGCGGGTACGGCATGCTTTACGCTGACCCAAGTAATATTTCCTTTGACTTTGACGGAAGACGCACCGGGCGTGCCGCTTTTCGTATCGGGCAGATACTCGGCGTGGACTTCAGTAATGTTGCCGTCTTCGTCTTTTACACAGCCCGTGCAGGTAACGATGTAGCCATATTTGAGCCGAACCGTGTTTCCTGGGAAGAGCCGGAAATATTTCTTGGGCGGCTCTTCGCGAAAGTCGTCACGTTCAATCCAGAGTTCGCGTGAGAAAGGAAATTCTCTTTGGCCGGCCTCCGGATGATGCGGGTGTCGCGGGGCGTGACACAATTCAGTTTGCTCTTCAGGGTAATTGGTAATGATCAGCTTTACGGGGTCGAGAACGGCTACGCTGCGATCGGCGACAGGGTCCAGGTCATCGCGCAATGCCTGTTCGAGTGTGCTGTAGTCGATACGGGAATCGGCCTTGGAGACGCCAACGCGCTCAACAAACAAACGAATCGATGAAGGCGTATAACCGCGTCGGCGCAACCCTGCCAAAGTCGGCATACGAGGGTCGTCCCAGCCTTGTACATGCCCTTCGCGCACCAACTGCAGGAGTTTACGTTTGCTGGTGATGACATAGTTCAAATTCAAACGGGCGAATTCGTACTGGCGGGGCAAGGGTTCGCCCAATTGGCCCAGTTCGGCCAGTCTGGCCAGAATCCAGTCGTAGAAGGGGCGCTGATCTTCAAACTCCAGCGTACAAATGCTGTGCGTAATGCCTTCCAGTGCATCTTCCACGGGGTGGGCCCATGTGTACATGGGGTAAATACACCATTTATCGCCGGTACGATGGTGTTTGGCATGTCGAATGCGATACAGAACGGGGTCGCGCATATTGATATTGGGCGAGCCCATATCAATTTTCGCCCGCAATGCCATGCTGGCGTCGGGGTGTTTCCCGTCGCGCATTTCTTCCAGGCGTTGCAATGATTCTTCAGCAGGTCTGTCGCGCCAGACCGAATTTTTGCCCTTCTCGGTGAGCGTTCCCCGGTTTTCGCGCATTTGTTCAGGCGTTTGTTCATCGACATAAGCGCAGCCGGCCTGGATCAAGGCTTGGGCGAAAGCGTACATGGTGTCGAAGTAGTCGCTGGCGTAATAAAGATTTGTTTCACCTTCGTATTGCCAGTTGAAACCCAGCCATTTCACCGTATCAATAATCGACTGAACGTATTCGTCGTCTTCCTTTTCCGGATTGGTGTCGTCGAAACGCAGATGACAAGTGCCTTGGTAATCGCGTGCCAGGCCGAAGTTCAGGCAGATACTTTTTGCGTGCCCAATATGCAAATAGCCGTTGGGCTCGGGCGGGAAGCGGGTGCGGATTTTGGCCGGATCGGGGCTGCCGTTTTGTTGCACCGATAAGGGGCCTGGGCGTCCGGCCCAGCGTTTGCCTGCAAAACGGTTGGCTGCGAGGTCGTTTTCAATAATCGTGCGCAGGAAGTTAGAGCTGGGAGTGGAGCTGGATTCCGTGGTCATAAGGTCGAAAGCTAGTACGAGAGAGTCAATACAATATTAAAAGAGCATTTTGCCATGATCTGCACCATTTGCCTGAGAGAGAGTCCGCGGTTAGCATTATGTGGCACATTATTCGCGGGATTCTATGACGAACTCACCCCTTTGGTTGGCGCAAATCCAATTTTTCACCAGCTTAGGCTTTCTTTCTTTGTTCCTGCTGCTTGAGTTGGGGCTGGCATGGTTGCTGGTTTATTTTAAGTTGCGGGCGGTGTCGCCGGGCCAACGTGCTTGCTTTATTCAAGCATACCGCTTCTGGGCGCGTATTTTTGCACTAACCAGTATTTTAGCGCTGGCGGCGGGGTTTCCCGTGCTTATTCAACTGGGTACGTTGTGGCCGGGGCTCATGGCCCGCATCGGCGAGGTGGCCGGGCCTTTGCTTGCGGCGGCGGTATTAACCACTTTCATCATGAAATCCTGTTTTTTGGGGGCGATGCTTTTCGGGCAACGTCGCATGTCGGATCGTGCGCATACGTTAGTTGTTGTCATGGTTGCCTTTGGGACGTCTTTAGCGCTGTTTTGGGTTCTGGCGTTATTTGCCTGGATGCAAGCGCCGGCGGGTGCGCAGTTTCTTGAGGGCCGCTATCAGGTGACGAGTTGGTTCGACGCGCTTTTCAGTCCGTTTCTTTTTAGTTTTATATGGATAGCCTTAGCGTTGGCTTTGTTTGGCGCAGCGTTCATGATGATCGGGGTGACGGCTCGACAATCGTTGTGGCAGCCTGTTGATGACAGCCATAGGCAAGTGTTTCGTACGGGGTTGTTTGTTGCTGTGTTGTCGTCTACGTGCCTGCTCGGCGCGTTGGGTGTCTATAGCCAACAGGTGGCCGAACTTCAACCTGGAAAAGCGGCGGCAACCGCGGCTTATTGGCAAACTGGAACGCGCCCCGATTTGGCCTTGGTCGGCTGGCCTTCGGAAACACAACAAGTCACGCGTGGTGCGGTGTCGATTCCCAGCCTGGGGCGATTTGCCCTGGGGCGTGATGAAATCGGCAGAGCGGTTGGCTTGGATGAGTTCGCCGGAATGCATGCACCGGTTGCTTTAACTTTCTGGTCCTGGCGCTTTTTAATTCTGGCTGTCGTTTTGGCCTGGTTGCTTGGGGTGTGGTTTTTGTTCAGGTTGCGTCGAAAGTCTTTTGATATTTCGGCCATTTCGCAGCGTATGCGTCGAGGGTTCAGTGGCCTGACCTATCTTGGTTTGCCCGTTTTCGTGTTTTGGTTGGCTTATGTATGGTTTGGCCAACTGCCCTATGCGGTCAACGGCAGTGTGACAACAACTGAAATTCTGGCCGTTACCGGTGCCGGTGAAATTTTTGCCGGGTTACTGGCTTATAGCGCAGTGTATGTGCTGTTTTTTGTGGCATTTGTTCGACTCGTACGGTATTTCATGCGGTATGGCGTTATTCCGGTTGGGCGTCAAAGGGGCAGGGCATGATTGATTCTTTGGTTGCGTTGTTGGGTTTGCAAGCCCACGACCCCCATTTTTGGATGCCGTTGGCGTTCATGTTTCTGTTCTTCGCACTTGTGGTTGCAGGCACCGTCCTTGATGGTTTCGATATTGGCGTTGGTTGCCTTGTTCCCTTCGCATCACCCGTTTTGCGTATGCGGATGCTGGCATTGCTAAGCCCTTGGCGCGACGCCAATGAGTTTTGGCTGTTGTTGGGCTTAACCTTGCTTGCGACCGCCTTCCCTTTGGCCTGGGAGGTGGTCATGGGGCAGTTGTACGTCCCGCTGACGCTGTTGGGGTTGGGTGTATTTATGCGCTCAGCTGCATTTGAATTGCGTTTACGTGCTCCGATTGCGTCTCAAAATAGTTGGGCGCTGGTGTTTGCCGTGGGTTCGTGGATGACCGCGTTGGCGCATGGTTATTTGCTTGGGCAAATCGTCACTGGCTACGAGTCCGGAGCAGGCTATGTCAGCTATGCGGGGTTTGTAGCGCTTTGCGCGGTCGCCGCGTATAGCCTGTTGGGTGCTGCATGGCTCATGATGCGTGAGCCGGGCGAGCTGCGTGTAAGGGCGGCTTATTGGGGGCGGCAGGCCGTGCGCTGGGCGGCTGCGGGTGCGGTGGCTGTGTCACTGGTACTTGCGTTTGCCAACACGGGGGTGTTTTTGCGCTGGACGTCAGGGTCGCAATGGTTGGTAATCGTCTTGCTTTGGGTTTGGATCCTGATCAGTTTCATGATTATTGAAATGATGCTGCAACGAACCATTCATCGTAGTTATCGTCATGCCTGGCTGCCGTTCTTATTGGTTTTGCTGGTTTTCCTGATTACGTTGGGCGGTCTGGGGTATAGTTTTTTCCCTTATCTTGTCCTTGATAACGTCACCATCTGGGACGCCGCCGCCTCGGTGGATGCTTTACGGCTTATATTGGCGGCGGCAGTGATTGCTTTGCCGGTGGCGTTGATTTTCAATATTTGGGTGTATTGGCGGATGTTTGGGGTGTCGCGTCCCCCTCAACCTCCGGCTTTTCGGCAACGGGCAAATTAACTTTCACCTCAAGCCCGGGGCCGGGCTTGGCGTTTGCCAGGCTTAAATGCCCGCCGTGTGCACGGGCAATGGCGTCAGACAAGGCCAAACCCAGTCCAACTGATCCGGTTCGGGTGCGCGCTTTGTCCAATCGGGAAAAAGGTCGCAGGGCTTCAGCATGCTGCGCAGCGGCGATCCCGGGGCCGTAATCACGTATATGAATACATGCACTACCTTCTTCCAGCGTAAGCGACACCTCTACAGGGGGCTCGCCGTGATTCAAGGCATTGGTGACCAGGTTGTCAATCAGGCGCCCCAGCGAAACCGGATCCGCCTGAATCCAGACGGTGATTGTTGGCATACCCATTAAACGAACCTCACTGCCGGCGGTTTCCCAGGCGTTGATTTGCTCATCCAGCCATTGAGTCAGGTTGAGGGGGCTGAAATGATAGGTGCTGGGGTCCGTTCCACGAACAAAGCCAATAAATTGGTTAACCATGCGCTGCATATCCTGAATGTCTTTGCGCAGACCGTCTTTAACTTCCCCATCGTCGATCATTTCGGCACGCAGCCACATGCGAGACAAGGGCCCTTTCAAATCGTGGGGCAATCCGGCAAGAAGCGTGCGTTTGACCGTTTCCGATTCGCTCAATGCATCCAGCATGGCATTGAAACGCTGCCCCAAAACTTTTGTTTCCGTTGGGCCCGACGGCGTTACTCGTTGCGGCTGGCCGGCTGCCAATTGATCGGCTGCCCGTGCCAGTCGCGTAAGCGGACGGGTAATATGCCAGGAAAAAGCAGCGGCGACCAACAGCAACAGCCCCATCCCCCCCAACCAGGCGAGAATCGTTTGGCTGCTAACGGGGGGAGATAAACGATCAAGGGGGATAACCAGCCATTCCCGGGTGCGCTTGTCGGGGTTGTCGAAACGGTTGTCGAGTGAAATATAAAGTCGTGGAAGTTCACCCCGCGACAATCCAACGCGTGTGCCATCATCAAGCCGGTTGTTCAGGGCCGTTACAAAATGGCGCAGTTCACGTCGTAAATCGTCGGGTGGTGACCGCCTTTGTGGATTTTCACCGTCGTGATTTTTACGCCTTCTTTCGATATTTCGGGTGTTGGAAGGCAGGGTTCGAGACCACAACTGCCACTCGCCTCGCGACGCGTGCTTGACCAGTTCGGCTCGCGCATGTTCCGGTACCTGAGCCAGAGAGGCGCGTAAAGTTCTAATTGTGGTGGCAGTAACTTCAACCGTTACCTCTTCGGTGAATTTCTGACGAAAATGCGCAACTGTTGCAAGTGTGGCGGCCTGTACCACTAGCAAAGTGCCCAGTGTCAGCAAAATCAATCGGGTGCTGAGCGAACGCGGTACCAGGCGCTGCGTTAAATGCTTGAATTTCATCTTCAGGGCGAAAACCGATATCCAACCCCCCATACGGTTTGAATGTAATGGGGTTGTTTGGGGTCGTTTTCTATCGCGCGACGCAAGCGCAGTATGGCGATGTCAATTGCCCGATCGTTACGCTCACCTTCTTCGTCGTCACGCGCGAGCGCAAGCAGGCGTTCTCGTGATAACGCTTTGCCAGGGTTGCGAACCAGTGCTTCCAGCAAGTTAATTTCGCCACCAGTGAGTTTAATGGGGGAGTTCTCTTTCAAGAGCTGCCGGCGTGCGGGGTCGAAGGTGAACGGCCCGAAATGAACAGGTTGCTCTTTAACCAGCGCAGAGGCGCCTTTTTTGCGCCTGAGTACGGCCTCTATGCGGGCCAGCAGTTCTCTTGGGTCGAAGGGTTTGCCCAGATAATCATCGGCGCCGGCCTCCAGGCCGAGTACACGATCAATAGTGTCATCGCGCCCGGTGAGCAAAATAACGGGAATATCCTCCCCCATTTGGCGCAGGCGGCGGCAGGCATCGGCACCATCGCCATGAGGCAACATGCGGTCGAGCACGATGAGGTCGGGCGTGTAGCGTTCAATGCGTGCAGGCAAGTCGTGGCTATCGTTCGATAGCAAAGTGTCGTAGCCATGACGATTCAGGTAGTCGGCCAGTAACTGCCTGAGCGCCGGGTCGTCATCAACAACCAGAACTTTGGTAAGCGTTTTTTCCATGGTGCGCCAAGTTTGCTGGCTGAATCAAATTTGGGCAAGAGGCGGAAACCAATTGAAATCTGTTGCGTACTATAAAATGCCCGCTGAGCTGTATGCCAATAGGGGCGGCTCGGTAACGCATTCTGATTTAACTTCTAATAGATTTTTTTGGTTTATTAATGTCTTTCTCCTCCTCTTCTCCTTTGGACGTCTTACAGCAGGTTTTTGGTTATGACTCGTTCCGGGGGAATCAACATGAGATTATCGAACATGTTGTAAATGGGGGAGATGCCTTGGTTCTGAAGCCCACGGGAGGCGGCAAATCCCTCTGCTATCAAATTCCAGCATTGGTACGTAAAGGAACCGGTGTCGTCGTGTCACCGCTTATCGCGTTGATGCAGGATCAGGTCGATGCATTGCTTGAGTTGGGCGTGCGTGCCGCTTTCTTGAACTCCACACTTGACTGGCGCGAGGCGCGTCAGGTGGAGCAGACGTTCAGGGCGGGGCAACTCGATGTCTTGTACGTGGCGCCGGAACGATTATTAACGGAACGGTGTCTGGCTTTGCTTGAAGAGGGTGACATAGCACTTTTCGCCATTGATGAGGCACATTGTGTGTCGCAATGGGGGCATGATTTTCGACCAGAGTATTTGGGCCTGTCGTTATTGGCCGAGCGCTGGCCCCAGGTGCCCCGGATCGCGCTAACGGCTACGGCCACAACGGCAACGCGTCATGAAATTATTCAACGTCTGGGGCTGGAACAGGCAGGGCTGTTTATTTCCAGCTTTGATCGTCCCAATATTTGCTACCGGATGGTTGAAAAACGCGAAGTCAAACGACAGTTGCTTGATTTCATTCAATCTGAGCATCGCGAAGATTGTGGGGTGGTTTACGCGCTTTCGCGATCACGTGTTGAGGACACCGCCGAATTTTTAGCCCGGAATGGTATTGCGGCACTTCCTTACCACGCCGGTTTGTCGGCCACACAGCGTGCGCAGAATCAAGCTCGTTTTTTGCGTGAGGAGGGGGTGGTGATGGTGGCAACCATTGCGTTTGGAATGGGGATTGATAAACCCGACGTTCGTTTTGTTGCCCATATCGACATGCCCAAGTCTGTCGAGGGCTATTACCAGGAGACAGGTCGCGCCGGTCGCGATGGTTTGCCGGCGACAGCGTGGCTGGCATACGGTTTGCAGGATGTGGTGCAACAACGCCGGATGATTGATGAGTCGACTGGAGATGAAGTGTTCCGGCGCCGTTCCGCGGCGCAACTCGACGCTATGCTTGGATTGTGTGAAACCGTGGATTGCCGTCGTCAGCGACTGCTGGCTTATTTTGACCAGGCTATCGGGCCTTGCGGCAATTGCGATGTTTGCTTGAGTCCTCCGGAGTCGTGGGATGGAACAGTTGCCGCGCAGAAATTATTGTCGGCGGTTTATCGCTTGTGGCGTGAACGCGGACAGCGGTTTGGCGCAATACATTTAATTGATATTTTGCGCGGCAAGTCAACCGATCGCATCCGGCAGAATCAACATGACTCGCTGTCGGTGTTCGGTGTGGGTAAAGATTTGTCGGAACAGGCCTGGCGCGGCGTTTTACGCCAGTTGCTCGCACGCAATATTCTTGCGGTTGACCAAGAGGGCTACGGCACATTGGCGTTAACCGATGAAAGCCGGGCTGTGCTGAAAGGTGATGCCACCCTCATGTTGCGCAAAGAAACCCTGGACGCGCGTAAAACGCGGCCGGCCAGGCAACGTGCGGCAATGGACGACTTACCGGCTGATGCGCTTGCGCGTTTTGAGGCGTTGCGGGCGTGGCGTGCCGAAACGGCCCGCAGCCATGGGGTTCCGGCCTACGTTATTTTCCATGATGCTACTTTGCGGGAGGTTGCGCTGTCGTGCCCGCAAAGCTTGAGCGACCTGGCTCATATTAACGGTGTCGGTGCTCGTAAACGCGAGGCATACGGCGAAGAGTTGCTGAGCAGCATAAGGTCGGTCTGATGCCTGGGCCGCACGTTTGCGGGTGGCGTTGACGCGTTTATTCAAAAAGGTCGGGTGTGTTGTCGCGTGATGTGGGGGCGGCAAGGCCCAAATGACGCCAGGTTGTCTGTGTGGCCATGCGTCCACGGGGGGTGCGTTGGAGATAGCCGTGCTGGATCAGGTATGGCTCGATAACGTCTTCAATCGTGTCACGCTCTTCGCCAATGGCTGCTGCAAGGCTGTCGACACCTACCGGACCGCCGTCGAACTTGTGCACGATTGCATCAAGCAGTTTACGGTCCATTAAGTCAAGCCCCTGCGGGTCGACATCCAGCATCGACAAAGCGGCGTTGGCTGTATCCGCGTTGATTACGCCGTCGGATTTCACCTCGGCATAATCGCGTACACGTCGAAGCAATCGATTGGCAATTCGAGGGGTACCGCGTGCCCGCCGCGCAATTTCCTGGGAGCCATCCGGCGTAATCGTGACATTCAGCAAACCTGCACTGCGGGTGACAATATGGGTAAGGTCGGTAACGCTATAAAACTCAAGGCGCGAAACAATACCAAAGCGGTCGCGCAAGGGGTTGGTTAGCATACCGGCGCGCGTGGTGGCGCCCACCAGCGTAAAGGGTTGCAGGTCGATTTTTACGCTGCGGGCTGCCGGGCCTTCGCCGATCATGATGTCGATCTGGAAGTCTTCCAATGCCGGGTAGAGAATTTCTTCCACGACCGGCGACAAACGATGGATTTCATCGATGAACAAAACATCGTTGCGTTCAAGATTGGTCAGCATCGCAGCGAGATCGCCGGGACGCTCAAGGACCGGCCCTGAGGTTTGGCGCAACTGGACGCCCATTTCCTGCGCAATAATGTGCGCCAGTGTGGTTTTACCCAGTCCGGGAGGACCAAAAAGCAGAACGTGGTCGAGCGATTCGCTGCGTTGTCGCGCGGCGGTAATGAAAATTTCAAGTTGTTCGCGCACATTGTGCTGCCCAACGTAATCAGACAGCATGCGCGGGCGCAGGGCCCTTTCAAGCGTATCCTCGTTAGACGAGGAGGATTGCGGTGCGACGATTCGCGGCTCTGACGCGGTGCCGGAGAAGGAATCAGAATGAATAGCCATGGCTCAGTTCAGCTTGAAATATTGCGTTAATCGTACACGAGAACGATCGGGTCGGCGACTCTAGCGTGCCAGCGACTTCAGGGCCTGGCGGATGCCGTCGGAAACATCGATATCGGCAGGCAGTGCCTTCAATGCCGCCTGGGACTCATTGTTTGAATAGCCCAGCGCCATGAGTGCGTTCAAAATGTCATCGCGACCGGAGCTCGCGTTTGTGCCACTCCCATGATGCGCGGGCGCGCCGAGTTTGTCTTTGAGTTCGAGCAGCAGACGTTCGGCCGTTTTTTTTCCGATGCCGGGTACTCGCGTTAGACGCCCGGTTTCCTGTTCCCGGATGGCCAGTGCCAAGTCATCGGTGGTCATGCCTGAAAGCACCGCCAAGGCGGTTCGCGCACCGATCCCGGTTACTTTGATTAAAGCGCGAAAGGTGATGCGTTCCTGAGCAGTGATAAAGCCATAGAGAACATGGGCATCCTCCCGGATCGCCAGATGGGTGTACAGCGTAACCTGGGCACCTGCCTCAGGCAGGTCGTAAAGGGTACTCATGGGTACATCGATTTCGTATCCCAGTCCCCCTGTTTGCACACAAATAGTGGGTGGGGTTTTGTCGAGTAACGTGCCGGTAATGCGTCCGATCATGTCGATACCTTATTCAATAATGTTCAGCGCGATAAACGGCCGCCGCGCAAACGCGCGCCGCCCCGGCCTGATAGTGCTCCGCCGGCATGTAGTTTCGTGGCCAGAGCACCCACGTGTGCATGGCAAATAGCACAAGCCAGGGCGTCGGCCGAGTCCGGCGAAGGCAAGCCGTTCAGGTGCAATAAACGCTGAACCATGGCTTGTACCTGTTCTTTGGCGGCGTGGCCGTTTCCAACGACGGATTTCTTGATTTGCAGTGCCGTATATTCGTGAACGTCGAGATGATGGTCGGCCAGCGCACACATGGCCGCGCCGCGTGCCTGCCCCAATAGCAAGGTTGAGGTTGGGTTCGTATTTACAAATACCTTTTCCAGCGCGGAAACGGTGGGGTTATGTGCCTGAATGATTTCCCTGACATTATCCAGAATGGTTTTCAGGCGCTGCGCCAGGGGGAGGTCGGCGGGAACCTGAATAGTGCCACTGGCCACATAGCCAAGGCGCATGCCTTCGACATCGATAATGCCGAAGCCGGTGCGCCGAAGGCCGGGGTCAATGCCAAGGACTCTCATTAATGCCGGAAATGACGGGTGCCGGTGAGCACCATGACAATACCGCGTTCGTTGGCGGCGGCAATGACTTCTTCGTCGCGCACGCTGCCGCCGGGTTGAATAACACACGTAGCGCCGGCTTCGGCTACAACGTCCAGGCCGTCACGGAAAGGGAAGAAAGCGTCGGAGGCGACGGCGGAACCGGCCAGACTCAGACCCGCGTTTTCAGCTTTAATGGAGGCAATGCGTGCCGAGTCTATACGGCTCATTTGACCCGCGCCAACGCCCAGTGTCATGCCGTTTGCGGCAAAGACAATGGCATTCGATTTCACATATTTTGCAACTTTCCAGGCAAACAGCATGTCGTGCAATTGTTGGGGGGTGGGTTGTTTTTCCGTGACGACCTTAAGCAGGCTTTCATCCACCTGGAAGGTGTCGGGGGTTTGTACCAGCCAGCCTCCGCCAACTCTTTTAATATCCATCGGGTTCTGGGCATTACCACTGGGCACCTCAAGCACGCGAACGTTCTTTTTGCTGGTAAATACAGCCAGTGCTTCGCCTGAATAGGCCGGCGCCAATAGCACTTCGACAAACTGTTGTTCTGTAATCGCCCGGGCGGTTTTTTCGTCAACCGGACGGTTAAAGGCAATAATGCCACCGAAAGCGGATGTAGGGTCGGTTTTGAAGGCTTTTTGATAGGCTTCTTCCGAATTTTCCGCCACCGCCACGCCACATGGATTGGCGTGCTTCACAATCACACAGCCACATGTTTCAAGGCTGCGCACGCACTCCCAGGCCGCATCGGCATCGGCAATGTTGTTGTATGAAAGTTCTTTGCCCTGAAGCTGGCGATAGCTTCCCAACAGGCCGGCGCCGACCGGTTGGTCAACATAAAACGCAGCAGCCTGATGCGGGTTTTCGCCATAGCGTAGCGTTTGTTCGCGTTTCATTTGCACCGTAAGCACTGCCGGCCAAGGGGTACGCTCGGGTTCTGCGTTCTGCGCCGGCGCTTCGTTTGCCAGGCTGCTTAAGTACCCGGCAATGGCGCCGTCGTAGGCTGCGGTATGGGCATAGACCTTTGCCGCCAAGGCCAGTCGCAGGGTGTAGGAGGGCTGACCGTCCGGGCCGTCGATATCGGCCAGTACTTTTTTGTAATCAACCGGGTCGATTACAACGGTGACGCCGCCTTCTTCGGTACCATGGTTTTTTGCAGCCGCCCGCAACATGGCCGGCCCGCCGATATCAATGTTTTCCACTGCATCGGCAAAAGTGCAGCCCGGCTTGGCGATGGTTTCGCGAAAAGGATACAAATTCACAACCAGCAAATCAATGCGGTCTATACCGTGCGCTTCCAGCGTTTCTAGATGTTCGGCACTATCGCGGCGTGCCAGTAGCCCGCCATGAATTTTTGGGTGTAACGTTTTGACGCGGCCATCGAGAATTTCCGGTGAGCCGGTGTGTTGGGCTACTTCGGTAACAGGCAGGCCCGCTTCGGCAAGCATTTTTGCCGTGCCGCCGGTTGATAAAAGTTTAATGCCGCGCTCAACCAGCGCTTGGGCAAATTCAACGATACCGGTTTTGTCGGAAACCGAAAGCAGGGCGGTTTGTATCTTCATGGGTACGACTCAAAAATAAATGGGTTCAAGGTTGCAAATCGTGCGCGCTGAGTTTTTTGCGCAAGGTGCTGCGCGTAATACCCAGCATAGCGGCCGCTTTTGACTGGTTGCCATGCGTTTTTTCCAGCGCGATTTGCAACACCGGTTTTTCAACGCAGTTGACCACCATGGCCAGAATATCGTGTGGCTCGGTGTCTCCCAGGTCGGCGAAATAACGTTCCAGATGCTCGCGTACACACTGTTCAATGGGGTTGGGATAGTTCATTCTTTTCGCTGTTGTGAGTTCAGGCGGCCAGCGCCTGCGATGGTGTTGTTAAATATTTTTCGGGTGCGAACTGGTCGAACCAGGCTGCCAGGGCGGCGAGTTGTTCTTGACTTTGGTCGCTTTGATTGATGCGTTGAATTAAGGGCGCGCTCAGGGGAAGTTTGCCCAGATACCATCCAACGTGTTTGCGTGCCGATCTTACACCAGTGTACTCGCCGTAGAAACGATAGTGATCTTCAAGGTGTTCGAGCAGGCAATCGCGTAATTCTCCGAAAGTAGGGGGAGGCAGGTAAGTGCCGGTTGCCAGAAAGTGATCGACTTCCCGAAAAATCCAAGGCTGGCCTTGGGCCGCGCGGCCGATCATAATGGCATCGGCTCCCGTGTAATTGAGAACAAAACGGGCTTTTTCCGGACTGTCGATATCGCCGTTGGCGATAACGGGGATATGTAGTTGGCTTTTGACTTCTTTGATGGTGTCGTATTCCGCATGCCCGTTGTATAAGTCGGCACGTGTGCGCCCATGTAAGGTAAGCGCGGAGATACCCGTGTTTTCCGCCAATTTGCCGATACGAATTGCATTGCGCGAGTGGTGATCCCATCCGGTGCGGGTTTTGAGCGTGACGGGAATGCCGAATGGCCGACACGCGCTAACGACGCTTTCCAGAATGCGGGCAATGAGATCTTCGTGACGCAGCAAAGCGGAGCCGGAGGCGACATTACACACTTTCTTAACCGGGCAGCCCATATTGATATCAATAATTTGGGCGCCTTTGCGGATATTGAAAACAGCGGCTTCCGCCATCATTTCAGGGTCGGCCCCCGCAATTTGCACTGCGATAGGGTCGATTTCCCCGTCGTGGTTCAGACGACGTGATGTTTTGACGCTATTCCATAAACGAGGATTGCTGGCTGCCATTTCAGAGACGGCATAGCCCGCACCCAACCGCTTGCACAGTTGTCGGTAGGGACGATCTGTTACACCTGCCATAGGCGCAACAAATACACGATTGGGGAGGGTCCAGGGGCCGATTTGCATGGGGGCATTTTAACGTTCCCTGACCGGGGTGGGGAGAGGGAAATAAATTCGGTTACCGACGCAGGCCTTGTAACAGATGATGAGCAAGCGGCATCCGCGCTCCTAAACTGAGGTCCATGCCGAATAAGGCCAGCCCTGCCGCATGTTCTACAAGAGGCTGTTTGGTTGAGAATATGCGCGGCAGGAAGTCGGTAATGCCTGTGGTGAGCCAACGGTCGGGTTTGCGCAGTTGCGTGTAGTGTTCCAGTATCGGGCCTGGGTCCTGGCTTGGTTGAGTAAGCCAAAAACGTAAGGTGTGAGCAAGTTGTGCTGCGTCGCGCAAACCCAGATTCAGCCCTTGGCCCGCCACGGGATGTAATGTTTGAGCTGCATTACCGATTGCAATACCCCGCCGGCCGATGCGTGTGGGTCCTGCATGCAGCGAAAGCGGGTAGACGGCGCGCTCGCCCAAGACAGATAAAGTGCCTAGCCGTTGGCCAAAGATGCTTTGTAGTTGCGTGTTGAAATCGGTATCGGGGGCGTCACGTAATTGCGCGGCGGTGTCGGGCCGGCAGCACCACACAACGCCATAGTGATTGGCGCCGGAGGGGTGGGGTAACAATGCTAGGGGCCCCTGCCGGGTAAATCGTTCGAAAGCCCAGCCTGGGCGCGGCTCACCCGCCTTCACCACTGTTAATACGGCACACTGGTCGTATTGCTTGTTGAGCCCTTTGGGGCGAATGCCGTCAGATTGCACGCCCATATAAGCTTGAATCCTGCGAGTGTCGGCCAATACTTCTGGATATTCATTCAACTGCAGTGCGGCGTGTTTAAGTTCAATGCAACTGATGCCGCTGCTTGCCAGCGAGTGGTGCAGTTCAGTTAATAGGTCGGTGTAATTGACTACCCCTCCCAGTTCCGCAACGTTAAGGTCGGTATGTTGAATGACGGTTCGGCCCAATCGCCCCTGTTGCGAAACATGTACCGTTTCAATGGGCCGATAGTGTGCAGGCCAGGCCTTTAGCTTGCGTAAGAGTTCAATACTGCCGTGGTTGACCGCGATTGAGCGCGGATCGGAAGCCTCGTTGGGCGAAGCCCCCCGGCGCATGAACGACGCACCAACCAGCGCAATCCGTTCGGGCTGAGGGGAGTAGTGCGCGAGCATTAGCGCAAGAGCGCTGCCAATCGGGCCGGCGCCCATAATCACAATATCGTAGTCGGGGTCAGACATAAAGGGGCCGAGCTTGAATACAATTCGGCTATTCGGTTATGAGTTTAAGAAATGTCTACACATCGAAGTAAAGTTATTGTATCGCTGCTGGCGGCTGTGCTGGGCGTGTTTGGAGCACATTGGTGGTATCTGCATCGTCGTGGTGCGTGGTTGTTTACGCTGGTAACAGTGGGCCTGTTGGCGTTTGCGCTCAGCCGCCCGGTTTGGTGGGACACCCCCGCTTTTCTGCTTTTGTTCATTCCGGCCGCAGCCGGTTATATTGAGGCTCTTATCTTCTGTCTTAAGCCCGACAATTGGTTCGATCAGCGCTATAACAACGGTGTGTCGGTTACTCAAACCGGCTGGGGGCCGGTTGTAATCGCTATTCTGACCACGTTATTTGGTGCAACAGTCGTTATGTTCGGTCTCGCAATGACCGTGATTCATGTTTATGAACAGTTGGGTTGGCTGGACGGCTATACTTACTAAAAAATAGCCTGACCCCTTGTCGAACAAGCTTCTACAGGCTATAATTTTGCTTCTTTGGTTATACAGGAGCTTTCTGCGGTGAATACCGACTCAAGCGACGACAGTTGTCGATTATCTATCGACCGAACAAGTCACTAGGGCGATTTCGGCAGTAAGCCATGCCACGCCCGGTGACACAAACAAGGGTGTGGCAGTCAAATTTTCGGGGTTCTTCCGAACAACCGACTCCACTTTAAATATGAATAGATTCTGCGCAGTAAGTGCGCGGGTCATCACGCTGTGCTTGTTTTCATCAAAATGGCACGCGGGGAGTTGTGTTATGCGTTTATTCAATCTTTTTTTACGTCGTGCCGGTGTACAAACCATGCCGGCTGGTATTGTCAAAAAACCGGCCGTGTCGCGTTTGACGCTGGTTTGTTCCCGTGCAAACATGGGGCAAATTCGTAAAACACTTTATCGCGACTTCGGTGTGGCGGGGCTGAGCGTTGGTTCAATGCAAGTCGACCGCGCACCCGATCCGGCGCTGGTCACAGCGTGTGTCACGGTTTCTTGCCCCGACGATTTGAAGCCGGCACTTATGAATCAGGCGCGCCAATTGAAAAAACTGGAAGGTGTGCGCGATGTGCGCTGGGGCGATCATCGGCATATTGTTTTAAACTAAGCCGGTTGTCTTTCACAGAATCTGTGTCATGGATGTCCTCGGTTGGTTGACGCCGTGGGAGTTTTCCCCGGCTTTATTGCTCATGTTTTTCGTGGGCATTGTTTTGTTCGTTCGTGGCACACGTGTGCATCGGGTTTCCGCAGCGCGTCAGGCGCTGTTCTGGGTGGGCCTGGTGTTTCTTTACCTGTCGCTTCATACCCGCGTTGATTACTACGCCGAGCGCTTGTTTTTTGCGCATCGGCTTCAACATCTCGTGCTTCATCATCTCGGTCCGCTACTTATCATGGGGGCGTACCCGGGGCAGGTGCTGCGTGCCGGCTTGCCTTTGTCGCTGCGGGCTTGGTTACGTCGGTTTCTGCAAACACCGTTTGGGCGGTTCTGGGTTTGGTTGTTAACGCACAAAATTCTTGTGCCGTTCATGTTCGTATTTCTCGTGGTGGTCTGGCTGATTCCCACTGTCCAGTTTTATTCCATGCTCGATTGGCGCTTGTATCGCCTGATGAACTGGTCAGTGGTCATTAGCGGCTTCTTGTATTGGAATCTGATTCTCGATCGTCGGCCGAGCCCTCCTGCGGTTATGTCGCCGGGCGGGCGAATTATTTCCCCGGTCATTACCATGGTGCCGCAAATGGTGGTGGGAGCGATCATTACGTTCACCGAATATGATCTTTACCCCATTTTCGACCTCTGCGGTCGGGCGATTCCAGGCATGTCCGCCGTGACTGACCAAGGTATCGGCGGCCTCACAATGTGGATTCTGGCGGGGTTTGTCGAGGTATTCGGTTTATTGTTTGCATTGGGCACGTTGATGCGTTTGTCTGCCAAAAAGCGGTTGAAAACACCGCGTCAGCGCGCCTTGCCGGCTAAGGCATCGGGGGCTGCATGAGGTTAAAGCGCTGGCTGTGCACGGTTTTTCTGGTGTGCGCTGCAGGAGCGCAAGGTTTGCAGGCACAACCTGTGGGGTTGCCAAGCATGGGCGCGGCCTCGTCGGCCGACCTTTCTCCCGCATTGGAGCAAACCCTGGGCGACGCCATTATGGAGCAAGGGCGTCGTTTCCCTTCGTACATTAACGATGCCGATGTCTCTCAATATTTGTTGGGCCTGGGGCGTCGTTTAAGCCAGGCCTCATCAGGCTCAGATGTCACCGTCTTTGGCGTTCGCGACCCTTCAATTAATGCGTTCGCGCTGCCGGGGGGCTACGTTGGCATCAATAGCGGTCTCATCGTGGCGGCCGACAATGAGTCGCAGTTGGCTTCGGTTGTGGCGCACGAAATCGCGCACGTCTATCAACGCCATGTTGCCCGCGGCATGACACAAAGCACGAAGTCACGAAATATTGCATTGGCGTCAATTGCCGGCGCGCTGCTTGCAGCTTTAGCGGGTAGTGGTGACCTGGCCATGGGTGTTGCGGCATTCGGCCAGGCGGCGGCAGTTGATCAACAACTTGGCTTCTCGCGTCAGGCTGAACAAGAGGCGGATCGGGCCGGCTTTGAAATGCTCACCAAGGCAGGGTTTGATCCTGCGGGAATGGTGCAAATGTTTTCCAAGCTCGAGAACGCCGCACGGCTGAATCGAGGTGAGGGCGGCGGTGCTTACGCAAGTACTCATCCGCTCTCCATTCAGCGTATGTCGGATATTGAAAACCGTGCCAGGGGAATGTCAGCAGGGCGTCATCAAGATAACGACGCCTTCTGGTTTGTTCGCTCCAAGCTGCGCGTTCTTCAAGCGCGCGACTCTGGCTCTGCACGTAATGCCGAGTCTGTGTTGCGGCAAGAAGCGTCTCAATATGAAGGGGTCAGGCGCGCTGCTGCATGGTATGGGCTGGCGTATCTGGCCTGGGAGCGCAAAGCATATGACGAGGTTGCGCAGGCCTTGCGCCAAGCCGGAGCTCAAGGGGTTCAGTCGCCCCCAATGGCCAGCCTGGAAATTGATTTGGCGATGGCCCGGAATCAAGTTGAACAAGCACGTCAAATCGCCGATCGGGCTCTGGCGCGTTGGCCCGAGAACCAGGGGGTAGGCCTGGCCGCCGTTGAGGCATTATTGAAGAACAATGAAACGTCCGCTGCGTTAAAACAGCTGGATAATTTAATTGAGCGCTGGCCTGAAGAGCCACGGTTTTATCAACTGCAGGCGCAAGGCTTTGAACGTCTTGGTCAGCCGGTTAAGGCGCGTCGGGCCATGGCCGATTATTACGAAAAAATGGGTGCTTTGGCGGCTGCGGTGGTACAGCTTCAGCAGGCAAGGGGGCTTTCCAATGATTTCTACGAGCAATCAGAACTTGATGTGCGTATTCGGGAGCTTCAGGATCGGGTGAGAACCAATCGTGAGTTACTTGAACAGTTCAGGTAAGGCGTTCAAAATAGTTGGCCATTCGGTTAGGCAGCCAGTTCAGGTTGCCGGGAAAGCCACCGGTAATAAAACCCACGTGCCCGCCTTGCGCCGGTTGGTGCAACAAAATGGCATCCGAGCACTCGCTCGTTCCAGGTAAAGATGCCTCGGGTATAAACGGGTCGTTGCGGGCGTTTAAGATGAGCGTGGGCCTGCTGACTGACTTGAGCACGGGTTTGGCTGAGGCACGAGTCCAGTAATCAAGTGCATTCTTATAGCCATGCATGGGCGCCGTGTATAAGTCGTCAAAATCACGTATGGTTTTAACTTGTCCGAGCTTGAAAGTATCCGTAATACCGGGAAAACGCTGTGCTTTTTCGCGTATTTTGGTGATCATGCTTTTCAGAAAATATCGCGAATACACCTGACGACCGGCCAGTGTGCGCGATAAAGCCTCTCCTGCCGCCACCAGGTCGAGTGGTACTGAAATAGCCGTGCAAGCATGCAACCAATGCGTGCTTTCGGCATTTTCACCCAAATATTTAACCAGTGCATTGCCGCCTAACGATACCCCGGCGGCGTGCCATTTGGCGTTGGGAACTTTGGATTTGAGTTGCGCCAAAATGAAGCCGATTTCATCGGTGTCACCCGAGTAGTATGCTCGGGCCATTCGATTTGGAAAGCCTGAGCATCCGCGGAAATGCGCGACAACAACAATCCAGCCGCGTGCCCGAAAATAGTGCGCAATAGATTGCGCGTAACGGCTTTGGCTGCTGCCCTCCAAGCCATGAAACAGGACCAGAGCCGGAATATCGTGGGCATGGTTGAGAGCTTGCCGATCGGGCGGCTCCAGCCAGCGTCGCGCGGCCGTATGTGCCAAAGCGGGATCGGGTTCAACTTTGCGGTTATCGGCGGAGCGATCGGCGAACAATCCCGGTGCAGTCCAATCGAAGTCGACAAAATCGCCGTCGGGTGTGGTGACACGTTCGCGTATAAATGCAACCCGATGAAAGCGGGCGCCTGCAGCGCCCCAAATCGTTTGCATGTGTCCATTCGGTAACCACCAGGGTGTGGGACAAACGGAAGGATCGAATTGAGCGTTCACTGAGTGCGTAAAGCCCTTGAAATTAAAACTTGAGGGGGGGTAGCCAGGTTAATGGCCGTGCACTGTCTGGCCTGGTTTGAGCTGGTAAGTTGCGCTGCAATAAGGACAAACACCCTGGCCGGATTTGGCCACTTCGATATAAACCCGGGGATGCATTGACCATAGCGGCGCTTTGGGCCCGGGGCAATATACCGGCAGGTCGGAGGCATCGACCTCGATGACGTCACCATGGGGAGCAGATTTGTCTTCAGCGCGATTCATGAAGGTTCCTGAATAGAAGAATACCGAATGGCGGCATTGTACCAATTGCGGGCATTCACGCAGAATGACTCAACAAACTTGGTTGAGTCGGATATCATTTGTCGTTTCAGCATCAACTGTCAGCATGCTGACATATTTTATAACGGGGTTTTGCCTTGTCTTTGCCGTCCAGCCATTCGGTGTCCTTGAAGCGGGCACGCGCCTGGCATAGTTTCAACACGGGTTTTCGTCAGGTTGCTCCTACCATGGTTGCAACAAGTTTGTGGGGTTTTGTGACCGGCATTGCCATGATCAAAAGCGGCATGTCCGAGGTGATGGCGACCTTGATGACATTGTTTGTGTACGCGGGTTCCGCCCAGCTTACTGCTTTGCCGCTGATTGTTGCCGGTGCACCGGTCTGGCTGATTTTTTTGGCCGGTTGCGTTGTAAATATTCGTTTTGTTATTTTCGGCGCCGCATTGCAGCCTTATTTTCGCCGTTACCCTTTTCTGCAACGCCTAGGGTTGGGGTATTGGTCCAGCGACATGGTTTTTGTCTTATTCATGACGCGCTACGGTGATGCGAAAAAGCGGGGGACCCGGGATCAACTCTATTTTTATCTTGGGGTGATCGTTCCAGGCTGGATTTCCTGGCAGATTGCCTCTATTGCCGGAATTTATCTGGGTGCGGTCATTCCTCAGTCGTGGTCGCTCGAGTTTGCGGCCACGTTGGCATTGCTGGCCATTACCGTTCCGCTGGTGAAAAATATCCCCATGGCGGTTGCGCTGGTGGTGGCGGGTTGTATTGCCTGGGTGGGGCAGCCGCTGCCACTGCGGCTGGGGCTGGCCGCCGCCGTTGTAGGTGGAATTGTGGCGGGCGTTATGGCCGAAAAGCATCGTGATCGTACTAAAGGAGGGCGTCATGTTTGAACCGGGGACTGACGCTTACATTTTGGCCGTCATTGTATTTTTGACGTTATGCAGTTTGATTACCCGAGCCGGATATTTTTTGTTTGGCGACTATCTGCCGTTAACCGACGGCATTCGGCGCGCGCTGCGTTATGCGCCGCCGGCGGCGCTAATAGCCATCGTAGTGCCTGAGGTTTTGCCTTGGGGGGAAGGTGCGGCTGCCTTTGTAGACCTTAAAATGCTGGCGGTGTTGGTTGCGGTGCTGGTTTATTTGCGCACTCGCAGTGCGGTGTTGGTGATGGTCAGTGGCATGGTGGCGTATTGGGTAATACGCGCGCTATTGGGTTAGGTGAGGCGAAAAGTGGTTCGTTAACGCTAAGTCGTGGATATTTAACGACACTTTCGACCGGCTATCGAAGCCGCTTTTCGACCTGTACGTCCGCCTGCGTTAAAATAGTTGTGTTTTAAATCCGCATGGGCGCATTAATTTGCCGTGCGGCATAACCCGATTTCGATGGCAGATACCACTATTTCAGATCTTACTCCCCAGACTTTTTCCGAGCTCGGACTGCATGCCGACATCCTTAAAGCGGTAGCAGCAACGGGATACACATCCCCCACTCCGATTCAGGCGCAAGCCATTCCCGTTGTAATGCAAGGCCGCGATGTAATGGGTGCGGCTCAAACCGGCACAGGCAAAACAGCTGCATTCACATTACCTATTTTGCATCGTCTTATGTCGGTTGCGAATTCCAGCGCGTCGCCGGCGCGTCACCCGGTTCGGGCGCTGGTTTTAACGCCTACACGCGAATTGGCCGATCAGGTTGCCGACAACGTTTCAACATACGGTGCTTCAACACCGTTGCGTTCGGCAGTCGTCTTTGGTGGTGTCGATATCAATCCTCAGCGCGATGCATTGCGTCGAGGTTGTGAGGTGTTAATTGCAACGCCTGGCCGGTTGCTTGACCATGTGGAACAAAAGAACGTGAACCTCGGTCAGGTCGGCATTCTTGTGCTCGATGAGGCGGATCGAATGTTGGATATGGGTTTTCTGCCCGATCTTGATCGTATCGTGCGTCTGTTGCCTGCGCAGCGTCAAACGCTATTGTTTTCCGCCACATTCAGCAATGAGATTCGCAAGCTGGGTCGCAGTTGGTTGAAAGATCCTATTGAAATTGAGGTTGCTGCGCGTAATGCGACAGCGGAAAATGTAACGCAAATTGCCTATCCGCTGGGGGGGAACGACAAGCGGTCGGCAGTGACGCACCTTGTGAAGTCGCGCGGCTTGAATCAGGTCATTGTGTTTTGTAATACGAAAATCGGCACCAGTCGTTTGGCGCGGCAGCTCGATCTTGACGGCATTCGCTCAGAATCCATCCATGGCGACAAAAGTCAGCTTGAGCGCATGAAGGCGCTTGAAGCGTTCAAGGCGGGTAAGCTTGAGGTTCTCGTGGCCACGGATGTCGCGGCGCGCGGGCTCGACGTTGCAGGCGTGCCTTGTGTTATTAATTACGACTTACCCTACAACGCGGAAGATTACGTGCATCGCATCGGACGTACCGGACGTGCCGGGGCGTCGGGCGAGGCCATCGCGCTTTTTGCTCCTGATGAAGAACGCTTTTTGCTTGATATTGAAAAGCTGATCAAAACGAAAATTCTACGCGGCACCTTGGACTTGCCGAAGCCAGCGCGTCGATCTTCTTCTCCGTCTCCTGCATACGAGAGCCGTGGTCGCCATCGTGACACTAGCCGCTCCCGTGCACCGGTGGATGATTTTTTCTCACGCCCGTATGTTGCCGCAAACGTTGAAGCCAAGCCACGTTTACCCACTCATACCAGCGATACTAAAAATACCCGTAAATCGGTAGGTGTTTTGTTGGGTGGGCGTTAGTTATTCACCAACGAGGCAACCGGCCCTGGGCCTGATTGCGACGCAGGTAGCTCGGGTGCTTTGCGCAGCAGCGTTTCCAAATGCCCAATGTGGGGCAACAAGGGCCCGAAAAAACGATTGCCGCTATCGTCCTGAATCAGGACGGTGGGAAAGTTTTCAACGTCTTCCTCATCAAGCAACTCCGGATTTTCTTCGATGTCCACCCATATAAAAGTGTGGGTGGGCCATTGTGCGGCCAGGGCGCGAAAATCATTCAAATACTGTCGGCAGGTATCACACCACTCCGCGCAGTAGCAAATAACGGAAACCCCTTTATCTATTGATTCGGATGCAAAGGCCGTTTGCAATGAGGTAAGGTCGTTGGGGAGCAGATAAAAAGACATGAAACGCGATGAAATGGTTAGCGGACACAAAAAGAATAGGCTTTTGATTATGATAGACCAATGTCAGTAAAAAGGTTGATGCATGAATGATCCCAATGTAGTGGTTGTCAATCGGAACGGTCCTGGAAATCGGGGTATGAACGCGGTGGTCGAGGCGATGAAACGGGCGCTGGTATCCCAATTTCACCCGAAGATGCTGTTGGCCCTGTTTCTGCCGTTCATTATTGCGCTTTTGGGCGCAATAATTCTGATTTGGGCTTTTTGGGAGCCGCTCACCGGCTGGTTGAATTCCGAGATGGCCCAATGGGGCGTCGTGAACACAGTTGACCAGTGGATGCTGGCTATCGGCCTGTTTTCCATCAAGCTGTATATGGTGCCGTTGCTCGCGGTTGTGATTTTATTGCCGTTGTCCGGCATCCTGGGCCTGGTCATTGCCGCCATTTTCGTCATGCCTATCGTACTTCGCCATTTGGAGCGGCGTCAGTATCAGGGTTTGCGCCGGCAGGGTAGTGTCATTGCCGTTCAGGGTGTTTGGAACGCTGTGTGGGTGGGGGGATTGTTTGTGATTGGCTGGTTGCTTACCATGCCTTTGTGGTTGATTCCGCCGTTTGCGGTGTTGTTGCCCGTTTTTTGGTGGGCCTTTGCGTTTACCCGTATGTTACGGGTCGATTCCGTGCTGGAGCATGCCAGCCCTCAGGAGCGTCGTTTGCTTTGGCGTCGGCATGGTCGGGAATACTGGATTTTGGGCGGCATTATGTCACTCATTAATTTGTTTCCACCGGCCTGGCTTGTGCTACCGGTTTATTCCGCGCTGGCGTTTGCGCATTTCAGCTTGAGAGCGCTTGAAAATATGCGACAAGAAACGGTGGTTGAGGCTTAATTATTTACACGAACAAGGTTGAAGCGGGTAATGAGTACAACAAAAATAAGGCTGATTATCATCGGCGATGAAATTCTCTCGGGGCGGCGGCAAGACAAACACATGCCCAAGCTCATTGAATTGTTGGGGCAGCGCGGTTTACAACTGGGCGGTGTCGAATTGGTGTCGGACGATCGCCCCACTATTGTGCAAACGCTCAAGCGCAGTTTTGCCAGTGACGACGTGGTTTTTTGCTGCGGCGGGATTGGCGCAACCCCAGACGACCAAACGCGCCAATCGGCGGCCGAAGCCTTGGGGGTCGATTTGGCCTTGCACCCTGAGGCAGAGCGCCTGATTTCAGAACGTTGCGCGGAAATGGCGGCGAAAGGTAACGGGAGTGCCGATATGAGCTTGCCGGAAAACAAACAGCGCCTGCAAATGGGTGTCTTTCCAGCAGGATCGGAAATAGTGCCGAACCCGTATAACAAAATTCCGGGTTTTTTCATTTCAAATCATACTTTCATGCCCGGTTTTCCGATCATGGCATGGCCGATGATGGAATGGACACTGGACCATCGTTATCGCCAATTGCACCACCAAATCCCTCGCGTGGAACATTCGTTTCTGGTTTACAGCTTGCCGGAATCCCGAATTACTCCCGCTTTGGAGGAATTGGAGCGTCGGTGGCCTGGCGTCAAGGCCTTTAGCCTGCCCAGTATGGGGAACGGGCGTTCGCATATCGACTTAGGGGTCAAAGGAGAGCCTCAAGCTGCCTCTGAAGCACTTGCGTATTTGCGTCAAGCTGTGATTGAGGCAGGTGGGTCGCTGACCCCTTAGGCAGGTTTTGAGTACCACGCTTGAAAAAGCTTGCACAGTCACGGCATAATTTCATAATATGATAATGTCGCAGTGCATCATTTTCATTGGTTAACTCATATCATGTCCGAATCGCGCGCTTCAGCCAATTCTTCACCGATTTCCATTCAAGTTTTAGAGCGAGCCATGTTGCTGCTCGATGTTTTGGCACATCAAGCGGAACCCGTCGCGCTGAAAAGCCTGGCGGCGCGCACCGGGTTACATACGTCAACGACGCATCGAATTTTGAATGACCTTGTGGCCGGCCGTTATGTTGAACGAGTGGACAGTGGACTGTATCAATTAGGTATGCGGTTGCTGGAGTTAGGTGCTTTGGTGAAAGGGCGTTTGAATGTACGCCAGGTGGCGCTGGAGCCCATGAGAGAGTTGCATAAGCTTACCGGTCAAACGGTTAATCTGGCCGTGCGGCAGAACGACGAAATTTTATATATCGAGCGCGCCTGGAACGAGCGTTCGGGCATGCAGGTTGTTCGCGCTGTGGGCGGGCGTGCACCATTACATTTAACTTCGACCGGTAAATTATTTCTTTCGGTTAGCGATGTGCGGCAAGTTAAGGCTTATGTGGCACGTACGGGTCTGGCGGGTGCCACGCCTAACAGCATCATCGATGCCGAGCTGCTTGAGCAGGAGTTGGCTGGTATCCGGCGATCCGGCTATGCCCGCGATAACGAAGAGTTGGAGTTGGGCGTGCGATGCATTGCCGCCGGTATTTATGATGATGCAGGTAACTTGCAGGCCGGTTTATCCATTTCGGCGCCTGCGGAGCGTCTGCACGATGATTGGATCGCAGCCTTAATTGAAACGGCTGGACGAATTTCAGAGGCGTTAGGTTTCGAAGGGGTGCGTCTTGAGCAAGCGTGGCATGCCTAAGCGAACATAGTTATATTGCAACGCGTCAAAAAAGTATTGACATGGTTGTTTTTTAAGGTTAAATTTAAATTGTGCAGTGCAATATTTAACCTTTTAAAGGAAACACCATGAGCGCAATTCCACAATCTATTTATGCTAACCAGAAAGCGTCGCTCGACAAGATCCTGGCTGCTCAGGGTTCAATCTTCGGCGGCTTTGAAAAACTGGTTGATCTGAATCTTAAAGTCTGGAAAGCAACTTTCGATGACGTTGCCCGTGCATCGCAGCAGGCTATCGAATTGAAAGACCCTCAGGACGCAGTTGCTTTCACCAGCAATGCAATGCAACCCAACGCCGACAAGGCAGTGGCTTACAGCAAACATGTATACGACATTTTCACTTCGGTTCAGGCCGACTTAACCAAGCTCACTGAAGAGCAGGTTAATGAAAGCCAGCAGCAATTGCATGACGCCATTGAGGAGTTTGCGAAATCTGCTCCTACCGGTTCTGAAAGCGCCATTGCGCTAATGAAGTCTTCAGTGGTTAGTGCAACGAATGCTTATGAAACTGCCACCAAGGCAGCCAAGCAAGCGTCCGACGCCGCGCAGTCGAACATCACCGCTGCAACCAATGCCAGCTTGAAGGCGGCAACCGAAGCTGCTGAAGCAGGCAAAAAAGCAACAAGTCGCGCTCGTAGCGCGTCGTAATGAGCGGGTTGCCGCCGGCGATGCGTGGTTAACCTGCCAGGTTTTGGCCACGCAACGCTTGAACGCATTCAGTAATCAGTGCCGGGCCTTTGTAGATAAGCCCGGTGTATAGCTGAACCGCGTTGGCACCTGCCTCGATTTTCTCGCGTGCTTGCTGGGAACCCAGTATGCCGCCGACACCAATAATGGCAAATTCTTTGCCTAGCTGTTGGCGCAAGCGGGAAATGACGGCTAAAGAGAGTTCATGAACGGGCGGCCCCGACAGGCCGCCCGTTTCATTTGCGTGAGGCATACCTGTAACGGCATCACGACTTAAGGTGGTGTTGGTTGCAATGACGCCGTCTACACCATAGCGTTGAAGAACCGCCGCGATGGCGTCGACTTGTTCTGCAGAGAGATCGGGTGCGATCTTAACAACGAGCGGAACACGTTTCTGGTGTTTGTCTTCCAGTTCCTTTCTGGCTGTTTGCAACTGCGACAATAAGTCGGTAAGTTCGCTTGCTTCTTGCAATGCGCGTAAATTCTGGGTGTTGGGTGATGAAATATTCACCGTGACGTAATCGGCATGCGGGTATACGCCGTGGTAACCAATCAGGTAGTCATCTACTGCGTTCTCGATGGGGGTTGTGGCGTTCTTGCCAATATTCAAGCCTAATATGCCGCCTTCGGATCGCCAGTGACTTTTCTGTACATTTTTCAGGAATATGTCGAGGCCGTCGTTATTAAACCCCAGGCGGTTAATCAGCGCATGGGCTTCGGGTAGCCTGAATAATCGGGGCTTGGGGTTGCCACTTTGCGGTTTTGGGGTCACGGTTCCCACTTCGATAAAACCGAATCCAAGATTACCCAACGCGTCAATGTGGGCGCCGTTTTTGTCGAGCCCGGCCGCCAGGCCTACAGGGTTGCGTAAGTTCAACCCCATTAGCGTCGATGGCAAAGCCGGCCGATTTTCCACTAGCCTGCGTGTCAGGTTGCAGTCGTAAGCCTTCTGTAAAGCGTTTAGGGTAAGTTCATGGGCCTGTTCGGCATCGAGCGAGAACAGGGCCGGGCGCGCCAGCGCATAAGAATTGAAAAGAAACGACATGAAAATTCAGATTAACTGGTGTGGGTTAACCCACCGGCCATTGACATAGATTTGATGGGGGTGGAATTGGGATTTATATGCCATTTTACGGCTTTCGGAAATCCAGTATCCAAGATAAAGCCAAGGTAGTTGAAGCGCGCGGCAGCGTTCAATTTGCCAAAGAATGCCGTACGTTCCCAGGCTGCCTTGCGCTTCGGGCTCGAAGAAGGTGTAAACCGCCGACAAGCCGTTGTCGAGGATGTCGATGATCGAGATCATCATGAGTTGCCCGCCGGCCGGCTCGCGGAATTCGACAAGTGATGAGTTCACACGGCTGGTCAGTAAAAACTGGTTGTACTGCGCCTCGCTGTCGTCATCCAGACCGGAGTCGCGGTGGCGCGCCTGGATATAGCGCTGATACAGTGAAAAATGTTCCGGCTTGAATGCAAGAGGCTGGGTACATGTACGCAGGTTTTGATGCTGTTTCCAAATGCGCCTCTGGGTGCGATTGGGCGAAAACGCGGCGACATCGAGACGAATAGGCTTGCATGCATGGCAATTGTCGCAATGCGGCCGGTAAGTAAACAAGCCGCTGCGCCGAAACCCCTGTTCCACCAGGCGTGAGTACATATTGCTGGTAATGAGATGCATCGGGGCGGCAACCTGCGATCGCGCCTCGCGACCCGATAAATAACTACAGGGGTAAGAGGCCGTTGCATAGAACTGCAGGCTGTGGCATTTAAGGTCGGCGGGGTCGCTCATAAATAATATGCAAACAAATGTCGGCACGGATATTATGGCGGGTTTGTTGCCCCCTGTGCAAACACCCCGTGCTGTAAAAGCTGGCCCGATTGCCAGGGAGGCGCCGGGCGCTCGAGGGTTTTGGCTAATGCTTGCAGAAAGTGGATGCGTGAAATGGGCTTGGCGCCCAAACTGGCCAGATGTGTTGTGTCTTGTTGACAATCGATTAGCTCAACGCCGTGGTTCTTTAGAAAACGGGTCAGGTAAACCAAAGCAAGTTTGGAGGCATCGCTGACTCGTGTGAACATCGATTCGCCAAAAAAACAGCCCCCTATACTTACCCCATATAAACCACCCGCCAGTTTCCCTTCATGCCAGGTTTCAATGCTATGGGCAAAGCCCGCATGATGCCACTCTGTGTAAACGTCCTTGATCCAGGGTGATATCCAGGTGCCAGGCTGCCCGCCGCGTGGTTGGCTGCAGGCATCCATGACCGCCTCAAAGGTCATATTTGCAGTAATGCGCAATGGTGCGTTTGGTTGCTGTTCCGTTTGCTGTATTGATTTGAGCTTTTTTTCCAATGAGCGCGACACTTTAAGGTCGGCGCAAAGCAAAACCATGCGTGGGTCAGGGCTCCACCATAAAACAGGGTCGCCATCGCTGAACCAGGGAAAAATCCCTTTTGAATACGCTTCATGGAGGCGCTGAATACTTAAGTCGTAACCGGCGGCCAGCAAACCGTCGGCTGGCGCGGTTGCCGGGTTGGGCAAGGGCTGGTCGGGTTTTATCCAAAGAATAGACGACACGTTGGAGCCCGATGACTTAATGCAGATGCAATAACCAATTCATGCGCTAAAAGTCATGCATTGGAAGAGGAACGTCGTAGTGATGAACCGGCGGCTTCTTGTGAGGCGAGTCGAAAACGCCGTTTTTCTTATCATCCAGATAATGTTCCAGCGTTGTTATAACGGTGCGAAAGGCCAGTTCGTCCCAAGGGATAGTTTCCGGACTGAAAAAACCTGCCTCCAGGCTTTCGGGCCCGGGTGCCAGCTCAGGGCTCAACACTTTAGCCAAATAGAAGAAGTGGACCTGTTCGGCATGAGGCACATTGATAACGGTATAAAGTGGGCCAAGTTCAATTTGTGCGCCCGCTTCTTCCTGAGTTTCCCGCATTGCCCCTTGTGCCGTTGTTTCACCCAGCTCCATGAAGCCGGCTGGGAGCGTCCATTTGTTGTATCGGGGTGAAATGGCGCGACGGCACAGCAGGATTTTGTCATTGAAAATGGGTAGCACCCCTACAACATTACGCGGGTTCTGATAATGAACTGCACCGCAACTTTGACACACTGCACGTAAACGGTTGTCATCTGGTGGCGTGATGTAGGAGATTTCGGTGGCGCACTGGCTGCAGAACTTTTGTGACCGCGGCGCGGGGAAATAGAACGAGGACGGTTGAGTAGTCATAAAACGTTGAATTGTTATGGACGCTGGAAGTGCGCGATTCAGTTAAGCATAGCCTAAGGCCGGCAGTCGTACAAAACCAAGTTGCGCCTCTAGCCTGGGCGCCGGACAGTATCGCAATGGTACCGTATTCTCTGCAACGGATTGCAACGCGCTACTTAACAATAATGTGGTTGATGTATCTTGCGGAATACGTTCGGGACAGTCGGTTAGTCTTTGACCGTCGGCAGTATGCAGGTGCTCCAGTACGGAGAGCGTATCACGGCCGGCGATCAGGCCGGGGCCATGCTCTGTCTGGGCGTATAGCTTGCCCGCGTCGTCAAGCCACCAGGCCAGAATACGCTGAACTGCTTGTTGGGTGTGTGTTGTCAGGGCGTCGGTTTCGTTTGTGTGAAAAATGTAGGGCGCGGCATCAAGACGTACATACACTTTTTGGGGCCCATTCTGAAAATACCATTGGCCGTTATCGCAGTGTGTGTAGTTACGATTGATGAAACCAATAATTTGCGTATTTGTAATTGATTCGCCCGACGTGTCAGCTTGAGTGGCATCGCCTTTTGGATGCAGGCGCCACTTGCCGGTTTCCGTTAAGGAAAGCCAGCCATATACGTCGGGTACGCTTGGCCAGCGGGCCATTGCTTCAAGAACGCGTTTGTCCATGCAAGCATGTTAGCACTTGACGTGATTGATGGTGATGGGAATAAGTATTGGAGGCGCAACTCGGAATCGAACCGGGGTACACGGATTTGCAATCCGCTGCATAACCACTCTGCCATTGCGCCGTGGGGAACGTACACGTTACATTGTACGTAAAAAAGGGAAGCGTTGTGGGCTTCCCTTTAGGTATTTGGAGCGGGAAACGAGTCTCGAACTCGCGACCTCAACCTTGGCAAGGTTGCGCTCTACCAACTGAGCTATTCCCGCAAAAAAAGCATTGCTTTTTGTTCTTAAAACCCGTGTTGCCTGTTTCAAGAAGCTTCGCAGTATATATGAAATTTTTTACTTGGGCAACTTAACAGCTTTGGCTGTTTCTTTGCTAGGTGAAAAATGTTCCTAACTGCGAAAGAACAAGATAATAACATATTTTTTATTTCAACGTGGTGTAATACAGGCTGTTGTTTATCGCATATGGCAGTTTTAGTACATGACACAAACCGTGCCGTTGAACTCAGTCGTTCCCTGCGCGCAAGATCTTACTGCGCTAAATACTTTTGGCTTGCAGGCCAAAGCACAGGCTTATGTTCGCTTTACCGATCGAGCGCAATTACCTGCAATTACTCAGCTTACGGGCCAGTGCAGGCAGGTGTTTGTGTTGGGAGGGGGCAGCAATGTGGTGATGGCGCCGCATGTGAACGCATTGGTGGTTCATGTTGCAACGAAGGGAATCCGCTTGCTCGAAGCGTCAACAGAAGGTTATCTGGTGCAAGCACAGGCCGGAGAAAATTGGCACGACTTTGTGCGTTATTGTCTTGATCAGGGCTGGTTCGGGTTGGAAAACCTGGCGTTGATTCCGGGTACGGTGGGTGCCGCGCCGGTTCAGAATATCGGCGCTTACGGGGTTGAGCTTGATCAGTTTGTGCATCAGGTACGGGCGTGGGATATGGCCCGTGGCGAAGAGGTTTGTTTTACCCGTGAAGCATGCCGTTTTTCATACCGCGATAGTTTTTTTAAACAGTCGGCGCCGGGCAAATGGCTCATTTTGTCAGTTCAGTTTTTCTTGCCGCGCGAATGGCGGCCAACATTGGGTTATCCCGATTTGGCCCGGCACGAAGGGCTGCAGGCAATGGGTAGCGCTGTAACCGCGCATGCCCTGTTTGAGGCGGTGTGTGAAATCCGGCGCAAGAAGTTACCCGATCCGGCGGTTCTGGGTAATGCAGGGAGTTTCTTTAAGAACCCGGTTGTGAGTGCCGCCCAGTTTGAGGAGATCAAACGTCGTCACCCCAATGTCATTGCCTATGCCATGCCGGAAGGTGGCATGAAGCTGGCTGCCGGCTGGTTAATTGACCGTGCCGGTTGGAAGGGCAAGCGCATCCGGGATGTAGGGGTACATGGCCGCCAGGCGCTGGTGTTGGTTAATCATGGCCAGGCAAGCGCGCTTGAGGTGCGTTATCTGGCCGATGAAATACGTAAGGATATTCGCCTGCGTTATGGTGTTGACCTGGAGCAGGAGCCTGTAAACGTCGTTTGAAGTACGTTATACACGCCGGCGGAAATACCGAACTACGTTACACCGACAGGACGTCTTGCATGTCGAACAGCCCGAATTCCTTGCGGGCGAGATAGCGAGCCGCGCGCAGGCTGCCTTGCGCGTACGTGGCTCGGCTGCTGGAACGATGTGAGATCTCTATGCGTTCACCGTCGCCGCAAAAATAAACAGTGTGATCACCGATAATGTCCCCCCCGCGCAGCACTGAAAAGCCGATTGTGCCGTCTTTGCGTGGGCCGGTGTGCCCGTGTCGCGCCCAGTCGGCCACGTCGTCGAGCTTTTTGCCCCAAGTACGCGCGATTGTCTCACCCATTGAAATAGCAGTACCTGACGGTGCGTCGACTTTATTGCGATGGTGGGCTTCGAATATTTCGGCATCATAGCCATCGTTTAGTAGTCGGGCGGCCATTTCCAATAGTTTGTAAGTGGCATTTACACCAATGCTCATGTTGGATGCAAAGACGATAGCGGTTTTTTGGCCGGCGGCCTGAATCGCTTGTTTGCCCTCGGTGTCAAAGCCGGTGGTTCCAATAACACACTTCACGTTGTGCTTGATGCAGGCCTGCAGATGGGTCAGCGTGCCCTCAGGCCGGGTAAAGTCGATTAAGCAGTCGGCATTTGCCAGGGCGTCGAGATCATCGGTAATGAGAACGCCCGTTGTATGCCCCAGGAACCCCCCTGCATCCTGACCAAGGCACGCCGCACCGGGGCGGTCGAGTGCGACGCTCAGGGTAAGGTCGGGGGATTGAATGACGGCTTCAGTCAGCATACGGCCCATTCGGCCGTCAGCTCCTGCAATGGCGATACGCATGGGTTTCCTTTTAGCGGAGTGGTTCAGTATTGGTTTGCCCAGGGATTTGCGGGCGTTGGGGTTGTTCTACGTTAATGCCGATATCGGTATCCGGGCCCACCTGCTCTTCACGAGATGTGTTCTCGGTTGCTGTGTCGTCTTCACGTTCAGCCGCACGGGCCTCCGTTTCGTCGACGCTACCGGTGTCGTTGGACTGAAATGGCTGGCGGTTTGGTTGTTTATCACCCTCCCAGCGAACCAGGACATCCCCTTCGAACCAGACAGTGAATTGGCGTTCTTCCGGTTCGCCGTAACCTGGTTGGTTGTAAAACACATAGTCCCAACGGTTGGTGCGGAAAATATCCTGCAAAATCGGGGTGCCCAGCACAAAACGCACCTGTTCGCGTGTCATGCCCTGTTCCAGTCGGGCGACTTGCTCGGCGGTGATCCAGTTTCCTTGTTGTACGTCGGCCCGGTAGGGAAAACCCCATTTCGTGCCGCCGCACGCAGAGAGTGAAATGGCCAAAAAGCCGATGGCAAGGCTGCTGCGCCAGGTTCTAAAGAAGGATTTGACAGTGGTTACCACGAATTGCCCCTGTTATTCAAATGAATAAAACCGTTATGATAAAGGCTTAACAATAAATGCAATGATAGCGTTACTCGAGATTCGGCGTTTTTTTGCCGTGTCATCCTACGGATTTCCGTCTTTTTGCCCGGGATTTATCACATGAATGATCAAAATGAATTAAAGAGCATGGGTTTGAAGGCGACGTTCCCGCGCCTGAAAATCCTTGATGTTTTCCGTAAGTCCGACCAGCGTCATCATAGCGCCGAAGATGTTTATCGTGCATTGTTGGCTGAAGACGTCGATATCGGCCTGGCTACGGTTTACCGGGTGCTTACCCAGTTTGAGCAGGCAGGTATTTTGTCCCGCAGCCAGTTCGACGGCGGTAAAGCGGTGTTTGAGCTTAACGACGGCGACCACCACGATCACCTTATTTGCACCAGTTGCGGCAAGGTGCTCGAGTTTACCGACCCTGAAATTGAAAAGCGCCAGCATATTATTGCCAAGGAAAAGAAGTTCACCCTGGAAAGTCATACCATGATGCTGTATGGCATTTGCAAAGAGTGCAACAGCAAATAAGCCGGGCGTTTCTCCGGTTAACGTGCCAGCATTTCTTTGGCATGACGAATGGTGGTGTCGGTAATTTCCAGCCCCCCCAGCATCCGGGCTACTTCGTCGACCCGGTCGGTGGGAGCCAGCAACTCAATGGTCGATTTGGTTTTGTTTTGTGTGACCTTTTTGCTGACGCGATAGTGATGGTGGCCGTATGCCGCCACTTGCGGCAAATGCGTTACGCATAAAACCTGGTGCTGTTGCCCCAGCGATTTCAATAACTGGCCCACCACTTCAGCCACGGCCCCACCCACACCGCTGTCGACCTCGTCGAATATCAGGGTGGGGACGCGTGCAGCCTGGCTCGCGATAACCGATAGTGCCAGCGAAATGCGTGCCAATTCCCCTCCGGATGCCACCTTGGCCAAAGGCCTCGGGGTGGCGCCTGTATGGCCCGCCACCAAAAACTCGACGTTTTCAAGCCCGTGAGCAGTTTCGCCGCCGCTACTTAGGCCAATTTCGAAGCGCCCGCCTTTCATGGCCAATGTTTGCATGGCGTCGGTTACTTGTCGGGACATGGTTTGGGCCGCTTTCGCCCGTGCTTTGGAGAGTGCTTGGGCGGTTTTCAAATATTGCTGATAATAGGTGTCGACGTCTTGCTGAAGATGAGAAATGTCGGCGTTGGCACTGGCTTCGCGTAGCTTTTGTGCAATGTCGGCCTGGAATTCTGGAATATTCTCGGGCTCGATCCGAAATTTGCGGGCCAGTTCGAAAATGGCAGACATGCGCTGTTCCGCCTGGGCCAGCCGCTCTGGATCCAGGTCAATGCGGTCAAGATAGGCATTGAGGTCGGAAACGGTTTCCGCCGTGGCAATACGCGCTGATTCCAGTGTTTCGTACAAGCTGCGCACGGCCTCGTCGTGACGCAGCATTTGTTCCATTTGTTGTGCGGCCATATTCAGAAAGTGGCGCGCCCCCTGGTCGTCGTTGTCGAGTGCTTCCAGTGCACGATTGGCGTTTTCGAGCAAAGACTGCGCATGAGCCAGGCGATGATGTTCAGTGGTTAAGGTTTCCCATTCCCCCGGTTGCAGGTCCAGGCGCTCCAACTCGGAGGCTTGCCATTCCAGGCGGTCGCGCTCTTCGTTGAGCTTGTCGGTTTGTTCAAGCGCCCGCGCGAGCTGTCGTTTTGCCGTTTGCCAGTGTTGCCAGTGTTGTTGTACTTCTTGCGCCAAAGTGTTGTGGCCCCCCTGCGTGTCGAGCAGTGCGCGTTGGCTGGCAGGCTGCAAAAGGCTTTGGTGGGCATGCTGGCCGTGGATGTCGACAAGATGCTCACCTAGCTCTTTTAATTGAGTCAGCGTGGCCGGAATGCCGTTTATGTAGGCTTTGCTGCGGCCCTGCTGGTCGATTACGCGCCGCAGCACCAGTTCGTCGTGGTCCGTTTCCAGGCTTTGTTCTTCCAGCCATTGCGTTAAGGTTTCCGGCGCCCTGAACAGTGCGCTAATGTCGGTACGTTTACAGCCTTCGCGAACAAAACGGGCATCGCTGCGCGCGCCCAATACCAGGGAAAGCGCATCGATAAGAATCGATTTGCCCGCGCCGGTTTCACCGGAAAATACAGTAAAGCCGGCGTCGAAATGCAATTCGGCCTGATCAACAATGACGAAATCCCGAAGGTGCAGGGTGCGCAACATAAATTATTCGCCCTCGTTGGAAAGCTGGGGGATCTGGTTCCAAAGTAGCTTGCGTCGCAGGGTTGAAAAGAAGCTATAACCCAGGGGATGCACAAAACGAACGTTGTCTTTGGAACGCTGTACGTCGATTCTGTCTCCCGGTTGGCATTCAGACCAGGCCTGCATGTCGAAATGCACGCTGGCACCGGATTCAACCCGCCCCAGGGCAGTGACTGTCATGCTAAGGACGCCGCTGTCGGGAATGACGATCGGCCGGTTGGATAAGGTTTGTGGGGCGACTGGAACAAGCAGTATGGTTTGCAACTGCGGGTGCAGAACGGGCCCATTGGCCGACAGGGCATAAGCGGTTGAACCCGTGGGGGTTGAAATGATTAGGCCGTCGGCGCGCTGGTTGTAAATAAAGTTTCCGTCCAGTTCAACGCGCAGGTCAATCATGCCGCCCCGACCGGCGCGGTTGATCACAACGTCATTCAGTGCGACCCCCGAGAACATGACCTGGTTGCCGCGCATGACCCGGCCTTCAAGCATGAGCCGCTCTTCAATTTCGTAGTGCCCCCCAATAACCTGGCTCAGCGCATCGGTGGCGGTGTGAATGGGAATATCGGTGATGAAACCCAGGCGCCCATGGTTGATGCCGATAAGGGGGACGTTGCTGCGCGCCAAAATACGACCCGCGCCTAACATGGTGCCGTCGCCGCCCATGATGACGGCAAGATCCGCATGTTCGCCTATTTCAGCGTAAGATGCCGTCTTGAATTCGGTAACGCCCGTATTGGTTGCCGTGTCGGATTCAACCAGCACAGTGCACCCGGCGCTTTCAAGATGCCGGGCCAACCTGCGCAGTGGTGCGTCGAGCCCCGAGTCTTGGTAGCGCCCGATTAGCGCAACGGTTTTAAAATGCATTGTGCCGATACCTTGTATATGATGATTTAGGTGAGTTCAATTTATTATAGGGTCGTGTCCGTTGTTATTGTGGCGGATCTGTTGACAAGTTTGTCTTGCTGGAGTGTAAGGTATCACCATGGACATGGATGACAGAGCGAAGTCACTGCTGAAAGCGTTAATCGAACGATACATTGCCGATGGTCAGCCGGTCGGTTCGCGTACGCTTTCAAAAATGTTCGAGCTATCGCCCGCGACAATTCGCAACGTCATGGCCGACCTCGAAGAGCTTGGCCTGATTCAAAGCCCTCATGCTTCGGCGGGTCGTGTGCCTACGCCTAGGGGCTACCGCCTTTTTGTAGATCGTTTGCTGGCCACGCAACGCTTTGAAATTCTTCAGCCTTCGCAAATTCGGGAAATGTTGCCGGTCACCGATCCAAGTCGTACGGTGAATGCGGCGGCTACTTTGTTGTCGAATTTAACCCGCTTTGCCGGTGTGGTAATGGCGCCCAAGCGCACTCAGGTTTTTCGGCAAATTGAATTTATTCGCCTTTCCGACCGGCGTGTATTGCTGATTATCGTTACGCCGGACGGCGATGTGCAAAATCGTATTCTGTTTGTTCAGCGCGATTATCTCGATCAGGAACTGACGGAAGCCAGCAATTTCTTTAATCAGCATTTTGCCGGCAAGTCGTTTAATGAAGTGCGACTTGCCATCAAAGATGAGCTTTCGTCCTTGAAAGAAGATATTTCGCGGCTGATGCAGCAGGCGGTTGAGGCGGGTACCGTTTCCGATGAAACCGATGACGGCGTTTATATTTCGGGTGAAAGAAAGTTGCTCGACGTGTCCGATATTGCCTCCGATATGGATCGTCTGCGCCGCATGTTTGCGCTGTTCGAGAAAAAAACCGATTTACTTCAATTGCTCGATGTCTCCAGCCGGGCGGAAGGCGTGCAGATATATATTGGCGGTGACTCACAATTGGTGCCGCTTGAAGACGTTTCAGTCATTACTGCACCCTATGGTATCGACGGTAGAGTAGTGGGCACACTGGGTGTAATCGGGCCAACCCGTATGGCTTATGATCGCGTCATCCCTATCGTTGATATTACGGCTAAATTGTTATCTAACGCTTTAAGCCATCATTCTTCTTCCTGAACTGATTACAAGGGCGTCAATGCCTTCCTTAATTCCTTCCCGCTATTATCCGGAACCACAGGACCCCCACGGATTAGATCCCGAACCGCCGGCACGGCCGTCTGGGCCGATCGGTATTTTGGTGGTGAACCTTGGCACACCGGATGAACCCTCTGCATCTGCCATTCGACGTTATTTGGCGCAGTTCTTGTCGGATCCACGTGTTATCGAGATACCGCAGTGGATCTGGCGCATTATCCTGCATGGCATTATTTTGCGAACGCGGCCTCGCAAGCTGGTGCCGCGCTATCGGGGAATATGGCTTGAGCAAGGTTCCCCCTTGGTGGTTTACAGCCAGGCACAAGCGGCCGGTCTTGAAAAGACGCTGCAAACGGGGGGGGCAGATGTTCGGGTCATATTGGCTATGCGTTACGGAAATCCTTCCATAGAGGCGGGCATCGACGCACTGCGCAAGCAGGGGTGTGAACGTATTCTTACTGTTCCCTTGTATCCGCAATATGCTGCCAGTACCACCGCCACTGTGGTCGACGCAGTAACTGCTCATACAGCCCGGTTGCGTAATCAGCCGGAACTGCGCTTTATCAAGCGCTATCAGGATGATCCCGGCTACATACAGGCATTGGTGAGCAAATTAACGGCATTTTGGAATGTGCACGGCAAGCCGGAGCGTTTATTGCTTAGTTTTCACGGTTTGCCTCAGCGCACCATTTTGCAAGGCGATCCTTATCATCGTGATTGCATGGATACGGTTCGCGCCATTAAGGCGCATTTGCCGCCGGAAGACGCTGAGCGCGTTTATGTCTCGTTTCAAAGCCGTTTTGGGGCCGAAAAATGGTTGCAGCCTTATACCGAGCCCACTTTGAAGGCGTGGGCCCAGGAGGGCATAAAGCATATTGATGTCATGTGCCCCGGCTTTTTGGCGGATTGCCTGGAAACGCTGGAAGAGATTCAAGAAGAGTGTCGTGAGGCGTTTTTGCATGCCGGCGGAGAGACATTCAGATATATCCCCTGTTTGAATGATGATGCCCAATGGGTGGAGGCACTTTCTCAAATTGTACGTCGCCATCTTTCGGGGTGGTCGGAAAAGGCGTAAGTTATTTGTACCAATGTCTTGAAATGGGGGCGCTTGCCCCCATTTGCATTTGATCGAATCAAACAGAAGTGGAGTGCGTCGTTATGTCGAAACAGAATGAGCCCCTTGACCCCAAGGACGATAAGCAGGTTGCGAAAGCTTCGGAGTCTGCAGATGAAGTGCTTTCCGAAGGGGAGGGTGCCGCCGATGTAGAGCCGGCCGTTGAACTGGAGTCGGCCGAGGCGTTGGCCGCCAAACTTGAAGAGGCGCAGGCTCAGGTTGGTCAGTATTACGAAGAACTTTTACGGGCGAAAGCGGAAACCGAGAACATCCGGCGTCGTGCTCAGGATGATGTGGCCAAGGCGCGTAAATTCGGTATTGAGTCATTTGCTGAAAGCCTGGTACCGGTTAAAGACAGTCTTGAGGCTGCGCTTGGGTTGAAAGATCAATCCCCCGAGGCTTGGCAGTCGGGGGTTGAAGCCACGCTGAAACAATTGGTAGGCGCGTTTGAGCGCAATCAGCTTAAGGAAGTAGCGCCTGCGGAGGGTGATAAGTTCGACCCTAATTTGCACCAGGCCATTTCTTCGGTTCCGTCCGACCTGCCGGAAGGCGCGGTTGTGCAAATGCTGCAGAAGGGCTACACGATTTCTGATCGCGTGCTCAGGCCCGCTCTGGTGGCGGTGTCTTCGGGCAAGCCGGCGCAATAATCAGGCGCACTCACGGCGTAAAGAAAAAACTCTGTGGGGTATGCCTTGAAAAGTTTAAGGCAGGCCCCACTTAAGAATCAGTCAAGTTTGTTTCCAATTGAATTGAACGCAATTTTTAAGGCGATACATTATGGGCAAAATTATTGGTATTGACCTGGGCACGACCAACAGCTGTGTTGCTGTGATGGACGGCGGCAAGGTCAACATTATTGAAAACTCGGAAGGTGCACGCACCACGCCGTCGATTGTGGCGTACATGCAAGACGGCGAAATTCTGGTGGGCGCGCCCGCCAAACGTCAGGCGGTCACCAATCCGGCCAACACGCTTTACGCGGTCAAGCGCCTGATCGGTCGTAAGTTTGATGAAAAGGCGGTTCAGAAAGATATTGATCTGATGCCTTATAAAATCGTCAAGGCAGACAACGGTGATGCTTGGGTTGAGGCGCAGGGCAAGCAATTGGCCCCTCCTCAAGTGTCGGCCGATGTATTGCGCAAAATGAAGAAAACGGCGGAAGACTATCTGGGTGAAGAAGTCACCGAGGCGGTCATTACTGTGCCGGCCTACTTCAACGACAGCCAGCGCCAGGCAACCAAAGATGCCGGTCGCATTGCCGGCCTTGAGGTCAAGCGTATTATTAACGAGCCCACCGCAGCCGCATTGGCTTTCGGTATGGATAAGACCGAAAAAGGCGATCGTAAAATTGCGGTTTATGACCTGGGTGGTGGTACGTTCGACGTCTCGATCATTGAAATCGCCGATATCGACGGTGAAAAGCAGTTCGAAGTGTTGTCTACCAACGGTGATACTTTCCTGGGCGGCGAAGACTTCGACCAGCGCATCATTGATTACATTATCGATGAGTTCAAGAAAGAAAGCGGGGTTGATTTGTCGAAAGACGTTTTGGCTTTGCAGCGCTTGAAAGAGGCGGCAGAGAAAGCCAAGATCGAGCTGTCTTCCACGCAGCAAACCGAGATTAACCTGCCGTATATTACCGCCGACGCCTCAGGTCCCAAGCATTTGAACCTGAAACTGTCGCGCGCCAAACTGGAGGCATTGGTTGAAGAGCTCATCGAGCGTACCATTGAGCCATGCCGCATTGCCATTAAAGACGCAGGTGTCAAGGTTTCCGAAATTCACGACGTGATTTTGGTTGGCGGCATGACACGCATGCCGAAAGTACAGGAGAAGGTTAAAGAGTTCTTCGGTCGCGACCCACGTAAAGACGTCAATCCCGATGAAGCGGTTGCAGCCGGCGCGGCCATTCAGGGCTCGGTATTGTCCGGCGATCGCAAAGACGTTTTGCTGCTCGACGTGACACCGTTGTCGCTGGGTATTGAAACGCTTGGTGGGGTAATGACCAAGATGATTCAGAAGAACACGACGATTCCAACCCGTTTCTCGCAAGTGTTCTCAACTGCCGACGACAATCAGCCGGCCGTAACCATCAAGGTATTCCAGGGTGAGCGTGAAATCGCAGCGGGTAACAAGAGCCTGGGTGAATTCAACCTTGAAGGCATTCCGCCGTCACCACGTGGCGTGCCGCAAATCGAAGTCACGTTCGATATCGACGCCAATGGTATTTTGCATGTGTCTGCGAAAGACAAAGGTACCGGTAAAGAGAACAAGATCACCATTAAAGCCAATTCGGGTCTAACCGATGACGAAATTGAGCGCATGGTGAAAGATGCCGAGGTAAATGCTGAAGAAGACCGTCGTATAGCCGAATTGGCCACGACGCGAAACCAGGCCGAAGCATTGGTGCATTCCACCCGCAAGTCGCTGGAAGAGTATGGCGACAAGCTGGAAGCTTCCGAGAAAGAAGCCATTGAGGCGGCTATCAAGGACGTGGAAGAAGTCCTTAAAGATGGCGACAAGGAAGCGATTGACGCCAAGGTTGAGGCACTGACATCGGCTTCGCAGAAGCTCGGCGAAAAGATGTACGCCGATATGCAGGCTCAGGCAGCGGCGCAGCAAGGTGCCGATGGCGCTACCGCCCAGCAACCGGAAGACGAGAACGTCGTTGATGCCGACTTCAAAGAAGTTAAGCGCGACGACAAGTAAGGGCTCGTTTTAGCGGTTCTTAGCCCGGTTTCTGGTGTTTTCCGGAAATCGGGCGTTGTTGTTTATTACTGATTCAATTTAAGCGCAAGCAGGCGCAAAGAAAATATGGCAAAACGCGACTTTTACGAAGTGCTGGGCGTAGGGAAAAATGCGACCGACGATGAATTACGAAAGGCCTACCGCAAGCTGGCCATGAAATATCATCCTGATCGCAACCCCGACAGCAAGGAGGCCGAAGAGAAATTCAAGGAAGCGAAAGAAGCTTATGAGATGCTCAGCGACCCTGAAAAAAGAGCGGCATATGATCGATTCGGTCATGCAGGTGTCGACCCGAATGCGGCTGGTGCCGGCATGGGCGGTGCCGGTATGGGCGGCGCAGGCTTTGCCGACGCCTTTGGTGATATTTTTGGCGAAATTTTTGGTGGCGCCGGAGGCCGGCGTGGCGGCCCGCAGGTGTACCGCGGTGCCGACCTGAAATACACCCTGGAAATTTCGCTTGAGCAAGCGGCTACAGGCTTTGATACTGAAATACGGGTACCCAGCTGGGAAAATTGCGATACTTGCAAAGGCTCAGGGGCCAAGCCGGGAACCCAGCCGCAAACATGTAGTACTTGCGGTGGTAATGGCGCGGTGCGGATGCAGCAGGGTTTTTTCAGTGTGCAGCAAACTTGCCCAACCTGCCATGGCAGCGGCAAGGAAATTACGGATCCGTGCGTGGCATGCGATGGCGTGGGCCGGATTCGACGCAATAAAACGTTGCAAGTCAAGATTCCCGCGGGCATTGACGACGGCATGCGCATTCGTTCGGCCGGCAATGGCGAACCCGGCGTAAATGGTGGGCCGCCCGGCGACCTTTACGTTGAAATTCACCTTAAACAGCATTCTATTTTCCAGCGTGACGGCGAGGATTTGCATTGTGAACTAACGATTCCGTTCACGACGGCTGCATTAGGGGGTGATGTTGAGGTACCCACACTGAGCGGCAAAGGTTCCATCACGATTCCCGAGGGCACGCAAACAGGTAAAACGTTCCGTCTGCGTGGTAAGGGTATCAAAGGTATTCGTTCGAGCTACCCCGGCGATCTGTACTGCCACGTTGCAGTGGAAACGCCCGTACGACTCAGCGAAGAGCAAAAGAAATTGTTGCGCCAGTTCGAGGCGTCTTTGTCGCAGGGTGGGGAGAAACACTCCCCCAAAAGCGATTCCTGGACGGACCGGGTAAAAAACTTTTTTAGTTAAAGTTTATTCACCTGGTTTTGTTTCGGTGTTTGCCTGGTTGGGGAAGTCCCCCGCCAGGGCGCTACTCAGGGCTTGAGGCTGAAAATATTTGCGGGCGGCAGCATTAACCTGCTCCAATGTTAAGGCCTCAAGCTCTTTGTCTATTTTTGCCGACCAGGCAAAGCTTCTGCCTTCCTGCATGTAGTCCAGCCATACACTGGCAAGCACGCCGTCGTTACTGCGATTCAAACGACGCAGATTCATTAATGCGCGAACAGCTTCGTTAAGTTCTTCTTGCGTGAAGCCATCCTGTATTGCACGTTCAAGCTCCTCATTCATTGCCTGTTTGAAACGCTGCGCGTTTTCGGGTGCCAGAATGGCCGATAGCGACCATTCACCGCTGGGCTCGAACGCCGAGGCGTCAATACTGCTGCCTACGTCGTACGAAATACCTTCCTCAACGCGAATACGAGACCATAGTCGTGATGACGACGACCCACCTAGAATGTAGTTGGCCACGTACAAGGCCGTATAGTCGGGGGCATCGTCTTGAACCTTTAATGGTTGAAACGCCATGAAAACGGCGTTTGCCTTGTCGGGTGTGTGTAAGGTGAATTGTTCCGGCTCCACCTTGCGGAAAGGCTGTTCAATGCGTTTATATTCAGGGGCCGGTTTCCAGTTTTTGAAGGCCTGCAAAAGCGCACTTTTCGTATTTTCAGGGTTAAATGACCCAACTGCACTGAAACGCAGTGTGGCCGCTCCATAGAAGCGTTGATGAAAATCGACCAGCGCATTGCGATTCAGTGAATTGATTTCCTCCAACGCCTCCTTGAAAGTGGGCACATAACGAATATCAGAGGGTGGCCACGGGTTGTCGTGTCGCGCCAGTGTGCGGGATGCAACCGAACCGGGTTGTGTCATTGCGCTTTCTATCGAGGCGCGAGCTTGGGTTTTGTAGCGATCCAATTCCTCGGCAGGGTAGGAGGCTTCGCGCAGGATGTGACCAACCAGCTCTATGACGTCGGGTAAATTCTTTCCGGGCACAGAGATATTGATGCCGACTTGATTACCGCCTCCGCCAAAGCCTACCTGTGCCTGCAGTTGGTCGAAGCGGTCGGCAATTTCCTGGCGCGTGTACTGGGTTGTTCCACGGGTCAGTAACGCCGCAGCTGTGCTTGATACAGTACGCAGGTTTTCCAGGTCTTCGGCGCTGCCTGCCTGAAGTAATAGACGAGCTTCAACCCGGTCGCCACGGGTAGGTTTGGGCAGTAAGGCAAGTTCAATAGTGCCATTGTCCAAAGACAAAGTTTCACGAACGGTTTGAGCGTCGATATTCTGGGGAGAGGCTTCGAATGCCGCGGTCGGATCGTTCACTTCGCGACCCTCAAAGTCTTTTAGCAACGCTGCTGGATCCGTTGCCACCGGTTTTGGAGCGCGCCGGGTTGATTCCGTTGGAATATACAGACCGGTGGTGCGGTTTGAAGGCACCAGGTAGGCCGAGGTCACTTCCTGTACGGCTTTTAAATTTGCTTTTTCGGCTTGTTCGCGCGTCCAGTAGAACAAGCGCCAATCACCTAATGCCGCACTTTCAGAAAGCGCTGAAGCCAGCGAGGCCGGGTCGGCATGGGTTTGTTCCCAACTCGTCATCCATTGGGTTCGTGCTCTCTCAAGCTCCTCGTCGGTGAATGGCTGGGTTTCAAGGTCTTCAAGTGTTTCGGTCAAGGTATTCAGCGCTTCGTCCGGGTTCATGCCGTTTTCCAGTTGTGCCCCGAAAAGCGCATAGCCCGGCTGCCGCATAGGCCTTGCAAAACCAAAGCTGTGAGCTGCCAGGCCCTTCTGAACCAAGGCCTTGTAAAGGCGTCCCGAGGGGGTGTCGGCCAGTATCATGGCGCCAAGATCAAAGGCGACGAACTCAGGGCTGGCCGCCGCCGGGATATGGTATTGAGCGAGCACCAGCGGCGTGCCGCCTTGCCGGCGCACGATAACCTCTTGCTCTCCTTCCTGGACAGGTTCTATGGTGTATTCAGGCGGAAGACTGCGCTTTGGCTGTGGAGTTTCCGCGAATGCGTTCGCCACCAGATCAAGGGTCTTTTGCAGGTCGAAGCGGCCCGAAACGATCAGTACAGCATTGTCGGGTTGGTAGTACAGACGATAAAAGGCGCGCAGTTGCTCGATATCAACATTCTCAACGTCGGATCGTGCACCAATCGTGTCATTGCCGTAGTTGTGCCATTGGTAGGCGGCCGATTGCACTTTCTGCATAAGCGATTCGAAAGGGCTGTTTTCGCCGGCCTCCATTTCATTGCGGACAACAGTCATTTCCGTGTCGAGATCGGCGCGTGAAATGGTGGCGTTAACCATGACGTCGGCTTGCCAGCGTAAATACCATTCAAGCAGTTCGGGATCGGATGCAAAAGTGGCGTAATAGTTGGTTCTGTCGCTGGATGTGGATCCGTTGGCACGCAGCCCCCGTTTTGAGAATTCCGCCAACGCGTTGGGTAGGCTTGGGGTGCCCCGGAACAACATGTGCTCCAGTAAATGCGCCATGCCGGTTTGACCGTAGTTTTCGTGACGGGAACCGACCAGATAAGTCATGTTGACGGTGACAGAGGCTTTGGACGCATCAGGACTAAGCAGCACGGTTAGCCCGTTCTCCAGCGTGTACTGTCTGGTGCCTTCTACCACAGGGCCGGCCGTGACGCCTTGAGGCAAAACAACTTGGCTGTTTTGTGCCCATGCAAATGAGCATGGCAGTATAAACATGGCCAATATTGCAAGCAGGTGTTTGAGTTGTTTTGTAAAACCAATAGAGAAAGCGGGGCGTTGATTTAATGTGTGCATGCGCTTGAAAAGTTGAGTTAACCGTTGGAATCGTTACTTGGACAAATGCCGCATGGCCTGTTCAAGACCACTCACCGTGACCCCGTACATATGGTTGTGCACAAGGTCGCGGATAATGCCGATAGACTGACGGTAAGGCCAATAACCTTCGGGCTCCGGGTTAAGCCACACAGAGCGGGGCCAATTATCCAGCAGGCGTTGCAACCACGCGGCACCTGTTTCCCGGTTGTGATGCTCCGCCGAGCCGCCGGGTGTCAGTATCTCGTACGGGCTCATCGTTGCATCGCCCACAATAATCAACCGCCAGTCATCGTTGTATTTGCGTATGACATCCCAGGTTTCAATTCGTTCCGAATGCCGGCGATGGTTCTGCTGCCAAAGGAATTCGTATGGGCAATTGTGGAAGTAGTAGACCTCCAGGTGTTGGAATTCGCTGCGTGCGGCAGAGAAGAGCTCTTCTACTTGTTTGATGTGGTCGTCCATGCTGCCGCCCACGTCGAGCAACATAAGCACTTTAACGGCGTTGTGTCGCTCGGGGACCAGTTGCAGGTCCAGCAAGCCCGCGTTGCGGGCCGTTTGGCGAATAGTGTCGTTCAGGTCGAGCTCCAGCGCGGCACCTTCGCGAGCGAATCGTCGTAAACGGCGCAAAGCCATTTTGAAATTGCGTGTGCCCAGCTCTTGCGTATCGTCGTAATCGCGATATTCGCGCTTTTCCCACACTTTTACCGCGGTGCGGTTACCGGCCGATGGGCCGTTTACACGGATGCCTTCGGGGTGATAGCCGCCATGACCAAAAGCTGAGGTGCCACCCGTGCCAATCCATTTGCTGCCGCCGGCATGGCGCTCGTCTTGCTCTTCAAGCGTTTTCTTGAAAAGTTCCATCAGTTTGTCCCAGCCGTGTTTCTCAATGGCCGCTTTTTCTTCCGGCGTTAGTTTTTTCTGGAACTCTTTGATGAGCCAATCGAGTGGTATCTCTTTGTCGACTGGCACGGCCGCTTCAATTTGTTGGTAGAAGGCGCCGAACGCCCGGTCGTAGCGATCGAATAAAGTTTCGTCTTTAATCAACACCAGACGCGCCAAATAATAGAAATCATTCAGCGACGGTGGCATAACTTTGCTTTTCAATGTGCTCAGGAGAGTGAGGTACTCCTGAACAGAGACGGGTAAACGGTGCTCACGCAGATGATAGAAAAAATCAAGCAACATAACGGCTTAAGCTTCCTTAGCGCCGTTGACTGGCACGGGTAACGGCTGCCAATCGTTGCAGCAGGGTCAGGTCTTGCTCGTTCTTCAACAATGCGCCTGATAAGGCGGGAAGCCCTTGGGTGGGGTCACCGATTTCGTCGGCGGAGACCGATTCGGCGACCAGAAGTCGCAGCCAATCGAGAAACTCAGACGTTGAGGGCTTTTTCTTCAGGCCGGGCACGTCACGTAATGTGAAGAAGGTGTCCAGTGCCGCTTCAAGCACGTCGTTTTTGATGTTTGGGTAATGAACGTCGACAATTTCCTGCAGTGTGTCGCGATCGGGGAAGTTGATGTAGTGAAAGAAACATCGACGCAAAAATGCGTCGGGCAGATCTTTCTCATTGTTAGACGTAATGATGATAAGCGGCCGGTGCTTGGCGGTAATGGTTTCACGCGTTTCGTAAACATGAAACGACATCTGGTCGAGTTCACGCAACAGGTCGTTGGGAAACTCGATGTCGGCTTTGTCGATTTCATCGATAAGTACAACAGTGGGTTCGTCGGCTTCAAACGCCTCCCAAAGCACCCCTTTCACAATGTAGTTTCCGATGTCCCGAACTTTTTCGTCTCCTAACTGGGAGTCGCGCAGGCGCGATACGGCGTCGTACTCGTAAAGCCCTTGATGGGCCTTGGTGGTGGATTTCACGTGCCATTGCAGCAGAGGGCGACCCAAGGCGCGTGCAAGTTGTTCGGCCAACATGGTTTTGCCTGTTCCGGGTTCTCCCTTGATAAGCAGGGGGCGCTCAAGTGCAAGAGCGGCATTGACTGCCAGTTTGAGATCGTCGGTAGCAATGTATTGATCTGTTCCGTCAAATCGGGTTGTATTGGAAGCAGGATTAAGTGTCATGAAAAAGTCCGTATTAAAATGCAGTTCACGCAACGTTAACCAATCAGTTAACGGTAGTGTCGATAATTATCGTACAATTCTAAGGATTTGTCGGTCACCCAGGGGTGGTCGGCCGTTTATTTACCGCCAAACAAGAGCTACTATGAAGTTGCGAACAAAAATGACGCGCACGCTGTCTGCGCTGGCCGTTATGGCATCCTGTGGGTTCATCGGGCAGGTTCAGGCTCAGGAATCTGGAGCAGCCAATGCGAAAGCGGCTGTGAACAAAGTGTCCATGTGCATTGGTTGCCATGGCATTGAAGGCTACAAGTCCAGCTTTCCCGAGGTTTACCATGTGCCCAAAATTGCGGGGCAAAACGCCGAGTACATTGTAGCGGCGCTGAAGGAATATGCCAGTGGTGCAAGAAGCTTCCCTACAATGGAAGCCATTGCCAAAAGCTTGTCTGAGCAAGATATGGCCGACCTGGCTGCTTATTATTCCAACCTCAAATAATCGGGAGCTTTCATGAAGAAACTAACACTCGCCCTGTTGGGTTCGGCGTTGTTGGCGGTAGCTCCTTTGGCTTCCGCAGCTGATTTGGCGGCCGGTCAGGCGGCTTATCAGAAATTCAACTGTGCCAGTTGTCATGGTGCCGATGCCAAAACACCCACCATGCCTGCTTATCCTATTCTGGCCGGTCAGCATGCCGACTACCTGGAACATGCGCTGCGCGCCTACCAAAGAGGGCAGCAAGGCGAACCGGCTTCAGCCAATGTACGTAAAAACGCCATTATGGGGGCATTCGCTGCCCAGCTGTCCGGTCAGGATATGAAAAACATCGCTGCCTGGTTGTCCAGCTTGCCTTCGCCGCTTAGCACCAAGTAACGTTCTCGGCGTTCGCCGATAATTTTATTGAAAAACGGGCGCTTTATAAGGTACCCGTTTTTTTGGATTAATTCAGTTCCGGGTTGCCCGGCGCTGAATCAGTTCCAGGTAAGTGTCGTTATCGAAAGGCTTGCCCAAGCGTTGGGCTTCCCACACCACTTCACCCAAACATTCCATTACTTCATGTGCCGCTTCATGGGCGCCCACTTTTTGTGCCAGTGATTCGTGCGCTGCACGAATGCCGTGTGGATGGTCGATTGAGAGTTGTTCTGAAATAGCCAGATGCATCGACAAATGAAGAAAGGGGTTGGTTCGACCGCTTTCCACGGTGTATTCGGCGTTCAGGGCGTCTTTGCGCAATAATTCATCGTGGTATTCGGGGTGTTGGCGAATCCAGTCGACCGCCATTGTTTCAAGCGGCGTCAGCACCTGACTATTCAGGTGCTTTTGCCATGACTCGGTAAAAAATGTGCGAACTTGCTCTCGAGAAGGATTGAACATTGCGCTGACGCGGAATTAGTTGCCAATGCCTTATTCTACGACGAGGAACCGAATACCGAACGCATGCGGGACATTAAAGAACTCTTGTCGGCTCCAGCAGCGTCGGTTTGCGCTTCCGGTGTGCTCTGGCCTTCGGTCGTGGATGAGGTTTTGTTCGTTGGGGCAGGTTCCGGCTGGGTTTCGCCCGTGATGCGCTCAGCCAGTTTGCGGCCGAAGTCGTCCCACATGCGGTCGGCTTTGGTTTTCACCATATTCATGCCGAAACTGCCCAGACGGCCAAGAAGCTCAACGTTCACGATTGTGCGAAATTCGGTTTCGTTGGGGCCTAACTCAGTAAGAAAGACTTCGCTGGTGTGTTTTAGCGAGCTGGTCAGGCTGGAGTCTTCCCCTTTACCTTCGCTTTTCAGGTACTCGGGCCGGCGCGTTTCAACCACAAAGGTGCGGACTTTGAAGCGAGCACTGATGAACGACATTTTGACGTGGATGCTGACCAGATATTCTGTATCGCTAATAACGTCAATTGATTCCATGCCTGGAACACAGGCGCCCATGACATTAGGGTCGAGCAGCATGGCCCAAACCTTTTCCCTGGGCGCCGCAATCGTCATTTTCTTTTCAATTTCCATTTAATTTTCCTGCTGCGGATTGGATGGACTCAACAATACCCACATAGCCGGTGCAGCGGCATAAATTGCCGTTCAGGCCTTCGCGGATCTCTTCTTCAGTGGGATCGGGGGTGTGATTGAGCATGGCGGTTGCCGTCATGATGAAACCGGGCGTGCAATAGCCGCATTGCAAACCACCGCAGTTCATAAATGATTCTTGCACAGGGTGTAGTTGCCCGTCTTGTGATAACCCTTCGATCGTCGTAATGTCTTTGCCATTGGCTTGAACCGCCAGCGACAAGCAGGACTTCACCACTTCACCGTCGACAATGACTGAGCATGCGCCGCAAATGCCGGTTTCGCACCCTCGTTTTGTGCCTGTCAGGTTTAAGTCATCTCGAAGAAAGTCGGACAGCAAACGTCGGGAGGCGACCTCAACCGTCATTTCCTCGCCATTTACGGTCACGTCGATTGTATGTTTGCTCATAGATCGCTCCTTATTGCTGATCGAGGTTGAACAAAGCACCGAGAGAGCGACGCAATACGACACGCGTCATTTCCATGCGGTATTCGGCGGAGCCTCGGGAGTCGGATATGGTTGATAAGTCTTGTATGGCAAGAGCGGCTGCCTGCGCACAGACTTCGGTGGTGATGGTTTTGCCTTCAAGATAGGCCTCGGCTTTGTCAAGGCGGGTAGCCGTCGTGGTTGAGGCGCCCATGGCAATACGAATTTGCCCGCATGTTTTGCGGTCTGCTGTTTGGGCCAATAATGCAATATTCACTAATGGCCGATGTTCGGCTGGTGTTCTAAGAAAGCGAGTGTAGGATCCGAGAACATCGTCAGGTAAAGCGGGAATCAGGATGTGGGTTACGATTTCATCAGGTTCCAGTGCGGTTTGAAAATAATCCACCAGAAAATCTTCAATTGCCAGGCATCGTTCTCCTTGGGGACCCATAACGACAATTTGGGCGCCCAGCGCCAACAGGCAGCCGGGCGGGTCGGTAGCAGGGTCGCCGTAACAGAGATTGCCCCCAATAGTGCCGGCGTTTCGCACTTGTGGATTGGCAAGGCGCGAGGCCATGCTGGCCAGGATGGGGAAATGTTGGTTAACCACTTCAGACCGAGCGATATCGGCATGACGAACCAATGCGCCAATTTGTAGGCCGACACCTTCTTCAAACTCAATTTTGCGCAGGTCATCAAGCTTACCCAGGGAAATTAAGTGAGACGGTGACAACATGCGTTGTCGCATACCCAGCAGTAGTGCGGTCCCTCCGGCAATAATCCGGCTGTCTTCACCAAAATCAGCCAGCATTTTGCATGCGTCTTGCGCTGTTGTTGGTTCCAGATATTCAAAATCATGCATGATTCGCTCCTTCATTGCGTTTTTCGCGCAATGCTGCGAGAACTTTTTCGGGCGTGATGGGCAGCGAGTTGATACGCACTCCAATGGCATCGTAAACCGCGTTTGCGATGGCCGCCGCGCCGGGCAGAATGGCCGTTTCGCTCGCACCTTTTGCTCCGTAAGGCCCGTTGGGGTCGTTTGACTCAATAATGCCGCTTTGCAGGGTAGGGACGGAATTGGCCGTTGGCATGTTGTAGTCGGCAAAGTTGCCGTTCATCAGGCGGCCGTCCTGGAAGTCGAGATTTTCATAGAGCGCCCACCCGGTTGATTGGGCTGTGGCCCCCGAGGTTTGACCGTGTACCGCCATGGGGTTCAAGGCTTTGCCGCAGTCATCCGACGTATAGCTCTGCACTAATCGTACTTGCCCGGTTTCAGTATCCACTTCCACTTCTACTGCCTGGGCGGCAAATGAATAGGCCGGTGCGACGTCGCCGTAATAGTTTTTGTCGGCCATGACAGTGGGCGGGTCGTAAGTAGCTTTGGCGTAGACTCCTTCGCCGCCATGTCGGAATAAATGCAAACGCACCGCGTCGGGTAGTGATACGAATTGTTCGCGATTGTTCTTGACGACAATGGCGCCGTTCTCGACCTGAAGCTCAGAGGCTTGAACGTTCAGTTTTTCTGCAACGACCGCAAACAGTTTTTCTCGCGCTTCAGTGGCGGCCATTCGAACGGCGTTCCCAGCGATAATGGTGACGCGCGAGGCAATGGCACCAATACCGAACGGAGATACGTCGCTGTCGGGTTGTGAGACGGTGACGTGGCTGATTGGAATGCCCAGCTCATGCGCACAGACTTGTGCCATCATGGTCGTGGCGCCTTGCCCCATATCCGACTCGGCCGATAAAAGTGTCACCCGGCCATCCTCGTTCATTTTTACCACGGCGGTGGAGCCGTCCCAATTACCTAATTGCCGGTTGGCACTCACATGGATGCCGGCCGCAACCCCCAACCCGCGCTTAATTGCTCCCGTGTGAGAGGCCGATTTATTGGAATCACGTTTATCGGCCCATCCAATGGCTTCAGTGGACTGCTTGATGCAGTCGGACAGCCCGCAACTGCGCATGACCCAACCATGCACGCTTGTGTCGCCCGTTTGGATGGCATTGCGCAATTGCATTTCAACCGGGTCCATGCCAATTTTTTCAGCCAGCATCGTAAGGTGGCTATTCAACGGGAAAGCCATTTGCTGGCCGCCGAAACCGCGGAATGCGCCGCTGGGGATATGATTGGTGTACACCAGCTTGCCGCGTGCCCGTACGTTTTCGATGCGGTGCATTGAGTCGCTGCGCATGGAAGTAACGTGAATAACGTGCGAGGCCAGCCCTGTGTAAGCGCCGTTGTTGCCGATAATCATGGAGTCTTTGGCAACGATGAGGCCCTCTTTTGAAACCCCCATGCGAAGCCAAACGGTGGCGCCCATGCTGGTTGGGGCGCCCAGGAAGTCTTCAAGGCGCGTGTTCACCAAACGCACCGGCTTGCCGGTTTTCAAAGCCAGCAGTGCTGCAATGGGTGTGTTGGCGTCTTCAACGGCTTTGGCGCCAAACGCGCCGCCTGTCATGGTTTGAATAAATCGAACGCGTGAATGAGGGACGTCAAGTGCTTCGGCGAGGCGCGAGCGCGACATAAAGACGGATTGCGTCGGTGCCCAGACGGTAATGCGGCCATCGCCGTCGACGGCGGCCAGGGTGCCCATAGGCTCCAGATAACCCGGGTATTGGGGAGGCATTTCATACGTGGCTTCGTAAATAGCGGCTGCCGACTCAAAGCCTTTGTCCACATTACCCCGGTCAACATGGGTTTCATAAGCGATATTGCCGGTTCCGTCGTGAATTTCAATGGCGTCCGGCTCCAGCGCGGAAAAGGGGTCGAGCAAAGTGGGTAGCTCTTCGTACTCAACGCGAATCAGCTCAAGCGCGTCGCGGGCGATTTCATCACTGACGGCGGCGACGGCGGCCACTTCCTCGCCTGCAAACCGGACTTTGCCGGCGGCAAGAATACGCCGCTCTTTACGTGCAGAACCCCACATGCGTGTGGGGGTGTCTTCGCCTGTCAGGACGGCTTTGACACCCTTGAGGGCTCTGGCGCGCGAGGTGTCGATGCTAATGATTCGCGCGTGGGGATAAGGGCTGCGCAATACTTTGCCGTGTAGCATGCCTGCCATTTTCAGGTCGCCCGCATATTGGGCTGTACCGGAAACTTTGGTGCGGGCTGTTACTTGCGGAATGCGTGCGCCGATAATGGATTCGCTCATGGTGCAAGCTCCCTGTGTCATATGATTGTAGGCGCACGTTAGCGCGAATTATGTTGATGTGTCAACATAGGATAAACATCAATTAAATTGTTTTTGAAAAACTTTAATCGAGTGTCAGTTTTCCGCTATCGCAGGCTTCATGCAGTTTCATGAGCGCGGAATACATTATTTCGCGTTCGGTTTTGGTCAGTTGCGCCAGGACGGCGGCCTGCAATCGTTGGGCCACCGGCATGACGATTTCATGTTTGGCCAGTCCTGCTTGTGTAATTTCACAGATCAGTTTTTTCTTGTGGCCGCCCGGTTCCGGCTGAACTTTGCAGAAGCCGTGTTGTTCGAGCGCGCGCAAGGTTCGGCTGACCAGAGCTTTATCCGAGCCCGACAAAGCCACCAACTCGCCGAATGGAATGGGTGCAAACCGCGCCAATAGCGATAATAGCCGCCACTCAGAAACCGTCAGGCCATATTTTTCTGCGTATTTGGTTGTTACCTCACGCCGCAAGGAGTTGGCCAACTGCACGATGACAGTACTGGGGAATTGGTCAACCGTCAGGTTGCGACCGTCTTCCTGTACATTTGTCCATGGGCAGTTGTCGGGGTTCGGGCGAATGCTGCGACCTTTAGGTTTGGTGTCCATGCAGGGTTCTGTTTTAGAAGTGGGTAGGCAATGTCTGTCATTGCAAAGCAAAGAGTGTAATGTGTCCGCTGGGCGGCGGCAAACAAGTCGGTACATTGGGCCTGCAGTGCGATAACCAGGTTCAACGACGGCATGTAAAATGAGTTCAACCTTTTCCAATTGGGGGAATGCATGTCGTTTTATGACGAGATGTGGGTGAATCCGGGCGTGACTAAGCCGGCGGTTCGTTCACACTATCAAGCGTTTGAATCTTGGCTGAAAGAGCAGGCGTTTCAGGACATCACCCATAAAAGGGAAGAAGCCGAGCTTATTTTTCAGCAGGTTGGCATTACGTTTGCCGTGTACGGTGATCAGGCGGGTACCGAGCGCACGATCCCTTTCGATATTATTCCGCGCATTTTTCCCGCAGCCGAGTGGGCCTTGCTTGAGGAAGGGTTGCGTCAACGCGTTACGGCATTGAATATGTTTTTGCACGATATCTATCACGAGCAAAATATTCTGCGCGCCAATCGTATTCCTGAGGATCTGGTTCTTGCCAATACGCAGTTTCGTCCCGAAATGGTGGGTGTGGATGTACCCCACAATATTTATGCGCATATTGCCGGAATTGATATTGTTCGCGCGGGAAGTGGTGAATTTTATGTGCTTGAAGACAACCTTCGCGTGCCTTCCGGAGTGAGCTACATGCTTGAAAACAGGCGCATGATGATGCGCCTGTTCCCCGAACTTTTTGCGTCCAATCGAATTACGCCGATTGCGCATTATCCCAGTTTGTTGCTCGATGCCTTAACCAGTGCAGAACCGGGGGGAGTGGACGACCCCACAATGGTGGTTCTTACGCCCGGCATGTATAACTCGGCCTATTTCGAGCACGCTTTTTTGGCTCAGCAAATGGGTGTCGAACTGGTTGAGGGGCCGGATCTTTTTGTGAAAGACAATTATTTGTATATGCGCACTACGCGGGGTCCTCAGCGGGTTGACGTGATTTATCGCCGTGTTGATGACGACTTTCTTGACCCGGCCGTTTTTCGTGAAGACTCACAACTGGGTGTTAAAGGTCTCATGTCGGTATACCGTGCGGGTAATGTAACGTTGTGCAATGCGATTGGAACGGGCATTGCCGATGACAAGTCGGTGTACCCCTATGTACCAGACATGATTCAGTTTTATTTGGGCGAAAAACCCTTGCTGAAGAACGTGGAAACCTTTGTGTGCCGGCGTCCGGAAGATCTCAGTTATGTATTGGCGAATTTATCCAATTTGGTTGTTAAAGAAACGCATGGGGCCGGAGGGTACGGTATGCTGGTTGGGCCTTACGCGACAAAAAAAGAGCTTGATACATTTCGTAGCCTGATTAAGGCCGATCCAACCCGTTATATTGCGCAACCCACCCTGGCACTTTCTACATGCCCCACCTTTGTGGAAGAAGGGGTTGCACCGCGCCACATCGATTTGCGTCCTTTCGTTTTAACGGGTTCGAAACGCATTTCCATGGTGCAAGGTGGGCTGACACGTGTAGCACTAAAAAAAGGGTCGTTGGTGGTTAACTCGTCGCAAGGCGGCGGAACCAAAGATACCTGGGTTGTAAGTTAAGCGGCACACAACTGCCAAAGATGCGAGGGCAAGCATGTTAAGTCGGACTGCAGACCATTTTTTCTGGATGGCACGTTATGCGGAACGTGCCGAGAACACCGCCCGAATGTTGGAAGTAAGCTATCAAACAGCGCTGCTGAACACGACCGATCAGTATGTAGAGGGAAATTGGCGCGGTGTACTGGAAATTTCCGAGTTGTCCGACCAGTATTTCGCGACATTTGCGCGTGCCTCGGCAACCGATGTCATCGATTTCATGGTGCAGGATCCCGATAACCCGTCCTCGATGTTAAGTTGTATTCGCGCTGCACGAGAGAATGCCCGCGCGGTGCGCGGCGCGTTGCCTACGGAGGTTTGGGAAACGCTTAATGGAACTTGGCTTGATATGAACAAAATGCTTAAAGGTCGAGTTTTGCAAAAAGATCCTGTGCGCTTGTTTGACTGGATTAAATTGCGTTCCCATTTATTGCGCGGTGTTCAGGTTGGAACTATGTTGCGCGATGAGGCTTATCACTTCACGCGTTTGGGGGCTTTTCTGGAGCGCGCAGACAATACTGCCCGAATTCTTGACGTTAAATTTCAGCGGGGGACGCCGCACGATTCGATAGGCAGCCAGGTTGATGTGTCGGCCGAGTTTTATTACTGGGCATCATTGTTGCGTTCGCTTTCCGGCTTTGAAATCTACCGCCGTCTTTATCGTGATGCCATTAGTTCGCGCGCGGTGGTTGAGTTACTGGTGCTTCGTGAAGACATGCCACGTTCTTTGGCCGCGTGCACGGGAAACATGGCCAAAATGGTGGCGTCTTTGCACGATTCAGCTTCTCACACAACGGTCAAGATGGCGGGTCGGCTGTATGCCGACTTGAAATACGGATCGGTCAGCGAAATCTTTGCGACCGGTTTGCATGAATACCTTGAAACTTATCTTTCGCGTGTAAACGAGTTGGGCGAACGAATTAGCCGAGATTTTCTGGTTCCGTTCAAATGAGACAAGACGCATTGCTTAACCAGTATTTGAATCACGCCGGTCATTACAATGAACTGCTGGATCAACATGGTGCTGTAAGACCTCATTGGGTACCGCTTGTGCGCCAGTTGGAAGGCTTTGCCGAAAATTCTTTTCAGGAGCCTATCGACCTTGTGGCTGAACGGCTGCGCAGTTTTGGGCTCAGTTATAACGCTTATTCCGAGGTTGAAGGGTTGTATCAGCCCTGGCGTTTAAGTTTGGTGCCGGTAGCGATTGAGCAGGACGAGTGGGCCACGATTGCCGGCGCGATCGCGCAACGAGCAAAGCTGTTGGATTACGTCTTGTCGGATATTTATGGCGAGCAACAGCTTTTGTCGAATAGCGATATTCCGGCCGCTTTAGTGCTTGGTCAAAAAGGCTATTTGTGGCCCTGTCAGTACTTGCTTCCCAGCCACGCCCCGAAATTGCATCTTTATGCGGCCGATATTGCACGTTGCGCCGACGGGCGCTGGAAGTTAATAGCCGACTATACACAAGATTGCCGGGGGGCTGGGTTCGCTCTGCAGAACCGTCAAATCGTGGCGCCCATTCTTGCCGAAGCATTTTCCGCCTCACATGTTCGCCACCAAACAGCCTTTTATGAAACATTGCAGCAGACGTTGAAGCACTACGCAGCGAATCGTGCTGATAACCCAATCGTCGTTCTGTTGTCGCCGGGTCCCGAACACGATCTTTATTTTGAGCATGCCTATTTGTCGAGTCAGTTGGGCTTCCCGTTGGTCGAAAGCGCCGATCTGACAGTGCGAGACGACTTTTTATATATGAAAACACTACGGGACTTGAGAAAAGTCCATGTGGTTTTACGTTGCATGAATGATCGGGAGTGTGACCCGATGGAACTGGATGCCGGGTCAATGTTGGGTGTGCCCGGGCTGGTGCATGTGATTCGGCAAGGCAATCTGATTATGGCAAATGCGCTGGGTAGTGGCGTGCTTGAATCGCCCGGCTTGCAAGCGTATTTGCCGGGTTTGTGCAGCAAGGTACTTGGTGAGCCATTGAAAATGCCGTCTGTGCAAACATGGTGGTGCGGAGACGCCGGTTCGCTGGACTACGTGTTGGCTCATTTAAATGATCTGGTTATTAAACCTGCTTTCACGGGCATGACGCAGGATACGGTTTTGGTAGGTGCCCTGAGCCAAAAAGAGCAGCAGTCACTTCGTGAAAGTATTGAGGCGCAGCCCCAGGCGTATGTCGCGCATGAGGCGTTGGATCTGGCGCTGACCCCCGATATTGCCGATGCCGGGTCAGCCTCTTTGGATGCTTACCCCTATCTGGTGCGTGTTTTTGCCGTGGCCAGACCGGATGGGTCTTATGCCGTCATGCCCGGCGGCATAGCGCATGTGGGTTATGACCGCAGCCAAACGTTGCTTTCCCGTCGTAATCAGGGGGCGAGCAAAGATGTCTGGGTAACACAGGTATCCTTGTCCGCCAAAAAAGGGCTTTCAAATGGCGACGGTCCTGACCCCGCTGACGCCCAAATAGCGTCGGACCTAAGTCTGGAAGATTTGCTGGCCTCTCATGTCGATGTGTCAGCGCGTGTTGGCGATAACCTTTTTTGGATGGGGCGCTATGGCGCACGTTGTGAGCATGTTGTGCGTTGTCTGCAATTACTGGCGGGCTTGGTGGGCAATGACACGCAAATTGATCAACAAAAAGTGGCATTGGTGCACAAGCTGTGTGAGCAAATGTTCATTATGCAGGCCGGGCCGGCTGTCCACCACCCAACGCAGGGAGCGCTCGAGTTGCTTCGAGCTGCGATCTCCCAGTCCGACGCCGTTGAGTCTTTGGTAAACAATGTTTATCGGCTTTATTTTTGCGGGTGGAATGTTAAAGAACGGCTCTCGCAAGACAATTGGCTGGTGATCAGCAAAATGCGAAATTCGGTGGCTGTGATGCCGCGTTCTTTACCTGCGGTGCAGTCTCATCTCGATAACCTGGCGTTAATGTGCGCCTCGTTGGGCGGGTTTGTGCATGAGCAGATGACGCGTGACGACGGCTGGTCGTTCCTTGAACTGGGAAGGGTGGTTGAGCGGCTGCGCCATGCCGGACAGGTGATGGCGTATTTTTTGCAGCTTCCCGCTGCCGAACAAAAGATTTTTGAAGGCAGTGCCCTGAGGCTGTTAAACAGCGTGGTGACTTATCGCGCCCGCTATCGGCGGGAACCGGAGTTGCTGTCGGTTATTTACATCACTTTATTTGACCCGACTAACCCGCACTCCCTGAAATATCAGTGTGAAAAAATTCGTTCCTGCTTGAACGATTTTGAACTAAGCGGTGGGCAATCCGTTGCGCTGTCGGACGCCTTGGGCGAGCAGTTGCAATCGTTTGATCTGGGTCAGTTTGTTGCGCCTCAAGTGGATCATCGTCTGGTTTGCGAACGTTTGGTTGGGTTATGCGAACTAGCGCAAAAATTGGTGGATACGCTAACGCGCGACATCAGTCGGCAGTACTTCTTACTCGCAGACCATTATCACGATAATGACGTAGTCGATGTGCAGGGCGAGGTGGCGTCATGAGCGTCAGTATGGTCTATCAGGTAATGCATGACACCTTATACCGCTATCAATTGCCGGTCAGTTTGTCACGTCAAATCCTGCGTCTGACGCCGCGGCAATTGCCTTGGCAGGACGTGTATTCGTGTCACGTTGATATTCAGCCACTACCGTCGCATATCCATACCATGCGCGACGCATTCGGTAATGAGGTTTTATTGTTTTGTCTGGAACAAGAGCATACTGAGCTTGAGTTCCGGTCGCGCTCCAGGGTTGAGGTTAAACCACGCTACTTGCCTGCTGCATCGGTTGATTTGCCGTTGGAGGAGGTGGTTGATTTTTATCGATTTGCGCCGGGTAAACGTTACTCGGCCTCGGATTTTGAGGCGATGAAGTTCTTGTACGAGTCATCGCATGTTCGCGTTAAACGCGTCTTTGCCGATTGGACTCGGGAAATGATGTTTCCCGGCCAATCTTTGTGTGGGCTTATTCGGGCGCTGCAGAACAGAATTTATTCAGAGTTTACTTTTGATCCGACGGCAACAACCGTGTCAACACCGGTAACCGACGTGTTCGATCATCGTAAAGGAGTGTGCCAGGACTTCGCTCATTTAATGTTGTCGTGTTTACGTTCGGTTGGTTTGGCTGCGCGTTATGTTAGTGGTTATATCCTTACGCACCCCCCGGAAGGCCAGGCTCGCCTGGTTGGGGCGGACGCGTCGCATGCCTGGGTGTCTGTTTATATGCCCGGCTTTGGGTGGATTGATAGCGACCCCACCAACAATATTTTTGTGAATACCGGGCACATCACCTTAAGCTGGGGTCGTGATTATGCGGACATTTCCCCGGTGCGTGGCATGATGATCGGCAGTGGCGCACATACATTGGATATTGCTGTGACGGTCTGCCCTGAAAATGAATCAAAAATGGGGTTTGACACGCCACTGAGTCATTTTGAACGCTGAAAGGTGTCGATAAACAACATTATTGCCCTGCGGTTTGGGTATCGACTGGAAAGGTGACCGCACCCGTCTGTCTGCCGACATTGGTTGGCAAGATCATCGCCTTAAAAGAAGTCAGCCCAGCATCACGTTTGCCTCGGGGCTCGAAATTCCATCGGCCATTGATGCAGAACGTAATGTGGCGCAAGACTATACGTTTTCCAACGCCCGCGATGTTTTTGGCACCTTACGTGGCGAGTTCGATGTGACCGACCGCATTGTTGCCTGGGCGGCATTGGGCATGAGAGAAAGTGAAGAGTCTTCTTTGCTTGCTAATCCGACGGTCACTAATGCAATGGGTGATATGACTCAGAACGCTTTTCGTGGGGAACGCAAAGACAGTGTGTTAACCGGTGAGGTTGGGGCGCGGGCGGAATTTGAAACCGGTTCGGTCGGGCACAAAGTGAATGTTGCGCTTAATTTCTATCATTTTGAAAGCAAGAACGCCTACGAGTACTATCCAACCACCAATTCGAATTTGTACAACCCGGTAACGCAACCTTTGCCGGCGGCACCCTCGTTTACGGGAGGGTCGTTGGATGATCCCAAACGCACACTGCAAACACGTAATCACAGTATTGCTATTTCCGATACGCTGTCTTTTGCCGACGACAGCGTTTTGCTTACAGTCGGGGCGCGTTATCAAGTCATCGAAAATCGGTCTTACGACTACAACACGGGCCAGGCTAATCCGGCAAACCGCTCTACGGCAACTTCGCCGGTGGTCGGTTTGGTCGTGAAGCCCACCGATACCATTTCGTTGTACGCAAATTATATTGAAGGGCTGACTCAGGTTGACCCAGCACCACAGTATGGCAACCCTGCTCCAGTCAATGCAGGTGCCACGTTTAATGCAGTGAAAACGAAGCAGAAAGAAGTTGGCATTAAATTCGACAACGGCGATATCGGCTTGGGGGCGTCACTTTTCACGCTTGATCAGCCCCTTGCCTACATTGATCCTGTTACGCGTATCTATGGTACTAATGGTAAGCAGCGCAACCGTGGCGCAGAAGTGACCTTTTATGGTGAGCCAATGCGTGGTTTGCGCGTGTTGGGCGGGATGACCTTCCTGGATGCCAAACAACAGCAAACGGCGGGCGGCGCGAATGACGGTAATCGCGCTATTGGGGCACCCAAATTTATTGCTAATGCCGGGCTTGAGTGGGACGTACCCGGTTCCAGTGGGCTGACTTTAAGTGGCCGTGTGGTGCATACTTCGTCGCAATATGTTGATGCTGCCAATACACAGCAAATTCCGGCCTGGACCCGTGTTGATTTGGGCGCGCGTTATCTTACCGAGGTGCAGGGCCACTTGCTCACATTGCGTGCCGATGTTTTAAACGTGGCAAACAAGAACTACTGGGCGTCGGCAGGTGGCTACCCGGGTTCAAGTTACCTTACCGTTGGCGCACCCCGCACGTTCATGCTGTCGGCGTCTCTCGAATACTAATGGCGGATACGGCAGGTTATTGATTTTATGTTGCGTCGTGTCGCCACTTTATTGCACCGTTGGGTCGGGTTGTTTATTGCCCTTTTTCTGGTTGTCGCCGGTTTAACCGGTGCGGTGATTTCCTGGGAACATCAAATTGATGAATGGTTGAACAAAGACCTCTATACGGTCAACTCAGAAGGGACTTTCTTACCGTTCGACGAGCTGGCGGGGCGGGTTGAAGCCGCCGATCCGCGTGCGCAGGTTGTCTATATGCCCTTGCAATATGAAGCAGGGCATTCTGTGTCATTCATGGTGCAGCCAAGGGTGGGGCCGGATGGGCAATTGTACGATTTGGGTTACGACCAGGTTTTCATGGATCCGGTAACCGGCGAGATAATCGGGCAGCGCGATACGTCGAATGTGTCGCTTTCAACGCGTACCCTGATGCCATTTTTACGTCAGTTGCACGAGAATTTGCATGTTCCGGCCTTTTGGGGTTCTGATCGCTGGGGCTACCAGCTAATGGGGATCATTGCTTTAGTGTGGTTGCTGGATAGTTTTATTGGTTTTTATTTAACGCTGCCCAAACGAAATTCATCCGCGCGCTCAACATCCGCGCGTTCAAGAACCAGTTGGTTTCAGCGCTGGAAACCTGCGTGGAAAATGCGCCTGAATGCTGGGGCGTATAAGCTGAACTTTGACTACCATCGTGCTATTGGCCTATGGGCATGGGGTTTGATTTTTATTATTGCGTTTACGTCTTTTTCCCTGAATTTGTACAGGGAAGTGTTTTACCCAGCGATGTCGTTGGTTTCCAAGGTGACGCCGGGTCCTTTTGAAACCCGGCCTTCGACCCCATTCAACCAGCCGATAGAGCCGAACCTCACTTTCACGGACATACAGCGACTGGCCCTGGAAAGAGGGCGGCAGGAGCAGTGGGAGCGTCCGCCCGCCGGCATTTTTTACGCCAGAAACATGGGTTTTTACAGTGTGGCATTTTTTCATCCCGGAGCCGACCATTCCAGCGGGGGTATGGAAATAGCGAATATGTATTTTGATGCTCAAGACGGTCGATATCTTGGAGAATACGTGCCCTGGAAGGGAACCGCCGCCGATATTTTCGTGCAACTGCAGTTTCCGTTGCATTCCGGGCGTATTTTAGGTTTGTTCGGTCGTATTTTAATGTCGGTAATGGGTTTGCTTGTGGCGGCTTTGGCAATAACGGGTGTTGTAATTTGGGCCAGAAAACGACGTGCCCGACATTTCAGCGCACTGGCAGAAAATTAAAAAACAGCAAACCTTGAACGTAGTTGATGCCGACGCGTCGCAGGTTTTCGTCCATTAGGTTGGCAATCAGGTCTAGCCGTCCGATGATTTGGCCGAACTCTCTTTCGAAACTTAAGTTGGTGACGTCGGGGCCGATTTCATTAGCCAACAATAAAGGCTGGTTATGTTTGTCTTTGCGTGTGGCCAGTAGCCATGCCGCAATTTCCACGTTGCGTGCTGCATTGAATACATGTTGTGCGTCGATTGAGTCAGTTACGTAGAAACGGGTTTTACCGTTGTGCGCGCGGATAATGGTATCGGCCAAACCATACACAAACGCCGCAACCCGGTCGCCCGGGTAGGTGGGATCCAGCGAAACAGATAAAATTTGTATGTCGCTCAAACCCCGCAGTGCGCCAGGCGGCGTGCGCGAGTCTATCGCCGTGTTGCTGCGCTTAATGGCTTCTTCAATGTTTTCTGCAGTCGTCTTGCGCCATTGGTTCGGGTTACGACGATACAGCTTTTCAGTAAGAACTTTCAAGCTATCGAGGTTGTCTCGCATGGCAATCGTGACCGTGCGGTTGAAGTCGGTTTGTACCATTTGGTCAAACGTCATGTCTTCGTTGCTGGGGCCTTTGCCGTTGGGATTATTAATGGCCACGCACCCCCCAAGCATGAGGTTGATGACCAGAACCAGACCGAGTGGGCGTCGTTGATTCATTCCAGGGGGCGCTTCAGGCATTGCTGCCCTACTTAAACAGTGTATGGCTTCAAAGACATGTTTTGCACTTTAGCAGAAAAGCCGGACTCGAATAGATGCTCGTCTGGTGTTAATAAGACGAGAATTGCTAGTGGAAAGGAACGTTTTGCCCCAAAATGGTGCGCTATGCCTGAGGGTGGTGAGTACCGATTGCACCATTTAGTAACTTTATGCACGACCTAAGTGCAATCCCTAAGTGTCAAGTTGTAGCAAGTCGTGCACAATTCATTTCATGCAGGTGAGGAGACAAGCCCTGCATGGGCAAACCGATAATTCGGATATAAAACTATATCTGCCATTAAATGGCAGGAAGCGGTACCCATAATAATCAAGAAAAGCAAAGGCCGGTGAGTATTCACCGGCCTTTGTATTTTGGTTTGCTATCGCTTGCTAATCAATCGATTGGGTTTTGGGAATATCAAGCAGCACCTGTACCGCACCCGCTCCGCCATTCTGTTCGTTGCATTCGGCAAATGCAATGACAGCGTCGAATTGCGTTAACCATCTTCTAACCGAGTCCTTCAGCACAGGCGTTCCTTCGCGTGAGCCATAACCTTTGCCATGAACGATACGAATGCATTTCACCCGATGAGCAAGGCATGACTGCAAGAACTGCTCCAGGCGCATGCTTGCTTCGTTCAGTGTTGCACCATGAAGGTCCAGGCTGGCTGTAATGGGCCATTTCTGGCGTTTCAGGTTTTTCAGAACGTCGGGGCCATTGCCCAACCTAAGATAGCTTCCCGGTTCCCATTGAGGTTGAGACGGGTGGTAGTGGTCGGAAAAGCGTTGCGACAGGGGTTCCGTGTTACGACCTGTTGCCGATTGCCGTTTTTGCCTTAACACGTTGGGGTGTGCTTTAGGCGTAGGCGGCAAAATGGCAATATTCGATGGTCGAAGTGGTTTAACTGTGCGTACCGCGCGTTTAAACAACGCGCGGTCTTCAGGCGTAAGTGTTTGAGCGGTGATGCCCGAATCAGAAGGTCGACCCTGCGTATTTTTTAAGGCATGGTTCGGCTTGCCTGCAGGTTCGACTGATTTTTCGAGCGGTTCCGCCAAAGCTTGTCGGTGCAACTTTTTAAGGTCGGCCAACCCGTGTTTATTAACCTTCATTCTCCAACCAGCGCTGTGCGTCCAGTGCCGCCATACAACCCGTACCGGCGCTGGTAATGGCTTGACGATAAACATGATCCTGGACGTCTCCGGCAGCAAAGACGCCGGGTACAGAAGACATCGTTGCCAAACCGTTCAAACCACTTTTCGTAATGATGTAGCCATTTTCCATATTCAGTTGGCCGCTGAAGATATCTGTATTAGGTTTGTGGCCGATGGCAATAAACACACCGGTAACATCAAGGTCTTCAGTTTCGTTAGACTGGTTATTGCGGATACGTACACCGGTGACGCCGCTGTTGTCGCCCAAAACCTCTTGCAATTCATAGAAAAGTTTCAGGCGCATGTTGCCGTTGTTGACCTTTTCCATCATTTTGTCGACCATGATGGGCTCGGCGCGGAACTTGTCGCGGCGGTGAATCAACGTAACAGAGTTGCATATATTTGAAAGATAGAGCGCTTCTTCAACGGCTGTATTGCCGCCGCCTACGACTACAACATCTTGTTTTTTATAGAAAAATCCGTCGCATGTCGCGCACGCGGATACGCCGCGACCCATGAACGCCTCTTCAGACGGCAGACCCAGGTATTGGGCCGAGGCGCCGGTGGCGATGATCAGGGCGTCGCATGTGTAGACGTCGCCTGAGTCTCCAGTAAGGGTAAAGGGTCGTTTTGATAAGTCGACGCCGGCGATATGGTCGAATACCATTTCGGTTTCGAAGCGTTCAGCATGTTCCTGGAAACGTTGCATGAGGTCGGGGCCTTGCACGCCGGCGGCATCTGCAGGCCAGTTGTCGACATCCGTTGTGGTCATGAGCTGGCCGCCCTGTTCAAGCCCGGTGATGAGAACGGGTTTCAGGTTGGCGCGGGCAGCATAGACGGCCGCGGTGTAGCCCGCAGGGCCGGATCCAAGAATGATGACTTTGGCTTGTTTTGCAGTGCTCATGACAGAATATCCGAAATTAGTGTCAGCCAATTATAATGAGTCCATGTCTAGATTACCGGCAGCACCTACCCGTTCCTCGCGCAATGTGCGCAATGGCCCCTCACCCCTGCAAACCCGGGTATCCGGTTTGCTGCGCGAGGCGCGTTGGATTTTCTTCGCCGCATTGGCGTCTTGGCTGGCATTGGTGCTGGCGACCTGGTCGCCGTCTGACCCCGGCTGGTCGCACTCTGTGCACTCTAGCGTAACATTGAACCGTGGCGGTACGCTGGGCGCTTATATCGCCGATTTGCTGTTGTTCCTGTTTGGTTATTCGGCCTGGCTTTGGGTTATTCTGCTCGCGCAACGTGTTGCGGTCGGGTTTTATCGCCTCACCGGCCACTTGATGCCTGATTCGGCGCGGCCAGACCCTTTACCCCGCCTGCGTTGGGAAGTCGGGGTTGGTTTTTTTCTTCTGTTTATCGGCGTCATGGGTACTGAAGCGTTGCAGCGACCCACGGTGGCGGCGGCCCTGCCGGCTGGGGCCGGCGGCGAACTGGGCAAGTTATTGGGTCAGGCGCTGGCGTATCTTTTGGGAATGACAGGCTCGTCGCTATTACTGCTGGTGTTTATTGCAGTGGGTGCCAGTCTGTTTTTCCGTTTTTCCTGGCTTAATGTGGTTGAGCGGGTCGGGGCTGCGGTTGAACGTTTACTGGTTCGTCTTTGGCAGTTCAAAGTTGCCCGTGAAGATCGCAAGGTAGGAGAAACCAAAAAGGCTGAGCGCGAAGAGAAAGTGGTTGCCACTCAGGAAAAGCTGGTGCACGAGCAACCGGTTCGCATCGAGCCGGCTATTGTGGCGATTCCGCGGTCTGCACGTGCCGAAAAAGAAAAACAGAAAACCTTGTTTGCGCCACCTTCCGACGCTTCGGGGGATATTCCTGAAATTGGGTTGCTGGATGCTGTAACAGATGCTCCCGAAACGGTTTCGCCGGAAACCATTGAGTTCACCTCGCGCCTCATCGAGAAGAAATTGTCTGATTTCGGGGTAGGGGTCACGGTTGTGGCCGCCCAGGCCGGCCCGGTTATTACGCGTTACGAAATTGAGCCTGACACGGGTGTGAAAGGCAGTCAAATTGTGAACCTAGCCAAAGACCTGGCACGTGCGCTCAGTTTGGTCAGCATTCGTGTGGTGGAAACCATTCCCGGCAAGAATCTGATGGGGCTTGAGCTTCCCAACCCGCGCCGGCAAATGGTGAAGCTATCCGAGATTATCGGTTCTCAAACTTATCACTCCGGCGCGTCGACGCTCACCATCGCTTTGGGTAAGGATATCGCCGGCAACCCGGTGGTGGCCGACTTGGCCAAAATGCCCCACCTTTTGGTGGCCGGCACAACCGGCTCGGGCAAGTCGGTGGGGATCAACGCCATGATTCTGTCGCTTTTGTACAAGGCCGACGCGTCGCAAACACGGTTGATCCTGATTGATCCGAAAATGCTTGAAATGAGTATTTACGAAGGGATTCCGCATTTGCTTGCGCCGGTTGTAACCGATATGCGTCATGCTGCCAACGCCTTGAACTGGTGCGTGGGCGAAATGGAAAAGCGCTATCGGTTGATGAGCAAAATGGGTGTGCGTAATTTGGCGGGTTACAACAATAAAATTCGTGAAGCCACCAAACGCGGTGAAACTATTCCGAATCCTTTCTCTCTAACACCCGACGAGCCCGAACCGTTATCAACGTTGCCGACCATCGTGGTCGTTATCGATGAACTGGCCGATTTGATGATGGTTGTGGGCAAGAAAATCGAGGAGTTGATTGCGCGTTTGGCGCAGAAAGCCCGCGCCGCAGGGATTCATCTTGTTTTGGCGACACAACGTCCCAGTGTCGACGTCATCACCGGTTTGATCAAGGCAAATATTCCGACACGTATTGCTTTTCAGGTCTCCTCCAAGGTTGATTCCCGCACTATTTTGGATCAAATGGGGGCGGAAACATTGTTGGGCCAGGGCGATATGCTCTATATGCCCCCCGGCACAGCGTTGCCGGTACGGGTGCATGGTGCGTTCGTCAGTGACGACGAAGTCCACCGTGTGGTGGAGCGGTTGAAAGAGCAGGGTGAGCCAAATTACGTTGAGGGCTTGCTGGAAGGAGCGGTTGAGGGTGAAACAGGTGATGGCGTAAGCAGTGTTACCGGATTTGCCGACGCGGAAACCGATCCTTTGTACGATCAGGCGGTTGAGGTCATTCTTAAGAACAAACGGGCGTCTATTTCCTCGGTTCAACGTCATTTGCGCATTGGTTATAACCGCGCGGCACGGTTGTTGGAACAAATGGAGCAAGCCGGGCTGGTGTCGGCCATGCAGGCAAATGGCAATCGTGAAATTCTGGTCCCTGGAGATTCCGCTAATGCAGATTAAATCTTTCTTGCTGGCTGTTGTTATTGGTATGTTGCCGATGTTGGGCCAGGCCCAAACCAGTGCGCTGGCACAATTAAACCAGTTCAACGAGCAGGTTCAAGCCGCGTCCGGTAAGTTCTCGCAGCAAACTGAAACGCAAACGGGCGAAACAAAGGCTCCCCAAACCGGCGACTTTTCCTTTAAGCGGCCTGGTCGGTTTAAATGGGAAATTATTCAGCCTTATGAACAGTTAATTATTTCCAACGGTCGGCAGGTCATGCAATACGATCCCGATCTGGCACAGGTAACCGAGCGGTCGGTGGACGAGTCTGTCGGGGCGTCGCCTGCAGCCATTCTGTTTGGTTCGGGCGAGCTGGAAGAGGCTTTTGAAATTCAAGAGTTGCCGGTCAAGAACGATGTGGCCTGGTTAAGGGCGAAACCGAGAAGCGCGGATGCCGGATTTCAACACGTTGATCTGGGCTTTAAAGATGGCCTGCCTGTTGAGCTGAAGCTGCTTGACGGCTTCGGGCAAACCACCGTGATTCGTTTTGAGTCGGTACAAACGAATCCGGAGCTTCCCGACGATGCTTTCCGGTTTGTCGTTCCTGATGGTGTCGATCATGTCGTTTTGCGACAGTAATGGACCTGTTTTCTCATTCCTCCCATAAATTGGCTTCCGGGGCGCCTTTGGCGGAGCGCTTGCGCCCTCGCACATTGGATCAGGTTGCCGGGCAAATACATTTGTTGGGTGAAGGCAAGCCGTTGCGTGTTGCCTTTGAGTCGGGGCGGCCGCATTCCATGATCTTCTGGGGGCCGCCGGGTGTGGGTAAAACCACGTTGGCCCGATTGATGGCCGCTGGATTCGATGCTCAGTTTCTGGCAATCTCCGCTGTATTGGGGGGGGTTAAAGATATACGGGACGCCGTTACTGCCGCGCAGGTGGCGCAGAGCCAGGGGCGCCGGACCATTTTGTTTGTCGATGAAGTGCATCGCTTCAATAAAGCGCAGCAAGACGCCTTCTTGCCGTATGTTGAAAGCGGCCTGTTCACTTTTATTGGTGCGACCACTGAAAATCCTTCATTCGAGGTGAACTCAGCGTTATTGTCTCGGGCCAGGGTATATGTTCTCGAGCCGCTTTCATCAGACGATTTAACGCGGTTGGCGGCGCAAGCGCTAACGGTGTTGAATGAAGATGAAACCCGCGAAGCGAATGCCGGCGTGCTGGCGCTCAGCGACGACGCATGCAAACAGTTGGCCGCCTGGGCTGACGGTGACGCCCGTCGTTTGATCAACGCGGTGGAAGTAGTGGCGGAAGCCGCCCGCGCGGCGGGTCGGTCGCTGATTGATCCCGAATGGCTGGAGGTTGCCTTATCGCAGAACTTGCGCCGGTTCGACAAAGGCGGCGACGCATTTTACGATCAAATCAGTGCTCTGCATAAGTCCGTTCGGGGCTCGAATCCAGACGCTTCCTTGTACTGGCTTTGCCGCATGTTGGACGGCGGGGCCGATCCCAAGTATCTTGCGCGCAGAATTATCCGCATGGCATGGGAAGATATTGGTTTGGCAGACCCCCGGGCCATGCAGATCGCCAACGAGGCGGCAGTTACATACGATCGTCTGGGTTCTCCCGAGGGTGAGTTGGCGCTTGCCCAAGCCGTTATGTATCTGGCCATTGCCGCCAAAAGTAATGCCGGTTATGTTGCGTACAATCAAGCCAAGGCATTTGTAAAACAAGATAAAAGTCGTGAGGTGCCTGTGCATTTACGTAATGCACCTACGCGGCTAATGAAAGAGTTAGGGTATGGGCACGCGTATCGTTATGCCCACGATGAGCCGCACGGCTATGCGGCCGGCGAAACCTATTTGCCGGAGGGCATGCCGGCGCAAAATTGGTATCAGCCGGTTGCGCGCGGCATGGAAATAAAAATTGCTGAAAAAATGGCGTTCTTGCGTAGCCTGGACGACGAGGTTAAATCATGACATACCAACATATTAAGGTGCCCGGTTCAGGGGAAAAAATTTGCGTTGATGCTGTTGGGGGGCTGCAGGTTCCCGACCAACCCGTAATTCCTTTTATCGAGGGCGACGGTACCGGAGCGGATATTATGCCGGTGATGCGCAGCGTGACTGATGCCGCGGTTGATAAGGCCTATACCGGGCGCCGTGCCATTCATTGGATGGAGGTGTACGCCGGAGCCAAGGCAGCGCAGATCTATGGCGAAGAAGGTTTGCCGAAAGAAACGGTGCAAGCAATCAAGGACTTCAGCGTCGCCATTAAAGGCCCGCTTACCACCCCGGTAAGCAGCGGGATTCGTTCGTTCAATGTGGCTTTACGCCAGCAGCTCGATTTATATGTCTCGTTGCGGCCGTTGCGCTACATCAAAGGCGTGCCTTCACCGGTGTGTCATCCGGAAAGAACCAATATGGTGCTTTTCAGGGAGAACGCCGAAGACGTGTATGCGGGAATTGAATACCCGGCCGAGTCGAAACAAGCACACGCACTCATTCAGTTTCTTCAGGATGAATTGCAAAGCAGCCAGATCCGATTCCCCGACACAACCGCTATCGGCATTAAGCCCATCTCTCGCGAAGGGACCCAACGACTCGTGCGAAAAGCGATTCAATACGCCATTGATCACGATCGTCATTCGGTCACGCTGGTACATAAGGGCAATATTATGAAATTTACCGAAGGGGCATTTCGTGATTGGGGATACGAGTTGGCGCGCACGGAATTTGATGCACAACTGGTCGACGGCGGCCCTCGGTGCCGCATTCGTAATCCCCGCACCGGTCGGGACATCGTTGTGAAAGATACGTTGGCTGATGCTTTCTTGGCTCAATCGCTGTTGCGACCGATGGAGTTCGATGTCATTGCGACGTCGAATCTGAATGGCGACTATTTTTCTTCAGCACTGGCGGCGCAAATTGGGGGCACCGGGATTGCGCCAGGCGCGAACCTTTCGGATACCGTTGCGTTATTCGAGGTAACCCATGGTTCTTCCCCCCAATATGCAGGAAAAGACTATGTCAACCCAAGCTCAGCTATTCTTTCAGCCGAGATGATGTTGCGTCATATGGGCTGGTTTGAAGCAGCCGATCTTATTCTGAAGGGGCTTGAGGCCGCGATTGAGCGGAAGGTGGTTACCTATGATTTTGCCCGTCTGATGCCGGGTGCCAGTCAAGTATCGTGCTCGGGCTTTGGCCGTGAAATTGTTGAAGGAATGTCGTTGCAGTGATGTGGTCGTTATAATACGATCATTGTCTTGTATCTTATATAAGATTTAAAAGCCCAACCCAGGTTTACGAGGAAACTATGACTTCTAAGATTATCTATACCCTGACCGACGAGGCACCTGCTCTGGCAACCCATTCCCTGCTTCCCATGGTAGAGGCTTTTGCGCGCACCGCCGGGATCGCCATGGAAACGCGTGACATCTCGCTGGGGGGGCGAATTTTGGCGGTGTTTCCCGATAAGCTGACTGCCGAGCAGAAAACCCCCGATGCGTTGGCCGAGTTAGGTGAGCTGGCGAAAAAGCCGGAAGCCAACATTATTAAATTACCGAATATCAGTGCCTCTATTCCCCAATTGAAAGCGGCAATTAAAGAGTTGCAGGCTCAGGGCTACGCTTTGCCTGATTATCCCGACGAGCCCAAGAATGATGAAGAAAAAGACATTAAGGCACGTTACGACAAAGTCAAAGGCAGTGCGGTCAATCCGGTTTTGCGTGAAGGTAACTCCGATCGCCGGGCGCCTTTGTCGGTAAAGAATTATGCGCGCAAGCATCCGCATCGCATGGGCGCCTGGAAGTCCGACTCCAAAGCGCATGTCGCCAGCATGGAAGAGGGCGACTTTTATGGTAGCGAAAAGTCGGTTACGGTCGACCAGGCGGGCGATGTCAAAATCGAATTGACCGCAAAAGACGGCGGTAAAACGGTTTTGAAAGAAAAAACCGCGTTGAAAGCCGGTGAAGTCATTGATGCAGCTGTGCTGTCGGTGGGCAATTTACGCAGCTTTTTGGAAGCGCAAATTGAAGACGCCAAAAAACAGGGTGTGCTGTTTTCCGTGCATCTGAAAGCGACCATGATGAAGGTGTCCGACCCGGTAATTTTTGGTCACGTGGTGTCGGTTTTCTATAAAGAAGCATTGGCCAAACACGCTGATACGCTTGAAAAAATTGGTTTTGATCCCAACAACGGGATTGGCGACTTGTATGCCAAAATCGGCGCTCTGCCTGAAGACCAGCAAAATGCAATCAAAGCCGATATTGATGCTCTTTATAATGAGCGCCCCTCGTTAGCCATGGTGAACTCCGATAAAGGCATCACCAACCTGCACGTGCCCAGCGACGTCATTATCGATGCTTCCATGCCCGTTGTAGTTCGCGATTCCGGCACTATGTGGAATGCCAAAGGCGAGCAGCAGGCAGCGAAGGCCGTTATTCCGGATCGCTGCTATTCCGGTGTGTACCAGGCAGTTATCGACGACTGTAAAGCAAATGGCGCGCTCGATCCGGCAACCATGGGCAGTGTGCCTAATGTCGGCCTCATGGCGCAAGCGGCTGAAGAGTACGGCTCTCACGACAAAACTTTCGTGATGCCGGCCGACGGCGTGGTAAGGGTAACGGATGCCGCCGGCAACGTGTTGCTTGAGCACGAGGTGGAAAAAGGGGATTTGTGGCGCATGTGTCAAACCAAAGACGCCGCCATTCAAGACTGGGTCAAGCTGGCGGTTACACGCGCACGCCTGAGCAACACGCCGGCAGTTTTCTGGCTTGATGCACAACGCGGCCATGATGCCCAACTGATTCAGAAGGTGGAGCGCTACCTGAAAGACCACGATACAAACGGTCTGGATATCCGCATTATGAAGCCGGTCGATGCAACGCTTTTCTCTCTCGAGCGTATTCGTCAGGGTAAAGACACCATTTCCGTTACCGGCAACGTGTTGCGCGACTACCTTACCGACCTGTTCCCTATTCTGGAAGTGGGTACCAGTGCGAAAATGCTGTCCATCGTACCGCTGATGGCCGGTGGTGGTTTGTTTGAAACCGGTGCGGGTGGTTCAGCGCCCAAACACGTTCAGCAGTTTGTGGAAGAGGGCTTCCTGCGTTGGGATTCGTTGGGCGAGTTCCTGGCTTTGGCGGCATCGCTGGAGCATCTGGGTAATGCTTACAACAACCCACGCGCTAAACTGCTCGCTGAAACGCTTGATCAGGCTACGGGTAAGTTGCTCGATGAAAACAAGTCGCCCGAACGCAAAGTGGGGGGGCTTGATAACCGTGGTAGCCACTTCTATTTAATTATGTTCTGGGCGCAAGCGCTGGCTTCACAAACCACCGATACAGAATTGCAGGGCAAGTTTACGCAATTGGCGAAAACGCTCACAGAAAATGAAGCGAAGATTCTGGAAGAGCTGAAGGCAACCCAAGGCAAGCCGGTTGATATCGGTGGTTATTATCGTCCCGACAGCGCCAAGATCGACGCCGCAATGCAGCCCAGCACGACGTTGAACGCGGCAATTGCTGCGTTAGCGTAAAGGTATTGGACGTTGTCTCGCTAAGTTTATAGTTTCAGGCCAATTATGTTAGACCCTCAGTTGTTGCGTAAAGATTTATCCAGCGTGGTCAGTGCGCTGGCCCGCCGCGGTGTTACCTTCGATACCGCGCGTTTTGAGGCGCTGGAAGCGCGCCGCAAAGCGGTGCAAGTGGAAACCGAAAATCTACAGGCGCGACGTAACGCCGTGTCGAAACTGATTGGCCAATTGAAATCACGTGGCGAGGATGCGTCCAAAGAAATGGCGGAGTCTCAAGCCATTCCCGACAAACTCAAAGAGCTGGAACACGCGTTGTCGGGCATTCAGGCGGAATTGAATGGTTGGCTCATGACAATTCCCAACTTACCGCATCCGTCGGTGCCGGAAGGTGCTTCTTCCGACGACAACGTTGAAGTGCGTCGTTGGATTCCCGGTGAGTCCGACGCCAATGGCAACCCCGCCCCTTTGGCATTCGAACCGCTTGATCACGTCACGCTGGCAGAACGTTTCGGGCTGGATTTTGAATCGGCGCGCAAATTGGCGGGGTCGCGTTTCATGATGTTGCGTGGCCACGCTGCTCGTTTGCATCGCGCCATGGCGCAATTCATGCTCGATTTGCAAACAGAAACTCATGGCTATACCGAGTGCTACACGCCTTATATTGTGAACAGCTCAACCTTGTATGGAACGGGCCAGTTGCCCAAGTTCAAGGAGGATATGTTCTGGGTGACGAAAGGCGGGCATGATCATTCAGTGGATGAGCATGGGAATCCCATTGAGCATGAAGACCTTTATTTGATTTCCACTTCGGAAATTACGTTGGCGGGGTCGATGCGCGACACGATCACGCCTGTTGCCGATCTTCCTATCAAGCTTACCGCTCACACACCCTGCTTTCGTTCCGAGGCAGGTAGCGGCGGGCGCGACGTTCGTGGCGTGATCCGCCAGCATCAGTTCGACAAGGTCGAGCTGGTCCAAATTACGCACCCCGACGAGTCATACGCCGCCCTGGATGAAATGGTGCAACATGCCGAGTCGGTTTTGCAGAAGCTGAAAGTGCCGTATCGCGTCATGCTGTTATGTGATGGTGATATGGGTTTTGGGGCGGCCAAAACTTACGACATTGAAGTGTGGTTGCCGGCGCAAAATACCTGGCGGGAAATTTCTTCGGTATCGAACTGTGAAGCCTTCCAGGCGCGCCGTTTGCAGGCGCGTTACCGCCCTGAAAAAGGTAAACCTGAATATCTGCACACGTTGAATGGCTCAGGTTTGGCTGTAGGGCGGGCACTGGTTGCAGTGGTGGAAAACTACCAGCAGGAAGACGGTTCCGTTATTGTGCCGGACGTGTTGCGGCCTTATATGGGCGGCTTGGAACGTTTGTAGAAAAACAGGTTGTGGTTCGGGCGACGCAGACGCGAGTGAGCGAACCTGCGTGGCTTGTTAACCAAATGCCCGGTTAGCGAGGCCGGCCTGACTTTGCCGGGTATGGGCGACGTTGAAGCGGGGTGGTGATGCTTGTGATGTCGGGTGGCGCCTACTGGCTCTCGTACGGACTGATGTGAATTAGCTTCGTTGTTTTTTTGTTCGGGATCGGTCTCGGAGGTGGCGTCGGGCGATAAGTACGATAGCGCCGTAAAAAGCAGTGCCGTCCAAAATAACAACGATATTAAAACGGCCAGCGTACCGTTCAAACTGGTGTAACCGGCTGATTCAGAGGCCCGGATATTAAGTGCGTCGGCGACGAACGGAATGTTGCCCAGCCCTTCGACCACAAGGTTTCCCGGGACACGATAGAGTTCTTTGGCAACCAGCCATAACTCCCATAGGCTGTATGCACCGTCGTTATTCAGATCGACATTGAAATTCAGTGTTTGTAAGGCCATGGCAACCTCCTGTAGGACAAGCCTCTGTGGCACTGTGACCAAAACCGAATCAGATGCAGCGCCGCAGCACTTTTCATCGTAATTTCATATTATCGCTGTCATATCGGTCTTGCAAGTATGGGACGCAAATACTCTATTTCAGCAAGACGACTGCCGAAAACAGACGACTGCCGAAAACAAAAAAGCCGCCAAAATTGAATTTCGGCGGCTTTAATAATGACCATCATTGGCGGACAGGGTGAGATTCGAACTCACGATACGCCTAAACGTATACCGGATTTCGAGTCCGGCGCATTCGACCACTCTGCCACCTGTCCGTGTTGCGGTCACTTCTCAGCAAGACTGCTATTTTAGCAATAATTCAAACACCTTGCACAAACCGTTAGCTGTTTCAGTTCGGGCTTTTATATAGAATAAAACCCGTCTGGGCCGCTCAGGTATGCGAACGAAGAGAAAGGGGAATTGATGCTGGTAGGAAAGAAAGCAGTGGTAACGGGGTCAACCAGTGGCATTGGGTTGGCAATTGCACGTGAGCTGGCTGCGAACGGCGCAGATATCGTGCTGAATGGATTTGGAAACGCCAATGAAATTGAACAATTGCAAGCCAATTTGCGTTTGGAGTACCCGGTTAAGGTGGAGTACATCCATGCTGACTTGAGCCAGGCCGAATCAGTGCGCCAGTTTGTAGAACAATCTGTTCAGGCGCTGGGCAATATTGATATTTTAGTGAATAATGCAGGTATTCAGCATACTGACTTCATCGAGGATTTTCCGGTGGATCGCTGGGATGCTGTTATTGCGTTGAATTTGTCGGCAGTGTTTCATGCAACCGCGGCTGCTCTGCCACATATGAAGAAGCAGGGTTGGGGGCGCATTATTAATATCGCCTCTGCCCATGGTTTGGTTGCGTCCGCTCAAAAGGCGGCTTATGTCGCCGCCAAACATGGGGTGGTCGGGTTAACCAAAGTGACGGCTCTGGAAACGGCGGGAACGGGCATTACTGCGAACGCCATTTGTCCGGGATGGGTGCGTACGCCATTGGTTGAGCGTCAAATTGAAGCGCTGGCTGAAAAGCATGGGGTGGATATTGAAGCGGCTGCAAAGTTGCTGCTTGAGGAAAAGCAGCCTTCATTGCAGTTTGTGATGCCAGACCAAATTGGCGGGGCCGCAGTATTTCTGGCTTCCGATGCCGCCCAGCAAATGACGGGTTCAACGTTGAGCCTGGATGGGGGCTGGACGGCGCGCTAGGTGTGCTTAAGGGGTTGGTTATCAAAGGTTTGATGTAAAGGAAAGGGAAATGTTGCTTTTATTGTCACCAGCGAAAAAGCTGGATTATGAATCGGCCGTTCGAACGTCGTTGCATACCCAGCCGCTTTTTGTTGAGCAGGCGAAGCCTCTGATTGATATTTTGCGCAAGAAGTCGGTTTCCGAGGTTGGCGAGCTGATGAGCCTGAGTGATTCGCTTGCAGAGCTGAACGTTGAGCGTTACAGCAATTGGACTCCTAAGTTCTCTTTGAAAAACGCCCGTCAGGCTGCGCTGGCTTTCAATGGGGATGTATACGAAGGCCTGGAGGCGCCCTCGTTATCGGATGCGCAACTGAAATGGGCACAAGACCACGTTGCGATTTTAAGTGGCCTGTATGGGGTGTTGCGCCCGCTTGATCTCATGCAGCCCTATCGGCTTGAAATGGGTACTAGGCTTGAAAACCCAAATGGCAAAAACCTGTATGAGTATTGGGGTAGTTCAATTGCCGACTATTTAAATGGACAACTGAAAGGTCATAAATCCAAAATTATTCTGAATTTGGCTTCGGAAGAATATTTCAAGGTTGTCGATAAAAAGACACTGTCGGCCAATGTCATTCAGTGCGTGTTTCAGGATTATAAAAACGGGGCCTGGAAAGTGATTAGCTTTCATGCCAAGCGCGCGCGCGGCTTAATGGCGCGTTTCGTCATTGAAAACAAAATAGATGACCCCAAAAAATTGACGCAATTTGCTTCTGAAGGATATGCCTACGATGCTTCGGCCTCGACGGATGCCAAACTGGTTTTCCGCCGTAAACAGGCTTAATGCGAAGGGATGGCATGCAGAACGCAACACGGGTTTTTTTGTTCTTTTCGTTTGGATATTTTGTTTCTTATCTTTATCGCGGCATTAACATTGGGTTTGCGCCGTTTTTAACCTCGGAAATTGGCTTGTCGGCGGGCGACCTCGGCATGCTAACCAGTTTGTACTTTCTAGGTTTTGCGTTGGCACAGATTCCGGCCGGAGCTGCGCTTGACACGTGGGGGCCGCGCCGCGTTAACGCGGCGTTTATGTTGGTGGCGGCTGTGGGCGCTGTGGTGTTTGGCTTAAGCGAGAGCTTAACCAGCCTCATGATAGGGCGGTTGCTTATTGGTGTTGGCGTCTCGGTTTGTTTGGGTGCCGCCTTCCAAGCCATGGCATTCACTTTTCCTACCCACCGCTTGCCAATGGTCAACGGGGGCGTGGTGGCAATTGGGGGGTTGGGTGGCGCCGTAGTTGGAACGCCGCTCGCGCTTCTTCTCGGCGTCATTTCCTGGCAAGTGGCCAGCTATCTGGTCGCATTCATCACGGTTGTGGTCGCGGGTTTGTTGTATTTTGGTTCTCGTGATGTGGGGCCCGGGCGGACGCCCGGCAAAGCGCGCCCCGGCTTGGGTTCGCAGTTTCTCGGTACTTGGGAGCTCGCGAAAACGCCGTTGTTTTGGCAGATTGTTTTGTTTCCCTCAACGGCCAGCGGTGTATTTTATGGGGTCCAATCCTTGTGGATGAAGCCGTATCTGCTCGACGTGAAAAGTCTGCCCTTATCGACTGTCGACGGTTTGGTCTCCATGCTGGGCTTTGCTGCGGTGGTTGGAAGTATTGTGTCGGGAATTGCGGCGCGTCGTATCGAGAAAATGGGTATTAGCCTGTACCATTTGGTGGGGGTTCTCTCGGGCTGTTTTATGCTGGTGCAATTGATGATTTTGCTGGACGCACCCGTGCCGCGCATTTTCTTGTGGGCCTCCTACGGCTTTCTTGGCGGTACGAACATTTTGATCTACGCCGTGTTGGTAGAGACTTTCCCCCGTCATATGCTGGGTCGTGTGGGCACGACCTTCAATATGCTGGTGTTTTTCCTTATCTTCCTGTTTCAGAACATTATTGGCTGGGTTGTGGAATTGTGGGAACCGATTGCCGCTGGGGTGTATCCGGCAGTCGCACACATGACGGCATGGTATCTGTTGCTGGGATTGCAGGCACTGACAGCGGTTTGGTTTTTTGCCAGTAAGGCACCCAGGCCGCTTGAGGATCCCTACGCCAAGCAAGCTTAGTTTGGCCACGATGGAATGAGTACTTCTGTTATTTTGGAATGAACGCGCCGACGAGTCAGGCGGGTTGGGGCTGGGGTGCCTGTGGCCCGCTCTGCGGCTTTTCGAAGACTTGCATTTCCTGGTGAATCAATTGTGCGGCGCGGCTCATTTGCCGAATTGGGTAGGCTAGCGCCGCCAAATCGCCCTCAGTTTCAATGCTCACTGGAATCGGGGCATTGCGATCCTCTAATAATGCGTCGATGGCGTCAAGCGATTGCTGGATGCCTGTTGGAATCTCAGGCAATTGCGCCAATAGTGGAACCGCGGCGCTGATTTGCGATGCCAGCAAGTGATTCTGGATTAATAGGTGGTTAACCTCGGGAACATTCTTCTGACATCGGGTGGGTTCCGCCATCATTCGGTAAAACGCCGACGTTAGGTTACCCAGCGCTATGTACGCGTTCTTGCGTGCCAGGCGCCAATTGACGTCGGCTTCATGGACTTGCTGGGTGAGCGTTGTAACGTCAAGGTCTTTTGTGGTCGAGGAATTGATCTTTTGATTTTCGATGCTTAAAAGCGTGCGGTTTAACTCGGCATACTGCAGCCCGGTGCGGTAGAAGCGATGGTTGGCTGTACGTGCCGCTTTAGCCAGCGAACCCATGAAATTGTGTTCCCACCAAGGCAGAATGTAGCTGCACCCCAGGGCGACCAGGCTGCCGATTACCGTATCAACCAAGCGTTCGCCAATAAGGAAGGTTGACGCCGGAGCGGTTAAATTGAAAGCCAGCAGAATGCACAGGGTGTTGAAGGTCGCCGAGGCCATAAAGTTAAGCTGAAGCATGCTGTATCCCAATACGCACGCGACAACCAGGATAAAGAAATAAATGTCGATATGCGGGTTGAGGCTCAGAATAATCAGCGCCAGCAGGCAGCCTATGAAAGTACCCAGCAAACGAAGCAGGTTGCGTTGTCGTGTCAGGGCGTACCCTGGCTTGAGCACAATAATGGTCGTCAGAATAATCCAGTAGCCATGTATCGTGAAACCGGGATCGCGCCCCGACATCTGAAGTAGCAGGGTTAAACCGTGGTCGATCGCCAGTGCGATGATTGCGGCAATGGTGACTCGAACCGCATAACGAAAACTGGGAGAGTCCAGCCGCAGGTTGCTGGTGATCATACCAAGGCGCAACTCATTGTGTGTCAGGAAGCGGCCCAGGGTTTTATTAAGACGGGTATCCACCAAAGAAGACGCCCGCCGTGCGTGCGTGTGCTCTGTCATACGTTCCACAATGCGCGCCGCATTGCGTAAACGGCGCAGCACTTGAACCAAAAGCGTGTAGACCTCAGCGTTCGCTTGAGCAAACCCATTTTGTCGATATAGCTCCAGCTCGTATTCAATAGCCCGTATTTCCGCCTTAACACTGCTGCGTTCCGTGACGGGCTTGTGTCGGGCAACATCGAGAGCAATTTGACGCGTGTTGTTGGCCAGTTTGCGCAGCGCATCCCGAGCAAAGATGAGAACATCGCTGGTGGCCAGAGTGCGCTGCAAGGTTGCGTAGTCGGTTTGTGTTGCCACCAGGGTGTCAAGCAGCGCGACCATGTCAATGAATATATTCAATGCGGTGTAACGTTGCTGGTCGGAGCGTGACTGACCGGTGGGGAGCTCGCGTAATACGGTGTTTCGGGCGGCTTGTTGTGTATCGGTCATGGCCGATTGTGTGCGCATCAATTGGCGGTAACTTTCTTCCAGATCGTGGTTGACGTCGTATAAGCGTGATCGCGCCTCGATGTAGTCGGCGGTGGAAAAAAGGGCTACGGAAAGTGCTTGCCGCTCTTCGCGATGCCAGAAAACGCGATGAATAAAAGCGCTGAATGCAAAGTAAAAAACACCGCCGCCGAATGAGCTTAATGTATGGATAAGGACTTCATGTGTTTCCAGGGGCTGACGCATGGTCAGCGTCATGATGAATAGGCAGGCAAATCCCATCAGGCCACCCTGGCGGCCGTACACAGTAAACATTGAAAAAATGAAACACAGGGTGGGGATGACAAACCAGAGCAGAATCGGGTGTGTCGTACTTAATCCGGTAACGGCAGTGGTCAGCGTTCCAAGCAAGACCGCACCGATCATGTTGTTGAAGCTATAGCGGCGCGGGCTGCCCGGTTGGTCGATAACGGCAACGCAGGCGGCGCCGATGGCGGCCACCATTGCCATGCCGTACTGTTGGAAAAAAAAACTTAGAAACAGTGCCGGGATAATGACGCCGGTTGCCTGGCGCAGCCCGCCAAGAAAATAGTGGCTGTAAAAAAAACGCTGCAGTTGGGGTAGGGTGGAAGCCATATTTGTTGCGTTTGCTGCGTTGTTCTGTAGGCCCAGAGCCCGCTGGAAGTTTTCAAGTATAGAGGCTTAATGTGTGAAATGTGCGACGTTGGCCGATTTAATCTGCAAAATCAAACGTTTCCATTTGATTCTGTTGCTGCAACGCGGTAAAGTAATCGTTTGGCTCGCCTGCTTATCCTGGGTGAGCCGTGAAGGTATGGCTTTTTGCCGGGTTATCCGCCTGGTTTCTTGCGCCTCAAAATTTAACGTGCGATTTGCGGTTGGCCGCGCCACAAGCGTGTGTTGCCAACGCTTTCCGTTTCTACCTCTTGCATTCATTTGAATGCGTGCACTGCATGTCGATGGGTGCGTGTCGGTTCTGCAAGGTGTCTGGGTGGCGTGGCTCCGTGGGTCACAAAGCGCCGGATTATGTTGCCGATGCCGGTGCAGCCCGGGCCGCAAGGGCCAGTCGGTGTGTCAGGGCCGGTTATGAAAGGAATTTATTATGGAACTCAATGGCGCCGACATCGTAGTGCGCTGCCTGGCTGAACAAGGTGTTGATCACATATTCGGCTATCCCGGTGGTGCGGTACTTTACATCTACGACGCAATCTACAAGCAAGATAGCTTCAAGCATATTCTGGTTCGTCACGAACAGGCTGCTGTTCATGCGGCCGATGCGTACTCCCGTTCGTCCAACAAAATAGGCGTTGCGCTGGTCACCAGTGGGCCTGGCTTAACGAATGCTGTTACAGGCATTGCCACTGCATACATGGACTCCATCCCCATGGTGATCATTAGTGGTCAGGTGCCGACAGCGGTTATTGGTGAGGATGCTTTCCAGGAGTGTGATGCAGTGGGTATTACGCGCCCCTGTGTCAAACACAACTTCCTGGTACGTGACATAAAAGACCTTGCCGAAACCATGCGCAAGGCGTTTTATATTGCCAAAACAGGGCGTCCCGGCCCCGTGTTGGTCGATATTCCCAAAGACATAACCATCGCGACCTGCAAGTACACCGCCCAAAAGGGCGAAGTGGCGATGCGCTCTTATATGCCGGTAGTGAAAGGGCATCAGGGGCAAATTAAAAAAGCCGTGCAAATGCTGCTGGGGGCAGAGCGCCCCATGATTTATTCCGGTGGGGGCGTTGTGTTGGCCGATGCAGCTGACGAGTTGCGCCAATTGGTTGATTTGGTGGGTGCCCCTTGCACCAACACCTTAATGGGCTTGGGTGCGATTGCGTCCACCGATCCGCGTTTCGTGGGCATGCCCGGCATGCACGGTACTTACGAAGCCAATATGGCCATGCAGAACTGCGATGTGCTGGTTGCTGTAGGCGCGCGTTTCGACGACCGTGTTATTGGTAATCCCAAGCACTTTGCGCAGAACCAACGCAAAATCATTCATATTGATATCGACCCATCCTCCATTTCCAAGCGTGTCAAGGTCGATGTCCCTATCGTTGGTAATGTTAAGGACGTTCTGCAGGAATTTACCAGCCTGTATTCGCAAATGGCGGTGGCGGAAGACCGCACCGACCCGGCGCGCATCGATCCGTGGTGGAAGCAAATCAACACCTGGCGCGGCAAAGAGTGCTTGCGCTATAAGTCGTCCGATGAGGTGATCAAACCTCAGTTTGTTGTTGAAAAGCTCTGGGAAGTGACTGGTGGCAATGCCATTGTTACGTCCGATGTCGGCCAGCATCAAATGTGGGCGGCGCAGTATTACGGCTTCAAGGAGCCACGTCAGTGGATCAACTCCGGTGGCCTGGGCACCATGGGCGTAGGTTTGCCCTATGCCATGGGGGCGCAAATGGCCAACCCCGGGCGTGATGTTGCGGTGATTACGGGTGAAGGTTCCATTCAGATGAACATTCAGGAATTGTCCACCTGCAAGCAATATCATTTGTCACCTAAAATTCTTTGCCTGAATAATCGTTATCTGGGCATGGTTCGCCAGTGGCAGCAAATTGATTACGGTTCACGCTATTCGGAATCATATGTCGATGCCTTGCCTGATTTCGTTAAGTTAGTGGAAAGTTATGGCCACGTAGGTCTGCTTATTGATAAACCCGCCGACGTCGAGCCGGCGTTGCGCGAAGCATTCGGCAAACATAAAGACCGTTTGGTGTTCCTTGATTTCATTACCGACCAAACGGAAAACGTTTGGCCGATGGTGAAAGCAGGTCGTGGCCTGACGGAAATGTTGCTGGGTTCAGAAGAGTTATAAGGGCAGACTTATGAAACATGTCATTTCCATCCTTATTGAAAACGAACCCGGCGCATTGTCTCGTGTGGTGGGGCTTTTTTCGGCACGTGCCTATAACATTGAAACGTTAACAGTCGCGCCAACCGAAGACACCACGCTGTCACGCATGACGATCGTCACGACGGGTTCCGATGAAGTTATTGAGCAAATTACCAAACACCTGAATCGTCTTATCGACGTGGTGAAAGTGGTCGATCTTTCCGAAGGGCCGCATATTCGTCGCGAACTGATGCTGATCAAGGTTCGGGCTGTGGGTAAAGAGCGCGAGGAAATCAAGCGTATGGCCGACATTTTCCGCGGTCATATCGTCGATGTAACCGACAAGGCTTACACCATTGAACTGACCGGTAATCAGGAAAAAATTGAAGCTTTTATCGGTGCGCTCGACCGTAGTGCCATTCTGGAAACCGTCCGTACGGGCGTGTCCGGCATTGGTCGGGGCGAACGTGTTTTAAAATTGTAGGTTTGCAGGACATTTTTGCCTGCCTCAGGCGGGCATTCGATTAACCATTATGGGTCGGTGTAAACCCGGCTCTACTAAAATACGCTTTGTACTGGAGCAAGTTAAATGAAAGTTTTTTACGACAAAGATTGTGACCTCTCGCTGGTGAAAGGTAAACAGGTTGCCATCATCGGTTATGGTTCGCAGGGTCACGCCCATGCGCTTAATCTGCATGAGTCCGGCGTGAATGTCGTGGTGGGTTTGCGTAAAGGCGGTGCGTCATGGTCGAAAGCGGAAAACGCCGGCCTGAAAGTGGCTGAAGTGGCCGACGCGGTAAAAAGTGCCGATGTTGTCATGATCCTGTTGCCCGATGAAAACATTGCTCAGGTATACAAAGATCACGTCGACGCGAACCTGAAGTCGGGTGCCGTGTTGGCATTTGCTCACGGTTTCAACGTACATTATGGTCAGGTTCAGCCGCGTGCCGACGTCGACGTCATCATGGTTGCGCCCAAGGCGCCGGGCCATACCGTTCGCGGCACTTATAGCCAAGGCGGCGGTGTACCCGCGTTGGTTGCTGTTCATCAAGACAAGTCCGGCGCCGCACGCGATATTGCGCTGTCGTACGCTTGCGCTATTGGTAGCGGCCGTGCCGGTATCATTGAAACCAACTTCCGTGAAGAAACCGAAACCGACTTGTTCGGTGAACAGGCCGTTCTGTGCGGTGGTACCGTTGAACTGATCAAGGCGGGTTTCGAAACGCTGGTTGAAGCCGGCTATGCACCTGAAATGGCTTATTTCGAGTGCCTGCACGAGCTGAAACTGATTGTCGACCTTATTTACGAGGGCGGCATTGCCAACATGAACTACTCGATTTCCAACAACGCAGAGTACGGTGAATATGTCACCGGCCCGCGCATTGTTACGGAAGAGACCAAGAATGCCATGCGTCAGGTTCTGCGCGATATTCAAACAGGGGATTACGCCAAGAGCTTCATCCTTGAAAACCAGGCCGGTGCGCCCACCATTCTTTCGCGCCGCCGTTTGAATGCTGAATCTCAAATTGAGCAAGTCGGTGGCAAGCTGCGTGCAATGATGCCTTGGATTGCGGCCAACAAACTGGTTGATCAATCCAAGAACTAAGATCTTTCCGGATCCATAAAGCGGGGTCAGGTTCGCTGCAGTTGTTGCAAGGCCTGGCCCCGCTTTTTCTTTGAAGCCTATGAAAAAACCGCCTTACCCCCATCCTGTTATTGCCCGCGAAGGTTGGCCTTTTCTAGCCATCGCTGTTGTGGTTGCAATTTTGGTTACGCTTTGGTCACCAGGCGTATCAGTAATTTTCTGGCTGCTGGCCTTGTTTGTGCTGCAGTTTTTCCGTGATCCGGCACGCGTGGCGCCCGATGGCGAGGCGAATGTGTTAAGCCCCGCCGACGGACGTATTGTAGCCGTTGAAGAAACGCACGATCCGTACGCCAATCGTCAGGCGTTGAAAATAAGCGTGTTTATGAATGTTTTCAATGTGCATTCAAATCGCGCTCCGGTAAATGGTACGGTGGAGTCGATTGCGTATTTCCCCGGCAAGTTTTTTAATGCGGCACTCGACAAAGCGTCGCTTGAAAACGAGCGTAACGCCATGGTACTTAAAACAGATTCCGGGCAAACTGTTACCGCAGTTCAAGTGGCCGGGTTGGTGGCAAAGCGGATTCTTTGCTACGCTAAGGAAGGTGAGCGCTTGTACAGCGGTCAACGTTATGGTTTTATCCGTTTTGGTTCCCGGGTCGATGTTTATTTGCCGCTGGGTTCACGGCCCCGGGTTGCTATCGGAGACAAGGTCAGCGCGACCAGTACAGTGCTGGCTGAACTTTCAAATTAATTTTCTTTATGCCTAATTTGTCTTCAGACGAAACCCGCCGACGCCGCAGTATCTATTTGCTGCCCAATGCATTCACAACGGCCAATTTGTTCGCCGGCTTTTATGGCATTGTGCAAGCCATGAATGGTCGCTATGAAATTGCTGCTATTGCGTTGTTTCTGGCTTTGGTGTTCGACGGCATGGACGGTCGCGTGGCCCGCCTCACCAATACGCAGTCTGCATTCGGTGAGCAATACGACTCCATGGCTGACATGACGTCGTTTGGCATTGCCCCTGCACTCATTATGTACGAATGGATGTTGCATGACCTTGGCCGATGGGGCTGGTTGGCTGCATTTATTTATGTGGTTGGCGCGGCGTTAAGGCTGGCACGGTTCAATACCAATATTGCGGTGGTCGACAAGCGCTTTTTTCAGGGGTTGCCTAGTCCGGCGGCTGCCGCTTTGGTGGCGGGTTTTATGTGGCTCGCCGTCGACAACAAGTTTCACTTGCAAGATGGCGCAATTGCCTGGATAGCGTTCGCGGTAACAGTCTATGCAGGTGTTGCCATGGTCACCAACTTGCCTTTCTACAGCGGCAAGAGTTTCGCACTGGGCCGCAGTGTTCCGTTTTGGGTCATTCTGGTATTGGTAGCGGCGTTTGTGTTTGTCTCCAGCGATCCGCCGGTCGTCTTGTTTGGTTTATTTGTGGTGTATGGTTTGTCGGGTTGGGGCGTGTTGTTGTGGCGTTTGCGCAAGGCAAAGCAATTAAGCTTCAGGCGCGCCAATGACGGGCAGCAGCCTGGCAACGACACCGAAAACCGTTAGAACATGCCGAACCGGTTGCGTTCGTACATAGGGTCGGGCCCGGGGTGAAAACGGGTTACCTGGTTGCCGTCTCGCCCTAAATAAACATGCATGAGCGAGTTCCATACGCCGTCTTGCTGGTAACGGTAGCTCCATACAATTTGGCGCACAGACGGCAGGCCAACCGCTGATTTTTCGGCCGGTGGCCCGAATTCACATAGCAGTTTTTCCGGTGTCCATACGCCTTCGCGCAACATGCTGAAATGCGCGTCGGTTAAAACAGGTTTTACCCCCTCAATTCGCCCCTCTTTATCGGTATTGGTGGCCCAGGCCTGCTGACCAAAAGGCTGCAGGCTCCAGATTAAACGTGTACCGCCGTTTTCAAGCGGGCATTGATAGGTTGGGGTGCCGAACTGGCCTACCATTTGCTGGGCGGATGTGCCGGGAGGAACTGAAGTGATACTGGTGCATCCGGCGATTAATGCAAGCAGGCTTGCCATTAAAACCGGTTTTAGTGGAAGGGTTCTCATAGAAGTTGCACCTGACAGTGTGTTCCTGCAAATTCTACCGGATCAGTTATAATCCCACATCTGTCTTGTTGTATTTGGCCCATTTGGCTTGGGCAGCGTAGGCAGTTAGTCGTATTTATCTATCGTTCACGTCAAGGCACCTCGGCCTTGTCGCATGTTCAAGAGGAAATCTCATCATGTCTGTAGCAGAAATCAAGAAGTCCGATATTGTTTCGCAGTTCGCGCGCAAGCAGGGCGACACCGGTTCTCCGGAAGTTCAGGTGGCATTGCTCACCGCTCGCATCAACGAACTGACCGACCACTTCAAAACGCATAAAAAAGACCACCATTCGCGTCGCGGTTTATTGCGCATGGTTAGTCGCCGTCGCAAATTGCTCGATTACCTAAAGAGCCGTAATCCCGACGCTTACCGCACGCTTATTGAAAAGCTTGGCTTGCGTAAGTGATATCAGGGGCTGGTTCCCCATGATGTACAACCGTGGACACTACGAGACAATCGTGGTGTGCACGGTTTTTTTATTGTAAGGATACTGTGTAATGTTTAATAAAGTGACCAAGTCGTTCCAGTACGGCCAACACACTGTTGTAATGGAAACAGGCGAGATTGCTCGCCAGGCAACAGGTGCCGTATTGGTATCAGTTGATGATACCGTAGTACTGGCAACGGTTGTTGCCGCCAAAAATGCCAAACCAGGGCAGGATTTTTTCCCTTTAACCGTTGATTACGTCGAAAAGACTTATTCGGTTGGCCGTATTCCCGGTGGGTTCTTTAAGCGCGAAGGCCGTCCTTCTGAAAAGGAAACGCTCACATCGCGCCTTATCGATCGCCCGTTGCGTCCTTTGTTTCCGGAAGGCTTTTACAACGAAGTACAGGTCATTATTCACGTGCTGTCGGTGAATCCGGAAGTAGACCCCGACATTCCCGCCATGATTGGTGCTTCCGCCGCTTTGGCTATTTCGGGCATTCCGTTCAATGGGCCTATCGGTGCCGCGCGCGTGGGTTATGTCGACGGCGATTACATTTTGAATCCGACCACTTCGCAGTTGCAGGTGTCGGGTATGAATCTGGTGGTTGCCGGTACCGAAGCCGCCGTACTCATGGTTGAGTCCGAAGCGAAAGAGCTCTCGGAAGAGGTCATGTTGAATGGTGTGATGTTTGGTCACGAACAAATGCAAGCCGCCATCAATGCCATTCATGATTTGGTAAGCGAGGCAGGCAAGCCCGAATGGGATTGGCAGGCACCGGCCCGTAACGAGGCTTTGATCACAGCGGTTAAAGCAGTTGCAGAAGAGGGTTTGAAAGAGGCCTATCAAATCCGCGAAAAGCAAGTGCGTACTGCACGCCTGCGTGAGGTATATGCTGAAGTAAAAACCAAACTTGAAGAGCATGCCGCGGCTAAAGAAGCGCCTGTGCCCGACTCAGTGGAAGTTGAAAACATTCTGTTTGATCTGGAATCTGCCATTGTGCGTGGGCAAATTTTAGCCGGGGAGCCCCGCATCGATGGGCGTGACACACGCACTGTTCGCCCGATCAGTATTCGTTTGGGTGTATTGCCCCGTACACACGGCAGTGCCTTGTTTACCCGTGGTGAAACCCAGGCGCTGGTGGTCTCAACACTCGGTACCAAACAAGACGAGCAGATCATTGATTCGGTAATGGGTGAAAGCCGCGATCGCTTCATGTTGCATTACAACTTTCCACCGTTCTCAACAGGTGAAACCGGCCGTTTCGGCTCGCCCAAGCGTCGCGAAATTGGTCATGGCCGTTTGGCCAAGCGTGCACTCATTGCTGCTTTGCCGGCCCCGGAAGATTTCCAGTACACCATCCGTATTGTGTCGGAAATTACTGAGTCCAATGGTTCTTCTTCTATGGCTTCGGTATGCGGTGGCTCATTAGCCATGATGGATGCCGGTGTGCCGGTTAAAGATCACGTTGCCGGCGTGGCGATGGGTCTTATTAAAGACGGCGGCAAATTTGCGGTACTTACCGATATTCTGGGTGATGAAGATCATCTGGGCGATATGGATTTCAAGGTGGCCGGTACACAAACCGGTGTTACCGCGCTGCAAATGGACATCAAGATTCAGGGTATTACCCGCGAAATCATGCAGGTTGCTTTGGCGCAGGCCAATGAAGGACGTATGCATATTCTGGGTAAAATGAAAGAGGCCATTGAAGGGTCGCGTACCGAGCTTTCCGAGTTTGCACCACGCATGCTCACGGTGAAAATCAACCCTGAGAAAATTCGTGATGTTATCGGCAAAGGTGGCGCCACCATTCGTGCGCTTACTGAAGAAACAGGCACCAACATCGACATTGGCGACGATGGCACCATTACCATTTCCAGCGCCGACCTCGACAAAGCCCGTGAAGCCGAGCGTCGTATTAAAGAGCTCACGGCCGACGTTGAAGTAGGGCAAGACTATGAAGGTCCGGTTCTGCGTTTGCTCGACTTTGGTGCCATTGTGCAGGTTTTGCCAGGTCGTGACGGTTTGCTTCATATTTCCGAAATCGCCAATTACCGTATCAACAATATCAACGATGTGTTGAAAGTAGGTCAGGTAGTGAAAATTAAAGTGATTGAAGCCGATGACAAAGGTCGTTTGCGTTTGTCCATGAAGGCAATCGGTGGTATCGAGGCGCAAGGAGGTCCAACCGAGCCGGTCCCGCCGGCTGCTCCAGCCGCGGAGTAACCCTCTGCGTTAGTTTGGAAAAATTATGCCGGGTTCGTCCCGGCATAATTTTTTGTTTCATCGGTATCGAGAAATAAACATAGGCAGTGCCTGCCGGTGGATGAGGTACAAGTCGGGTTCCGCTCAACCATTCAGGTCTTGCAGTAGGCGCCGGTGGGTTCGTACCTCTTTCAGTACATCGCCAAACGTATTGAGATTACGCGCCTTCAGCGCAGGGATAATTTTAAGTATGGCGTCGGCTGTTGCGGTGGCGTCGCCAATGGCGGTATGGCGGGCTTCCTCGGAAATCGTGATGCCCAGTCGATGCGCCAGGGCATCAAGGCTATGGCTTTCGCTCTCTCCAAATAAAACTGCCGATAGCAGCACAGTATCGAGTATGGGATTGGAAAAGCGACAGCCCGTTTGAGCTTCATATTTTTTCAGGAAGCCCATATCAAATGGCGCATTGTGTGCTACCAAAACCGCATTTTGGGCAAATTTGTGAAAGCGCTGGACGGCAGTGGCGATATCCGGTGCATTGGCAACCATAGCGTCGGTAATGCCGTGCACCTTTGTGCTCGAGGCAGGTATGGTGCGCCGGGGGTTTACCAGCGTGTCAAATACTTCATTTTGTATGCGCCGGCCGTTCACAATACGCACGGCCGCAATTTGCACAATATCGTCTTGTTCAGCATTTAGGCCTGTTGTTTCCGTATCGAATACTACATAGGTCAGTTCGTCTAACTGGGTGGCCGAGACTTCCGCATTACCGGCTTTTGATAGCAGCCCGAAGTCGTATACAACCGCTCGTGGTATGGAAGGTGGGCGGCGCTGAGCCAACCGCGCTTCACGCAGAAACAAATTGACCTGCGGCCCGGCGGCAGATGAATCAGCCAGCCAATAGGCGCCGTGGATTGAAAGAATGCCTTTCACGGTCATGTTTGCCAGCCCGACATCAACAGGCTCATCCGACAACCTATCCAGATCGTGCTGTGCGAGCGGTTTTCCCTGCCATTCTATTTGCAGCTTCGCTCCGGCACCTGCGGGCGTAATAATGAGCCTGATTTGTTCTGCGGGGGACGGCAGGCGCTGTACCAGTAACGAGAGCACAGCAATGACTTGAAAACCATCGCAGCGTAATATGAGTTCGGTGCTGTCAATCGCAATCAGCATACCTTTGCTGCGCAAGGTTGCCTGCAACGCAGCAGCGAGGTCGCTGGAGCGGATCATGGACAATGGCCAATCGCCAGGGCGATCGGTGTTGGCACGAATGCTGTGGGTAGCAAGATCACCTGTTACATCTCTTATTGTCAGTACGTAACCGGGGTGAGGCTGTTGCCCATCTGTTTTGGAGCCGAGCGTTTCGTCGAGAAGGCGCATACGTGCTGCGAGAACACGGCCTTCCTCGACGGTGGCACAAAGAATATCCGATGCAGCCTCTGGGTCTTGCGTGCGCAGCAGTCGCTCGTATGCGTGTTCTATGGACGAGGTGTAGAGATAATCGGAAACCGGTCGATTCAAGCCCGGCGGGATCCCGGTTTCAAGCCCCCCCAATAAGCTCATGACGTGACCGTTGTAAAACACAAGTTGATGCTCTGCAGAACAGATCATCACGCCGACAGGAACATCGCCTAAAAGTCTTTCCAACCTTGTTTTTTCAAGCGCCAGTTGTTCAGTTTCCCGCTCAACAGTTCGCTGCAGAATGGAGCGTGTGTCCAGGAAAGCGTGGGCCAGTTCCGTGGCCGCAATCTCAAGGTCGCCCAAGTAGGGGTTAGGCGCGGCGTTGGGAAACTGGGTGATTTGGCTGTGTGTGCCGGCACGTATCAAGCCGGTTAAGCGTTGTGCGCGTCGGGCGATATTTTCGTCTATCAGTAACCATACCCAAGTAATCAGACCGCTGATAACAAAACCGGCTATGACGCCACCGATGACAACGGCTTCCAGTATGTCGGGATCATTGGCCCGATGGTAGCCATAAATCAGTCCGCCGGCCAGGGCTGCAAGGCAGCCTGCCGCCAGCCCCGCAAATAACAGGGCCAGGCGGCGTCGGGGGCGATACGAAGTTGCCATATGACGTTACTGGGTTAAGTGGGCCGGGCTCTGTGTTCGCACGCTACCTCCAGCAATGCGGTATCGTTCTGGGCCGGCTGCCACTGCGTTCCGGTAAGTGTCCCATCGGCCGACAAACGGGCGGTTGCACTTAAATCGGCACGTAGACTTTTATTGCAATCGAAAGCAACGATGGCGGTGCGCGTTGCTTGCCATCTTTCAACCAGAAATATCTGAATTCGAACTAGTTCCGGGCGCATTTCCGACCGGCTGATGCCGGCAGTATCGACAGCAACAAAACGTGAAACGACGGGGGCAAGATAGGTCCAGGGCGCCCACGGCATTGAGCGTTCGCCTGTCCCTACGACGACGACGTGATCGGGTAGTGCGGATTGCATGCGGTTAAACCAGGTGTACTCATTCCAAACAGAATAGGTGATGACTGAAGCGCCGATTGCGAAAGGCATGATCCAGCGCGGTAACTGGCGCCCTCTTCGGCGCATGAGTCGCCCGAGAATAAAAACAATACAGGCGGCCAGTACGCCAATGGCCAGCATCGCGATGTAATCACCCAGCATGAAAAAGAAGTCTCCTGTGAATAGTTTGCCTGTACTGGTTTTATACCGGCATTCTGCGGCCTTGGCTAATAGCGGCCTGCATCGTTCTTACAACGACAAAGGCATCGCGCAAATGATGGCGTTGAAAATCAGGTAATTCAGAAAGGGATAGGTAGTTATCGGGTTTTTGCCCTGCCTGGATGAGGCGCATTTGGTTTTCCAGTCGCAGCGTTGCAATTAAGTCGTAGGCTGCTATCAGTTCTCTCGCCCCAGCCCTTGAAATCATACCGACTTGCTCGGCGGCTTGAAGGCGCGCACGTGTATTGATTTCCCTAAGTTGGCTTTGAAGCGCGTAAACCCGAGCCAGATCAGTGACTGGAATGACGCCGTTATGTTTGAGGTCGACCTGGTTTCCGCCGCGTGTCGTTCGAACCGTCGAGAAGCCTCTCAGCAACCCCAAAGGTGGAGTATGTTTCAGGCTGTTGGCGACCATATGGGCCATAAAAATGGATTTTTTTGAAGCGGCTTCAAGTGTTTCGGCCTGCAGGTTTTGAAACAGCTCGTACCGGCCTGCGATAGGGCGCAGATCGAACATAACAGAGGCGAGCATATGTGACTCAGGCGCATGGCGTTTCATCCAGGTGTCAAAGTAGTTTCGCCATATGGATACCGGTTGTCGCCACCGAGAGTTGCTTGCCATCATGTCGCCCGGGCAGTAAACATAGCCGCACGCATTCAGGCCGTCGCAGACAAAGCGGGCGAGTTGTTCAAAGTACGGCATGTCGTCGGGCGTGACGCGGTCATCCAGAAACAGGCAATTATCCTGGTCGGAAACACCGGTTTGTTCCTGCCGCCCCTGGCTGCCACAGGCGAGCCATAGGTAAGGCACAGGGGGGGAGCCCAATTCTTCCTCAGCCATCGCGAGTAAGCGGCGGGTAATGGCGTCGGTGATATCGGTAATATGGCGAGTGACGATTTCGTGGCGCTGTTGGCCGGCCACCATTTGTACCAGCAAACGGGGAAGCGTCGAGGTGATGCCCACCATTTTCTCAATACTGCTTGCCTGACTGATATCGTGAATGAGCAACGCGCTACTGACGGCCTGGAAACGGGTTAAGTCGGTTTGCGTGATAATGCCCGAGAACTGATCCCGATCAATCACGGCAAGATGGCCTATGTTGTGTTCCATCATGGTACGCAGCACATCCGAGCCCAGTGCATTCGGCGATAGCGTGGGGGGGTTGGGGGTCATGACCTCGCGTACGGGAACCGAGGCATCCAGTGCCTGAGCAAGTACACGGAAGGTTAAGTCGCGAACCGTAATCATCCCCACCAGTTTCTGTGTGTCTGCCGTGACAACCGCCAGGCATGATATGTTCTGATCACGCATGGTTTGTGCAGCGCCGGCCGCGGTGGTTTCGGGTGTGCATGAGATGGCTTTACGCGTGATTAAGTCTCTGACCCTCAGGGAGTTGAGGTCGCCCGGTTGGTGTCGTGCCCGTTCGCCGTAATAGAAGTAATGCGCGACGGCCGGAAACTGTTTGATAAGTTGATGCAGTGTCGCAGCGGGTATCAGCAGCGTTACGGCGTCTGTTTTGGCGCGGGCGGTGGTAGACGCCTTGCCGTCTCGCAGTAGGCCGCGTTCGCCGAAGCTTTGCCTTTTGGCCAATTGAGACACGCGTTTTCCATCGCGATCACTGATATCAATGGTGCCTGAAACAATAATATGAAGGCCTTCAAGTGGCGCGTCGATTTTGTAAACAAACTCGCCGTTTGCATAATGACGGGTCGAAACTTTTTCGGCCAGGGCGCTCAATTGACCGGCGGGCAACCCATTGTAGGGCGCCACAGTTTCAAGAAATTCAGCAGCTTCGGAACGCGACAAGACGGTTTGTACCATGGGCGGCTTGAAGAAAATGGGTACGCCGCAATGGCGTACCCTTCATGTGAAAAAGCCCGGGCAGGGAATCCCGCCCGGTTTGTCTCAGGTTAATGGTGTGTCGCGGCACCGGCCCCTTTCGGAACGCGGATGGACTCGACCAATTCCTGAACATGTTGTGGAGGTGCCGCAGTGGCCGACGACACCAGATAAGCCACAACAAAGTTAACCAACGCACCCACCGCGCCGATCGACAGTGGCGATATGCCAAAGACATAGTTTGCGGCGGTATCCGGCAGGTTGTTGGTGCCGGGGATGAAGAACCAGCCTTTGTACACAAAGATATAAATGGCAGTGAACAGCAGGCCGATTAACATACCGGCAATGGCGCCTTGCTTATTGATGCGCTTCCAGAAGATACCCATCATGAGTGCAGGGAAGATGGTTGCCGCAGCCAGACCGAAGGCCAGCGCCACCACCTGTGCGGCGAAGCCCGGGGGGTTCAGCCCCAGCCAGGTCGCCAGGATAATGGCAAAGGTCATGGATATTCGGGCCGCCGTGAGCTCTCCTTTTTCGGTAATGTCGGGCTTAATGGACCCCTTGATCAAATCGTGAGAGATGGCTGACGAAATAGCAAGCAATAGCCCCGCCGCTGTTGAGAGTGCTGCAGCAAGCGCCCCGGCTGCCACCAACGCAATCACCCAGCCTGGTAGCCCCGCAATTTCCGGGTTGGCCAAGACCATGATGTCGTTGTCGATTTTCACCAGTTCGTTGCCTTTCCAGCCTTGCTCTTGAGCCATTTGCATAATGGGTGAGTCGGCCGGGGCTTTATCGTTGTAGTACTGGATTCGGCCGTCGCCATTTTTATCTTCCATATCCAGCAGGCCGGTTGCTTCCCACGTGCGAATCCATGAAAGTTCGGGCTTGGTTTGAATGTCCTCCAGGGAAAGCGCAGGGCCGCTGGTGGCGGTGCTGGTGATGGCGGCCGGCCACATGGTGGTGGTCAGGTTCAGGCGAGCCATTGAGCCTACTGCGGGTGCTACGGTGTATAGCAAGGCAATGAATACCAGCGCCCAGCCTGCAGAGGAGCGGGCATCCGCCACTTTGGGTACGGTGAAGAAGCGGATAATGACGTGAGGTAAGCCCGCCGTGCCAATCATGAGCGAAAGCGTGAACAGGAACATGTTAAGCCGATTGGGCGTATCTGCCGTATAGGCCGTAAAGCCAAGCTCAGTGACCACCTCATTGAGTTTGGCTAATAGGCTGATATCCCCACCTGAAGGCGCATACCCTCCGATAAAACCCAGTTGCGGAATAACGGTTCCAGTGAGATTCAGCGAGATAAAAAGTGCCGGTACCGTATACGCGATAATGAGCACGACATATTGCGCCACCTGGGTATAGGTAATGCCTTTCATTCCCCCGAATACTGCGTAAATAAATACGATTGCGGCACCGATATAAAGACCGACATCGGTGGATACCTCCAGGAAACGAGAGAACGTAACCCCGACACCGCGCATTTGCCCGATCACGTAGGTAATGGAAATGACGATCAGGCAGATTACGGCCAGGACACGCGCCCCGTTTGAGTAGAAACGTTCACCAATGAATTCCGGGACAGTGAATTTGCCGAACTTTCGCAGATAGGGGGCAAGTAGCAGCGCCAGCAGCACATAACCGCCTGTCCACCCCATAAGAAAGGCAGATTGTGTGTAGCCGCCGGTAGGCGCCAGGGCGATAATACCCGCCATGGAAATGAACGAGGCGGCGGACATCCAGTCGGCCCCTGTGGCCATCCCATTGAGTACCGGGTGCACCCCCTGGCCGGCCGCGTAGAACTCGGAAGTTGAAGCCGCACGTGACCAGAAGGCGATACCGATATAAATGGCGAAGGTGACCCCGACAAATATCAGATTGAGGACAAATTGATCCATAGGGTTCCCCTTACTCTTCAACGCCGTGTTCGCGATCCAGGGAATTCATCAACTTCGCATAAACGAAGATCAGTATGATGAATACGTAGATCGAACCGTTCTGAGCCATCCAGAACCCGAAGTCTGCTCCGCCTACCGAGATGCCCATTAGGGCGGGGCGCAGAATAATACCAAGACCGAAAGAGCAAATGAACCAGATAATGAGTGAAATCAAGATAATGCGGAGATTTGCCTTCCAATAGGCTTCAGAGGATGTTTTGTCCACCATAAATAACTCCTTGTCGTTGTCTCCATGAGGCACACTTATCCCACGTGCGTCTCCCCCAATGAACAGCGACCCGGGCTTGCAGAGACCGGGTGGCCGTATACGAAACAACCCCGCACTGCGGCGGGGTTGAGAGTATCCTTTGGTATAGCAGATGTTCAAGGGCGTGAATCGCAGGGCTGACAAAACCCCTTGCGGTTAGCGTTACCGCTTGTTTGCAACAGAACAACCTTGCGCAGGTTTGACTTCTGTAAGCCATTAAGGCCCTCCCTTGTGGGCGCATCTTCGGCACGACACATGCCGGGATGCCGGAATCTTGTTATTTGTTATTGCTTCTTATTTGTTTTTTTTGGATTCTATACCGGTTTATCCGATTTGTATAAGGTTTCTTGATACTGTGTCAATCGGGGTAAAAACGAGCGTGGTTGAAATACGTCGCTGGGTGCTTGTACCGGTAAATGCAATGGAGAAAGCCCGAAGGCTTGAGAGAAGGAACCGCGGAGTAGAACCAGAAGGGAAAAACAGGGTGGTGCGTCCAGCCGGAATCGAACCGGCACGCCCTATGGGCGAGAGATTTTAAGTCTCTTGCGTCTACCAATTCCGCCATGGACGCGAAGCCCCAAATTATGACATAAATTCGCGTGTCTGGCATGGCAAGATCAATCAGCACGATCAATCAGCACAGATGCAGCGTGCATTCTTTTCGCCAAGTTTTCGTTGACGGTGTGATGAGCGCCGCTCTATATTCAATAATCTTTTTCGGACGATGGGTAGGGCAGGAGAACAATGGCTAATTTCGAGGCACCTGTTCGTAAACGGAAGGGGGCATTTTCCTCTCCGGTCTTTACCGCCCGGCGTTCGCGAGCGGTTTGGTCGCCACGTTCCCGGGTCTCCACCATCACCTTGGTTTATGCCATGGTGTCCATCGTCTGGATTTATTTCTCAGATTATGCATTGCTCAGTCTTGCCTTGGATCAGGAAACTTTGGCCCGGTGGAGTGTTTTCAAAGGGTTGGCGTTCGTCGCGGTAACGTCGGCACTGCTCTTTTGGCTAATGTGGAAGGCGTTTGGTGCGCTGGAGCAGGCCTATGCTGCACTGCGCGAGCTAAATGGATCGCTTGAGGAAAAGGTGTCGGGGCGCACTCATGAATTGGAGAATGCCCTAAACAGGGCGCGCGACGCAGACCGTTTAAAGTCGGCTTTTCTGGCAACCATGTCACACGAATTACGAACGCCGTTGAATTCTATTATTGGGTTTACCGGCATCGTTTTACAGGGTATGGCCGGGCCGCTCACTCCCGAGCAGCAACGCCAGTTAGGCATGGTGCGCGGGAGTGCGCGGCACTTGCTTGATCTGATTAACGATGTGCTCGATTTATCGAAAATTGAAGCAGGTCAACTTCAAGTACGTGCTGAGGCCTTCGATATCTCGGATTCGGCTCACAAAGTAGTCGGTTTGGTTCAGCCGCTGGCGGAACAAAAAGGTTTGCGTTTGCAGGTGGAAATTGCACCCGATGTCGGCAGTATGTATAGCGATCGTCGTCGGGTGGAACAAATTCTTATTAATCTATTAAACAATGCAATTAAATTTACAGACGAAGGCGGCGCTGTTATTCAATTAACCTTGGATCCGGCGTTTCATGTAAACGCACAGGCACCGCCATGCCAAGCCCTTCGTATTCAGGTTCGTGACACCGGAATAGGTATCAAGCCTGAAGATATCGGTACGCTGTTTCACCCATTTAGTCAGGTCGATAACGGGCTCACGCGGGCGCACGAAGGTACCGGTCTGGGTCTGGCAATTTGCTCGCGACTCGTTAAGTTGCTTGGAGGAACGATTACGGTACGCAGTGTGTGGTCGGAAGGTACCATTTTCACAGTGACGCTACCGCTGGAGATGTCATGACGTTATTGCCGTTACGGATACTGATTATTGAAGATAACGAACAAAACCGGTATTTGCTGACTTTTCTTCTGGAAAAGCGCGGTCATACGGTGCAATCGGCGATTGACGGGGCATCGGGGATACGCAAGGCCCAGCAGTGGCAGCCCGATCTTATTTTGCTCGATATTCAGCTCCCGACCATGCATGGCTATGATGTCGCCGCAGAGCTTCGTCGCCACGCGTCAACGGCTCACATTCCCATTGTGGCGGTCACGTCATATGCAATGCCGGGCGACCGTGAGCGGGCGATTGAGTCTGGGTGTGACGGTTATGTTGAAAAGCCGATCGACCCGGATACATTTGTGATACAGGTTGAAGCGTATTGCGGCAGCGCGGAATCAGGAGGCCGACGTGGTTCAGGCTCTGGTTGTTGACGACAAAGAAGATAATGTTTATTACCTGCGTGTGCTGCTTGAGGCGGTTGGGCATCAGGTGATGGCGGCCCCCAACGGTGTGGTGGCACTTGAAAAGGCGCAAGCAGCGCCTCCCGACATTATTATTTCTGATTTGCTGATGCCGCAAATGGACGGCTATGCATTGCTGCAGGCCTGGAAAAGCGATCCCCTTTTGCAGAGCATTCCATTTATTGTTTATACCGCAACGTATACCGAGCCTGAGGATGAAAAGCTGGCCCGTGATCTTGGCTGCGACGAGTTTTTGCTGAAACCCACTGAGCCCGATGTTTTTTTGTCGGTTATGAATGAAGTGCTTGGGCGTGGATTTGTGACTCGGCCGTCCGATCAAGCCGCATTGGCGCGCTATGGAAATGAACCGTTATTCAAGTTGTATAGTCACACCCTGGTGCGCAAACTTGAAGAGAAATCAACCGAACTTGAGCGTGTGAACAGGGTGTTACGGCAGGATATAGAACGGCGGGAGCGCGCGGAAGCCGCACTGCGTGAAAGTGAGGAACGCTTTCGCTTGCTTGCCGAAGCAACAACCGACGTGGCCTGGGATTGGGACATAGCCACCAACCGTTACTGGGTCAGTGCGGGATGGTTTCCGGTTCTGGGGCATCCTGTGCCCGCCGCCGATCAATTAGGCTCATTGTGGCGCGAATTGTTGCATCCGGATGACCGTATTCGGGTACTTGATTCACTTGAGCAAGATTTACAGTCGGATGTGCAGATCCGGTTCGTTAAGTACCGGTTGCGGCATGGTAACGGGCATTGGCTGCATGTTGATGATCGCTCGCACATTCTTCGAGACGAGAGCGGCAGAGCGAAACGGGTGGTTGGAGGCTTCACCGACCGAACCCGGCAAATAAGGCTGGAAGAGCAAATACAACGAACACAACGATTGGAGTCGCTTGGCCAATTAACTGGTGGAGTGGCGCACGACTTCAACAATCTTTTAACCGTTATCTTGGGCAATGCCCAGTTATTATCGGAAGAAATACAGCGCGATCCACGTTTGATTACGCTGGTGAACATGGTTCTGCAGGCGGCTGAAAAAGGGGCGGAGCTCACGCGTCATTTGCTTGCGGTCGCCCGCCGTCAACCGCTTGAACCGGAGCGTCTGGACGCTGAAAAAGTAGTGCGCGGCATGTTGCCGCTGCTAAAAAATGTGTTGGGTACGCGCATTCTCATCAATCTAGATTTTCCTGAAGATCTACCTCCTATTCTTGTCGATGCCGGGCAGTTGGATAACGCATTATTGAATTTGGCCGTTAACGCCCGTGACGCGATGGTTGACGGAGGGTGTTTTAACATTTCAGCCAGAGCAATACAGGTTGGTGAACAAAACAATGAGCTAGAAATTGATGCGGCTCTCACTCCGGGTAGTTATATTGCCCTATCGGTGGCGGATACCGGTGCCGGCATTGCCGCAGACGACCTACCCCATGTATTTGAGCCGTTCTTCACAACCAAGGCCGAAGGGCAGGGCTCGGGTCTTGGGTTGGCGATGGTCTTTGGCTTTACGCTTCAGTCGGGAGGCCATGTTAGTGTTGACTCGGAACAAGGTCAGGGGGCGAAATTCACACTTTATTTACCTTGTGCTCAGGGCGGCGCAACATCCGGCAAGGCAGACTCAACCTTAACTCAAGCTGCGTTGAAAACCAGGGGAACGGTGGTGGTGGTTGAAGACGATCCCGACGTTCGCGCGTATGTGGAAAGCGCACTGAAATCAGCGGGCTATTATGTTTGCCCGGCACAAACGCCTGAACAGGCGCTTGCGTTTTTACGCGCGGGGCAAGAGTGTGATTTATTGTTTACCGATATTTTGATGCCCGGCATGAATGGGCGCGAACTGGTTAAACGTGCGCGTGCTTTAAGGCCTGATTTGAAAGTGTTGTACACCACGGGTTATGCAGGGCACGACATACATGCTTCGCTAGGCCAGGCCGATCTGGACGACGATGTTTTGCATAAGCCCTACCGTCGCGAAAAGCTGGTGGCGGCGGTAGGGTTGGCAATGCGTGGCTAGTTCTCTTGCTGTTTAGTCCAGTTGCCTTGTTGGTAACGGTCAAGATAGTTCACGGTAAAGCCCGTTATTGTGCCATTTTCGGTGTGGAACTTAACCGATGAAATAGAGCCGGCGGGTTCGTTTTCACTGAACGGCTTCATGGCAAAGGTATTGCCGTCCCAATGGGTTAAAGGGTAGGTTTGTGGCGTCGGACCCAAAGTGATTTGCAGTTTGCCCTCGTTTAATTGAATGCGCGCCGGGCCGAAATAGTTGTTGTTGAATAGGCCGGTGTATTGATTCAGGGGCAAAGCTGCTTTGGGTTCCGTGGGTGGTGCTTTACCGACTAAATCACCAACAGGGTCGAACATGCCCGATAAAACATGGTTGTAGCCTGCATACCAGTCACGTCTGGCTTCACCGTAAGAGACAAGGTCGATAAACTCCGCTGCAATTGCTTCGGCCGCGCCGACCGGGCTGGCATTCGTTAAAACAATAATGCCAAGATCGGCCGATGGCACTATACGAAAATGGGTGCCAGTGCCCAGTAGGAACGCGCCCGAATGGTTTATTGTCGTGCGTCCATTCGCTTCGATGCCGTAGTCGAATCCAAAGCCGTAAGCGCTGGGGCGTGATATATCGGTTGCCACTTGATTGGTGATGGTTTGAATACTCATGGCAGGAACCAGCGCTTCTTGTGATGCAATGGTTTTCCCTTCGAATTTGCCATTGGCCAACAAAAATTTCAGCCATTGCGACATATCTTTGATGTTGGACGAAACACCGCCTGCAGGGGCTTGCGCATTGGGGTTACGTTCATATAGTGGCTTGAAATCACCCTTGGTTAAAGCATGCAAGGATGCACGGTTCCGGCGCGCCAGGTAGTCTTCATATCTTGCACTTGATGCGGTCATACCCAAAGGCAGGAACAAGTCCTTTTCCAATAACGCTTCGTAGGGTTGGCCGGCCGCTGCGGCAACGGCCTGCCCGGCCGTTGTCGTACCGAAATTGGCGTACGCGTAAGAAGACCTGAACGGGTTCAGGTCAAGCAGGTGTAATTTTCCAAGGATGTAGTCGCGGTCGTACCCCAAGTCTTCCAGTGCGTCGCCCGCAGCGAACGGCAGGCCGGTACGGTGCGCCATAAAGTCGCCAATGGTTGCGTTTTGAGTGACGTAGGCGTCTTTTAGTTGAAACTTGGGTAAATGCTGAACAACGGGATCGGCCCAGCTTACCCTCCCTTGCGTTATCTGCGTGGCAATAAGAGAGGCTGTTAATGACTTCGACAAAGAGGCAAGCATGAAGACAGTATCTTCATCCACAGGTTCAGCTTTGCCAACCTCGCGAACTCCAAAACCCTGGCGAAACACAACCTGGTTGTTGTGCACGACCGCGACGGCCAGCCCGGGTATGCCGCTGCGCTCCATAATGCGTTTAACAATTTCGGGTAATGCAGCAATCGCCTGACCTGGGTCTGGTTGTGCCATGGCGACCACATCATCGCTGGGTGACGCACCCAGGATCAGGTCAGGGGGGGTGGCCATGGCCGGGGCCGTGACCCCAGCCATGATACTTATTGTTGCAAAAGCGAATGGACGAAAAACGCGGCAGAGTTTTTGCATGCGGTTAGGCCTCGGCCGCTTCCGGTTCAGCTTCTTCAAGCAGCGGCAGGGGCTCCAGTACCGTTTTCGGGTCTTTGGCTTCCTTTTGAATTTGCATATCCAGCATTCTGCGTGCCCTTACGGCAGCTTCATCCAGCCGAATAGCAACGTTGGGGATGCTTTCCCCGCCCATTTCATCCAGCTGTTTCTGTTGGATTTCAAGAATAACCTTGTCTTCATTAAAGGTATCGTCAATGGATTTTTTGATGCCCTGGGTTAGTTTTTCGTCGCCCAGATCAAAGTTGCGGTCAACTGCCCAGAAATAGTGGGTGGATTTTTCCGTTTCGGGGGTGAGTAAATGCAAAACATGCATGACGTGAGCCTGCGAGCGGTCTTTCTCAACCGGGTATACACCCACGTCTGTCATGTTGATGCCCGGCATCAGGTTAATCGCTGTTTGCCAGCGATTGATCGGGCTACTGCTTTTGAGCACCATTTCGAAGAAAGGGGGAGGATTGATATTCGGCATTTCGCGGTGGGCACGAATAAGGCGATCGCCGTTTACCGTCACGTTAAGAGGATAGTTGGCGACTGACTCTTCTTCTTCATTGCCGATAGTGCGGGTATGCACATAACTTTCATGGCTCAGATCAAGCAAGTTATCGTTCATGAGACGAAAATCGCATTCGAAATGGTGGTAACCCAGCGAAGGCGTCCAGCCAGGCGAATCATTCCAGTGAACGTCGGGAATCAGGGTGTCGGAGGCTAACTCTGGATCACCCATCCATATCCACACAAAACCGTGGCGCAATACAGTTGGAAAACGTTTGACACAGGCTTTTGCGGGAATTTGGGTTTGCCCTGGAATGGTTGTGCATGTGCCTTGAGCATTGAACTTCATGCCGTGATAACCGCATTGGAGTTCGTCGCCAATCCGTTTGCCAACCGACAAGGGCATCAGGCGATGAGGGCAAAGGTCTTGCAAAGCGGTAGTTTCGCCTTCTGACGTGCGATAAATAATGACATTTTCGCCCAGCAGCTTGCGGTTAATGGTTGTTTCCTCGAGTTCATGCTCAAAGGCGGCAACATACCAGGTGTTTTTCAGCCAAATCATTGTTTGCTCCTCCAACAATTACTTTATTGTTTAATCAAAATGACAGTTTTTTATTGTTCAGGTCGAACTTGCGCTTCCGGATTTTCTAAAAAGCGGGCGAGTTCGACGGATCGTAAAGCCACGCAAGGCTGTCGTAACCCTGGTGGTCCGTTCGCGATTCAAGCATATTATTACGCAATTCGCGCGTAACGCCGGCTGCGTGGTAGGCTTCGCCATACAACCGCGCGGTCAGTTGAACACGCCCTGTGCGCAAATAACGCTTATCCTGATAGCGTGCGAACGCCTGCTCGAAGCTCTGTGTGTTTCGTAGTTCGCCGGCCAGGCAAACCGCGTCTTCCATGGCCATGGCGGCACCCTGCGCCATATATTGAAGCATGGGGTGGGCGGCGTCGCCAAGCAATGTTACACGGCCCTTCGACCACGTTTTAACCGGCTCCCGATCGCACAACACCCACATCCGCCAGGTTTCAATTTTTGACAGAAGTTCTTTTACCGGTTCGCAGTTGTGTGCGAAGCGGGCGTGCAATTCCTCGGGGTCGGCCTTGGCGTCCCAACCTTCTACATAGCGGTCGCTGTGGAAGACGGCGACCAGGTTGTACAGCGCCCCTTTTCGCAACGGGTAGTGAACCAGGTGATTGCGCGGGCCGGCCCATAAAACCATGTCATTGCGGTACAGATGCTTGGGAACTTCCTCAATGGGAAGAACCGCGCGGTAGGCAATATGGCCTGCAACCCGCGGCGGCCCGTCATTCAAAAGCCGGCTGCGAATGCGCGACCATAGACCGTCGCAACCAATGAGCGCTGCGCCGTCAAAAGTGCGATTGTCTTCGGTGGTGACTCTAACGCTATTGCCTGTATCGTCATACTGTGCGACTTTGCAGCCCGTGTGAATCGTCACGTTGTCGTTATTTTCACAGGCTTCAACCAGCGTGCGGTGCAAATCGGCGCGATAAATAACGCCGTAAGGCTTGCCGAACCGATCAATAAAGGCCTGGCCCATTTTCATGCTGGTAACCTGGTCGCCGGTCAGGCCGTCCATCATGACCAGATGCTCTGGATAAACAACGCTTTTTTCTATTTCGGCGGTAATACCCAATGCATCGAACATTCTGAACGCGTTGGGCCCTAATTGAATGCCGGCGCCAATTTCCGAGAGTTCATCTGCCTGCTCAAGCAATGATACGGTGTAACCGGCTTTGCTTAGCATGATTGCGGTAGCACAGCCGCCGATGCCGCCGCCCACGATAAGAATGGGGGCGTTAGCCGAGTGAGTTGTTTCATTCATATACGGTTTTCTCCTTTATCCCGTATTCTCGGTTGTCGCCTACTCTAATTCAATATAATCAACTTTATACTTTTCATTAGGCGTGGTTATGAAGAAGCTGGCCAATATCGATCTGAAGCTGCTTCAGTTGTTCGACGAGATCTGTAAAACGCGAAACTTGTCTCGTGCAGCGGAAAATCTGAATTTGACGCAACCGGCCGTTAGCCTCGCTTTGGGGCGTTTGCGCCAGCATTTTGGTGACCCTTTGTTTGTGCGTGTCGGCGGCAAAATGGTACCCACTCCCATTGCCGAACAATTACACGAGTTGGTCGCCAATGCGATTGCTTTGCTTGAGGCAACCATGGCCTACCAGCCCCGGTTTGATCCTGCCAGTGACGCACGACTGTTTCGTATTGCCATGACCGACGTGGGGCAAATTGTGGTGTTACCGCATATTTTGAACACATTCCGCGACATTGCCCCGCATATTCAGGTTGATGTCATCACAATTACCAATGAAATTGCTGATCAGCTCCAGCATGGAGATGTTGATTTGGCGTTGGGATTCGTACCTGATCTTGACGGACGATATGTGCAGCAAAAGTTGTTTGAAGATGGGTTCGCCTGTTTGGTACGCGAAGATCATCCGCGGGTCAAAGAGGCACTGACTGTTCGAAGTTTTCAGGATGAGGAGCACGTGATTGTGAAAACGTCCGGCACCGGCCACCTGATCATTGAACATAATCTCCAGCAGCAGGGCTTGAAACGCAAAGTGGGTGTTCAGGTGCCCAATTTTATTGGCGTGGCAACAGTCGTGGGCAGTTCCAACCTGATCGCCACGCTGCCAGGCCGCGCAGCTAAGTTGCTTGCGCGTGCGCATGGTGTACGTGTCATGAAATTGCCGGTTGATATGCCGTCTTATCACGTGCGGCAAAGCTGGCACGAGCGTATGCAGCACGACCCGGCACACAAATGGTTGCGCAAAACGGTTGCCGAGATTTTCGGTTCCAACTAGCTGTTGTTGGTACAAACTCTAATCGGGGTTGGCGTTGCCGATTAACGCGCTTGGTGTATGCTGGCAATGCCTTGTTTCAGTTGACCCTCAATGTTGCTCATCGACCTCATCTATAACATTAGTCTGCTGCTTTCCCTGATGGTTTTTTATCAGGTTGTGGTGTCACGCAACAAGCGTGAAAAGGTGTCGCGCAAGGTGATTTTAGGGGTATTGCTGGGGGCGGTTGCTGTGGTGGGTATGTTGGCCCCCCTGGAGTACGGTGAGGGCATTATTTTCGATGGCCGCTCCATTGTGTTGTTTATAGCGGGCCTTTTTGGCGGGCCCGTGTCCGCCGGGGTTTCGGCGTTACTGGTGGGGGCTTATCGTGTCTGGTTGGGTGGTGCCGGCATGCCGGTTGGGGTCGCCACCATTGTCATGTCGGCGGGAATTGGCGTTATTTTCTACTATTTCCGACAGCGATACGGCAGTTTAACGGCCGTCCAGGCATTCGGTGCGGGGCTGGCGGTGCATTTGTTCATGCTGCTCTTGTTTCTGTTGCTTCCCAATGGGGTAGGGTTTGCGATTGTTGAACAGATCTGGCTAACCGTTTTATTGGCTTACCCTGCGGGCACGGCAGCGGTGTGTCTTTTGTTTCAGGATTACGAGGAACAGGAGAAGACCCGGGAGAATCTGAAATGGTTGGCCTATTACGATGCGCTTACTACGTTACCCAATCGCCATTATCTGGCCGAGCAAGTCGACGATGCTTTGTCCTTGTGTCTAGGTTCAGGGGAAAAAGGTGCTGTGTTACTGATTCATCTCGATCGGTTTTCGCGGCTGAACGATGCCAGGGGCTACGACGTGGGCGATCGTTTGTTGCAGGAAGTAGCCCGCCGGTTGAAAGAGACGCTGGCGCAAAATGGTACGTTGGCGCGCATGTCCGGCGGCGATTTTTTTGTTTTACTGAACGAAAATTTTGCATCGGATTCCCAGTTGGAGCAGGTAGCGACCGACTGGGTTACGCGTATCAGAGCGGAATTGAGAACACCGGTTGAACTCGACGATCTGAAGATACCGGTTTTTGTGAGCATTGGTGTGACGTTTTTTCCGCACGACCGCTTCGATACGCCGGTTCAAGTGTTGAAACGCGCCGATATTGCCATGCACCGGGCCAAGTGGAAAGGCGGTAATCAAAGTATCTTTTATGAACAGTCCATGTCGGTGGTGGCGGAGCAACAGTTTCAAATCGAGCGTGAATTGCGCGTTGCCATTGCCGATAATCAACTGCACCTGTATTTTCAATCGCAAGTGAACACCAAAGGTAACGTTGTTGGTGCCGAAACGTTTGTACGCTGGCTGCACCCTGAGCGTGGGCTGATCTCGCCAGGCGTATTTATTCCAATCGCGGAAGAAACCGATTTAATCGTTGAATTGGGAGAGTGGGTGTTGCACGAGGCGTGCGAAATAGTGGCCAACGACTCAAATGGGTTAATTCCGGGGCGATTAGCGGTCAATATTAGCCCGCGTCATTTCATGCACCCTGGCTTTCTCGCGTCGGTTCAGCATATCCTGCAGGCAACCGGCGCCAACCCCGCACGGCTGACTTTTGAAGTAACAGAATCATTGTGGATTCATGATCTGGTCGATGTAACCGAAAAAATGCACACGTTAACAAAGCTCGGCATTCATTTTTCCCTGGACGATTTCGGTACGGGATATTCCTCACTGACTTACATTAAGCATTTACCAATACACGAGTTGAAAATCGATAAAACATTTGTTCAGGATGCACCTAATGCAAAAGATAGCGCCGCGCTTGTTGAGTCGATTCTGGCGGTTGCATACCATATGAATCTGCAGGTTGTTGCCGAGGGGGTGGAAACACGTGAGCAGGCTGATTTCCTGAGTGCCCGGGGTGATGTGGTGTATCAGGGGTATTTGTTTTGCAGGCCTGAGCCTTTCGAACAATGGGTAAAACATCTGACTGAATAAGAAAAACCCCGCTTAACCGATATGGGCTGAGCGGGGCCGAGAATGTATAAATTACTGAATTAGTTGAACTTATTTTTTTGGTGCTTTGGCATAGCGCAGGTAAGGTAACTTAATGTCGAGCTCACCGAATTTTTCACGGGCCTGGTCGTCTTTCAGGCTCAGGGCAACGATAACGTCCTGACCGGGCGTCCAGTTTGCGGGGGTGGCAATAGGTACCCCGTCGGTTGCCTGAACGGCATCCAGTGCGCGCAGGATTTCGGCAAAATTGCGGCCGACCGACATAGGATAAGACATCGTCAGGCGTACTTTTTTGTCGGGGCCGATGATAAATACGGTGCGAACTGTTGCGCTGTCGGCCGGTGTGCGCCCGTCGGGCAAATAGGCGTCGGCAGGCAGCATGTTATAGAGCTTGGATACCTCCAAAGACGTGTCGTCGATAATGGGGAAGTTGGCCGGTGCACCCGCCACTTTTTCGATGTCGCGTTTCCATTTCTGGTGATCGTCAACGCTGTCTACTGAAACACCCAGCACTTTTGTATTACGCTTCTCGAATTCGGGTGCCAGTTGGGCAACCGCGCCGAACTCCGTGGTGCAGACGGGGGTGAAATCTTTGGGATGTGAGAACAGAATAGCGTAGCTGTCGCCGATCCAGTCGTGTAGTGTGATTTTGCCGGCGGTTGAGTCGACGGTGAAATTGGGAGCGACGTCGTTAATACGTAATGACATGGTTTAACCTCTTTCTTGAAAATAGACTGCTTTAAATTGTTATCCGGTTCAGATTCATCCGGTGTCGCACTACTCATTAATACTAGCGCAAATGATTCGGGTTTTCCATAGGTTGACTGGGTAAATATCCAACCCGGTATTGATAAGCATCAAGCATCGCGCCTTTACTGTCAACGAAGTTTGGGTAATATGGTTATCTGGTAATTTATTTATAGGGTGTCGTTATGATTTTTCGCCAATTATTCGACAACACATCTTCAACCTATACTTATTTGCTTGCTGACGAAAACCACCGGCAGGCGATGCTGATTGATCCGGTATTTGGACAAGTGCGTCGTGATTTGGCACTGATTCGGGAACTGGGTTTGACGTTGGCGCTTGTTGCAGACACGCATGCGCATGCGGACCACATTACGGCTGCATGGTTGCTCAAACAGAAAACAGGGTGCCGGATTGCATCGGCCAAAGTGATTAATGCCGATCATACCGACGTGGCGCTGGAGAATGGCGATGAGTTTGGGGTGAAAGGTGTTCGGTTAAAGGCGATCTCGACGCCCGGTCATACAGATGGTTGTATGAGCTTCATTCTGGAGGGGGAGTCGATGGTATTTACCGGCGACACCTTACTCATTCGTGGATGCGGGCGCAGTGATTTTCAGCAAGGTAGCGCACATCGCTTATACCATTCAATTACCGGCAAGTTGTTTGCTTTGCCTGACTCCTGTCTGGTTTATCCTGCGCACGATTATCAGGGGCGCACAGTCAGCACGATCGGCGAAGAAAAAGCGTTTAACGCGCGCGTAGGGGCGGGAGCCAGCGAAACGGATTTCGTTGAATATATGAATGCAATGAAATTACCGCATCCGAAATTAATTGACGAAGCTGTGCCGGCCAATTTGCGCAGTGGCCGTCCAGAGAACGGTAAACTCCCGGAGGAACCGGGTTGGGGCGATATCCGTATTACCTACGCCGGCGTACCTGAAATTGGTGAGGAGTGGCTGGAGCAGCATTTGGGCGAGGTCACGGTGCTCGACGTGCGGCTGGATGATGAGGTGAAAGATAATCCTCAGTCCAGGCGTTTGGTTGATGTGCACATTCCGTTGAACCAGTTGCGTGACCGTCTCGAAGAAATTCCGCGAGATAAACCGGTGGTTGCCATGTGCCGGTCGGGCCGGCGTTCTTCGTTGGCCGTGTCGATTTTGAAAGATGCCGGGTTTGAAAAAGTAGCAAGCTTGAGTCGGGGTTTTGTCACCAGTATCCCGTAAATTTTGGAGTTAATTTATGTCAGAAATTGAAATCCCTTATGGTGCTTATTGGTCGACGCCGTTTGCCCGGTGGCAAGGTAGTTTGTCGCATTTGCATAGTTTGAAATTTGCGGCGCATGTTGCAAAAGGTGCGTTGAAGCGACGGCAGGTCGACCCGGAAAGTTTCGACTTTGCGGCCTTGGGCATGTCGGTACCACAAAAAGGGTCTTTCTATGGCTTGCCTTGGCTTGCAGGTGAAATGGGTATACCCCACCTTGCCGGCCCTACCATTAGCCAGGCTTGCGCAACCGGTGTGCGGCTATTGCAAACGGTGGCGTCAACCATCCGCGAAGGCGATTCACAGGTGGCGCTGGCCATTGCTTGCGACCGCATATCGAATGGGCCGCATATTTATTATCCCGCGCCCCAAGGGCCTGGTGGAACGGGAGATCATGAAAATTGGGTGCTCGATAGTTTCAACTGGGATCCCTACACCGGTGTCAATATGGTAACCACCGCGGAAAACGTTGCCAAAGAATATGGTTTCACTACCGAAGAGCAAAATGAACTGACACTCATCCGTTATGCGCAGTATGAAAATGCGTTAAAGGACGACAGTGCATTCTTGCGCCGCTTCATGGATCTGCCGTTCAGTGTGCCCGATGCCCGGTTCAGAAAAGAGCAAACAGTGCTTTCGGGAGATGAGGGCATTTTCCCCACGACACGCGAAGGGTTAGCCAAGTTAAAGCCGGTTATGGAAGGCGGGACGGTTACATTTGGCGGCCAAACGCACCCGGCCGACGGCAACGCCGGCATTGTGCTGACGAATGCTGACCAGGCGAAGGCGTTATCGCGTGACCCAGGCATTAAAGTGAGTATTGTGTCGTTTGGGCAGGCACGGGTAAAAGCGGCTCATATGCCGGCGGCAACCATTCCCGCAGCGCGCCGGGCGTTGCAAGCCGCCAACCTGACAGTGAACGATCTAACCGCCATCAAAACGCATAATCCCTTTGCAGTGAATGACCTGGTTTTGGCCAAAGAGCTTGGGTTGTCGTTGGAAAGCTTTAACGACTATGGCTGCTCGTTGGTTTGGGGTCACCCCCAGTCGCCCATGGGGTTGCGTGCGGTTATTGAGTTAATTGAAATGCTGGCGATCAAGGGAGGTGGTCATGGGCTGTTCGTGGGTTGTGCGGCAGGCGATTCCGCCATGGCCATTGTGATCAAGGTGGAAGACCGCGCGTAACCTTGATAAGGTTGAGCCCGCTTAAGGCTATTAACAATCAGGAGCATAAATGAAAGTCGTCGTAATTGGCTCGGGAATTAACGGCCTGGTAGCCGCTGCAGAGCTGTCGCTTGCCGGGCACGAAGTAACTGTTCTTGAGCGCCTTGATCGCCCGGGCGGTGCGGTACGTACAGAAGAACTGACATTACCCGGGTTTCGCCACGACGTGGCGGCCATGAATTTATCCATGTTTGCCGGGTCGGGCTTTCATAAGAGCCATTCGGAAACACTGGCTATGCATGGTTTGGAGTTTGTGCCGGTTAACCGCCCGTTTGCGTCTGTGTTCCCCAACGGCGACTACTTCGGTGTATCAACCGATATTGAAGAAACGTTAGCCACAATTCCCAACGCGCAGGACAAAGCCGCGTGGAAAGCGGGGCTTGCGTCGTTTCCGGCCAATGCAGGTGCCTTGGTGGCTTTGCTTTCGGCCCGAATGTCCAAGCGGGGGCTGACAAAAGCCGGATGGCAGATCTTTCGCAGCCTGGGGCTCACAGGCTTGTTTGAGCTTAAACGTTTAATTGTGTCCTCTCCCCGAAATTGGGTGGAGCAAACTTTCTCCGATCCGCGTCTGCATGCGGCACTGTCAACTTGGGGATTGCACCTTGATTTTGCGCCGGATATTTCCGGTGGGGCGATTTTTCCCTACCTGGAAAGCTTTGGCGGTCAGGCGATGGGTATGGTCATAGGCAAAGGCGGAGCTGACACCGTTACGCGTTCGCTCATCAAGCTGATTGAGTCGCGTGGTGGGCAGGTGCGTTGTGATGCTGAGGTGGCTTCCATTACGGTTGCAGGTGGTCATGCCCGAGGTGTTCAACTGGCAAATGGGGAAACGGTGCAGGCCGACCGCGTTTTGGCCAACGTGGCACCGCGCGCGCTGTTAAACATGCTGTCCGACCATAGCGGTGATGCTCGGTTCGATCAGGGTATGAAGGCATTTCGACATGCGCCCGGCACGATGATGATTCATTTGGCCTTGTCCGATTTGCCTGCCTGGCAGGCGCAAGCGTTGCGTCAATTCGCTTATGTACATATCGGCCCGTCTATCGATGTATTGGCGCAAACCTATCAGCAGGCGATGGCGGGGTTGTTACCCAGCCAGCCTGCGCTGGTAGTAGGGCAGCCCACGGTTTACGACGCGTCCAGGGCGCCAGAGGGTAAACATGTGCTGTGGGTGCAGGTGCGCTGTTTGCCGGCACAGGTGGCGGGTGATGCAGCCGGTATCATTCAGGGCCGTGCATGGGGCGACATAAAAGAGGCCTACGCCGATCGTGTCATACAGCAAATTGAACAATACGCACCGGGTTTGTCCGGCCTGATTCTGAAGCGTCATGTGGTTTCGCCACTTGACCTGGAAGCGGAAAATCCGAATCTCGTGGGCGGAGATCAAATTTGCGGGTCACATCATTTGTTCCAGAATTTTCTCTTTCGCCCGGTACTGGGTTTTGCCGATGGGCACACCCCCGTGAAAGGGCTGCATATGGTGGGGGCGGCAGTGTGGCCGGGTGCGGGCACCGGGGCGGGTTCCGGATATATGGTGGCACAAGACTTGCGGGGATGATTTGGGGTTAATACCAGTGGGTATTTCAACCTTCAAACATTAATATGAAAAGTAAATCGTCACTTACTTAAGTACTAAAAAAGGGAACCCACCATGAAGCAAACCCGACGCGACTTTTTGCAGTTCAGCATTACAGCTGCCGGTATCTCAGCGCTTGGTATGCCCGCCTTTGCACAGAACGGCGGTAAAGATCTTGTTATTGCGTACAACACAGGGCTGCCCAGTTGGGATCCAACCACCGGCCCGTCGGCGGTAAACCCGAAACTGCAGGCTTTGTATCTGTCGGTTTTCGATCGCTTTATCCAACAAGAGCCCGACCTCAGCTTTTCCCCCGGTTTGCTCACCGAATGGGGCTTTACCGACGACAACAAGAAAGTTCGTATGGTGGTGCGTGAAGGGGTTAAATGGCACGACGGCTCCGACTTTACTGCGGAAGACGTCGCCTGGTCATTGGAACGCGCCGGCGATCCTGCCACCGGAAATCCAGGTCAGTTTGTCTGGAAGAATTTGGCCAACTTTAAAGTAGACGGCAATGTCGTGACTGCCGATGTGGTGCAATTTGAACCCACTATTTTCAAATGGATGGCGTTCCTTACCGGTTATGTTTTGCCCAAGGCGTACTACGAGAAAGTGGGGGCGGAGGGCTTTGAAAAAGCACCGATCGGCACAGGGCCTTACAAGCTCGATGCCTACGAACGTGGCGCTTACATGCGCCTGGTGGCAAATGAGGACTACTGGGGGGGCAAGCCCGCGTTTGAGACGGTCACCATTAAATTCGTGCCCGATGCGGCCAGTCGCGTTGCGGAAATCGAATCGGGTAACGCCCAGGTCACGATGGAAATTCCCTATGAAGAGTTTGATCGCCTGAAGGCAAAACCCGGTCTGAAAGGAGAGGCCTTCCCCATTGCCGACGTGGGTATGATCTTCCTGAACGATGTAGGCCCCATGCTCGACAAAAACGTTCGTTTGGCTGCGCATCATGCCATTGACAAACAGCTTATTATCGACCGTTTGTTGCGAGGCTACGGCGTACCATTGGCCACTTTGGAAGCGCCTGAATACGATGCCTTCGATCCGAACCTGAAAATGGAGTACAACCCGGAAAAAGCCAAAGAATTGCTGGCTGCCTCGGGTTATTCAACCGAAAATCCGGTGAAGTTCACGATCCAGACCACGCGTGGTTTCAAACCCAAAGACTACGAAATGATTCAGGCCATCGTGGGGATGTGGCGTAAGGTGGGCATCGAGGCCGATATCGAAATTTACGAAATTGCCAAGCATTTCGAATTACGTGCGGCCGACCAACTGGCTCCTGCTGCGTTCTATAACTGGGGTAACGCGATTGGTGACCCCACCACGTCAACCGGTCACGCCATGTTTGGTCCTTCGCCGCACTCGGTATGGGACACCCCCGACCTCATCGAAAAAATCGGGCCCTTGTGGGCGGAACCTGATGAAGCCAAGCGAATCCAGGGTTGGAAAGATGTCAGTGCCTACATTTTGGAGAACGGTTACGTCATTCCGATTTTGCAGTACGTGCTGCCGGTTATTCATTCTGATAAGGTCGTGGTGCCGCCTACCGCAACGGGTGATGTCACCCCCGCTTCCATGAAGCCGGCGTCTTAAGGTAATACGTCAGGCTCCCTGGCGGGTGGTTCTTAAGAGCCACCCGCTTTCTTTCGCAATGCCGTTGTAGTTTTCATGCTGAAACCCATTCTTATTCGTTTGGCCACAATGCTGGTAACGCTTGTTGGTGTGGCCATTGTGGTGTTTATTCTTATTCGGGTTGCACCGGGTAATCCTATTGCCATGATGATATCGCCCGGTGCATCCGAGGCTGATATTGCCGCTTTAACCGCCTTGTATGGTCTTGATAAACCCCTGGTTCAACAGTTTTTTATATGGGCCGGGGGCGTTCTTCAAGGTGATTTCGGAACGTCAATTACGTTAAAACAACCGGTTGCGGAACTGGTTTTGGCCCGTTTGCCCGCCACGTTGGAGTTATCGATTCTGGCGCTGTTGATTGCATTGGCAATTGGGGGTTTCACGGCGGTGTTGGGCGCGAAAGAGCGCGGTCGAAGCACTGAAACAGCGGTCGACCTATTTAACGGGGCTACGTTATCGATCCCCGACTTTTTGTGGGGTTTGTTGCTTATTTTGTTGTTTGGCGTGTTATGGCCTGTGTTTTATATTTCCGGACGGGTTTCGCCGCAGTTGGATTTCGACTTCACTACCCATTTCTATTTATTTGAGGCATTGTTGCGCTTGCGTTTCGACGTTTTGCAAAACTTGTTGGCGCATATGCTGATGCCCGCACTGGCCTTGGCATTACCGTTGGCCGCCATTATTTCGCAGTTACTCAAGCAAAGCCTGAAAGAAATGCTGCAACTCGATTACACCGTTCTGGCGCGTGTACGAGGGTTTACCGAGACGCAAGTGATCTTGCGCGAGGCCTTGCGCAATGCGGCATTGCCCACGCTAACGCTAATAGGCGTGCAGTTCACGTTCTTGATCGGCGGCACTGTGATTGTCGAACGTTTATTTGCTTATGAAGGTTTGGGGAATATGGCGATTGATGCCGTCATAAATCGCGATTTGCCTCTTATTCAGGGCATTGTATTGATGTTTGCCTGCTTGTTTATATTGGTTAATTTGGTGGTCGATTTGCTCTATACCGTCCTGAATCCGAGGTTGCGTCATGGCTGAAGCGACATCCGGTGTATTGCGCGCTGAGCCCAGGGCAAGGGCGCGTCAGTTCAACTTTCGTCTTTGGTTGTCGGCGGGTTGGCTTACGGTGCTGGTACTGGCGGCCTTACTGGCGCCGTGGATTGCACCGCATAATCCGCTTACTCAGGACTTGCTGTACGGGCGGCTTCCACCTTTTGGGTTCGACGGCTATGAAGCGGGATATTACCTTGGTACTGACAGCCTCGGGCGCGATGTGTTGTCCCGCGTTATTTACGGTGCTCGGATCGCGCTGACTGTTGCGCTGGTCGCGGCAACGGCGGCCTGTGTTTTCGGTTCTGTATTGGGGCTGCTGGCGGGCTATTTCGGGGGTTGGGTCGACAGGGTGGTCTCCCGGCTGATCGACGTATGGATGGCATTTCCACCGGTTCTGTTTTCCATTTTGCTGGTGGCTGTGCTGGGCACGGGGCTGACATCCGTTATTCTGGCCATTGCGATTATCGATTGGACGCGTTTCGCCCGCGTCATTCGCGCTGAGGCGATGGTGCAAACACGCATGGATTACGTGCATTCGGCGAAAATCGGCGGCGCAACCCGTATGGGGACATTAGTGGGCGAGGTGATGCCTAACGTCCTTCCCACTATTGTGGCTTTATTGGCGCTTGAAATGGGGGTGGCCGTTATTGTGGAAGCCATTTTAAGTTTTGTGAACTTATCCATCTCTTCCGATTCGCCTACGTGGGGCGGTATGATTGCCGAAGGCAGAGCATCCATTCATTTCGCGTGGTGGGTGCTGGTAGCGCCATTGGTCGTGCTCTTCCTTACCGTGCTTTCCTTCAGCCAGTTGGGTGAAGGCTTGAAAGCGCAGTTTGACCCTTTGTCGAGGTAAGCGACATGACACACATTAATAGTCAGCAGCCAACACTCGAGGTTAAGAATCTGAATGTCGCCCTGCGTGGGGGTCAGCGCTTGCTGCGTCAGGTTTCACTAGCGGTAAAGCCGGGTGAGGTTCGGGCGCTGGTGGGCGAAAGCGGGGCCGGTAAAAGCATGATCGGTAAAGCCGTGTTGGGTGTATTACCACGCAACATCGAGATCACGTCGGGTGAAATTCTTTTGCAAGGAGAAAATCTCGATCAACATAGTGCCGCACAGCGCCGTCAAACCGTTGCAGCCACCGCATCGCTTATCCCCCAGGATCCACTGACCGCCTTGAACCCTTCCCGACGCATTGGACCGCAAATTACAGAAAGGCTGGTGAAACGTTTGGGCTGGCGTCAGGATGCCGCCCAGGCGCGCGCTTTGGAGTTGCTCGAGCGCGTGTATATTCGTGACCCCAAACGGGTCATGTCGTCTTACCCGCACGAGCTTTCCGGTGGCATGCGACAGCGGGTATTGATTGCCGCAGCATTCGCGCCCAAACCCAAGCTTATCGTTGCCGATGAACCCACAACCGCGCTTGATGTGACTGTACAAAAGCAAATTTTGAGGCTTATTCGCGAACTGCAAGCCGAATCGGGCACGGCAGTACTTTTTGTGACTCACGACATGGGCGTTGTGGCCAAAATCAGTCAAACCGTGACGGTCTTGTTTGCAGGAAAGGTCATGGAAAGCGCTGATACCGCCAGTATTTTTGCCAACCCCCAACATCCTTATACGCGTGCGCTCATTAGCGCAACACCGCGCTACACTCATCCTGATGAGCCGATGCGGCCGGTGCCGGCGGAACTTATTACGGCGCTAGCGCAAGAAGTCGCGCTTTCCGACGTAAATGGAGGGTCGCATGGCTGAGCCATTATTTTCGGTAAGGGATCTGCATCTTGCCTTGCCCGACATGACACGCAAGCCCTTATTCGGGCCTGCGCCGCGTATTGAAATTTTGAAGGGGTTGTCTTTCGATCTGCCGGCAGGTGAAATTACCGGCATCGTGGGTGAAAGTGGCTCGGGAAAGTCAACGTTGGGGCGTGTCCTGGTTCGGCTGCTTGGCGTGTCTTCCGGGCAGGTTCTATTTCGAGGTAAAGATATTTCGCATCTCGATGAGGTTCAGCTCAAACCCTTAAGGCGTGACCTGCAAATGATTTTCCAGGATCCCATGTCGTCGCTGAACCCGCGTCATACGGTGGGCCGCATTGTGGCATCGCCAATCAAGCGCTATGGTATCGATGCTCCCGAGAAAAAAGCGTATGAAGCGCTGGAGCGAGTAGGCTTGTCGACGGCTTTTGCAAAACGCTATCCACATGAATTATCGGGCGGACAACGCCAGCGCGTGGGAATTGCGCGCGCGGTGGCGTTGAATCCTGCCTTTATATTGGCGGATGAAATTGTGTCCGGGCTTGACGTGTCGTCGCAGGCACAGGTGCTTACCCTGTTGCGTGGCTTGGCTGCTGATATGAATCTGACGATTGCGTTTATCAGTCACGACCTTTCCGTTATTCGCACCGTCTGTTCGCAGGTAATGGTGTTGAATCGTGGTGAAATTGTCGAGGCCGGCCGCTGTGATCAGGTTTTTGACGCCCCTCAAAGCGAAGTGACGCACGCGCTGATCGATGCCATTCCCTTGCCGGAAATGGATGATGAATGGTTTGACAGCATTAAACTCGATAAGGTTTGATATTTGGATTAAATCGTGCGAAATTGTCGTTTAGATAATTGAGGTTTCAACTAAAGGAGAGAGTATGAGTACCGCTACAAATAATCTTGAGCAACTGGCTACCGGCAATTTCAAGGTGGTTGATCTTACCCACACTTTGTCGTCAGATTTTCCTGCCTTGCAATTGCCGCCGCAATTCGGCCAGGTCACGGCATTCAAAATGGAGACAATCTCTCAGTACAACGATGCCGGGCCGGCCTGGTACTGGAACAACTTTACCTGTGGCGAACACACGGGTACGCACTTCGATGCGCCGATTCACTGGGTTACCGGTAAAGATCACCCCAACAACACAGTTGATTCCATCGATCCCAAGAATTTTATTGCGCCTGCAGTGGTCGTTGATGCAACGGCCCAGGTTGCGGAAAACGAAGATTGGGTGCTTACTGTTGATTATTTAAAGCAATGGGAAGATAAGCACGGCAAGATTCCCAAAGGCTGTTGGGTAATTTTTCGCACAGGTTGGGCTGACCGCCTCGAGAAAGATCCGGCTTCCTACGCCAACGTTAAGGAAGACGGCGCGCACACCCCTGGGCCTTCGCAAGAAGCCGTGGAGTGGATGATTAAAGAGCGCGATGTGTTGGGTTTCGGTGTCGAAACCATTAACACCGATGCGGGTCAGTCGTTCGGTTGGCCCATGCCGTATCCTTGTCACACACTCATGCATGGCGCCAACAAATACGGTTTGCAATGCCTGAATAATCTTGATCAGTTGCCGCCGACAGGGGCCATTATTGTGGCTGCACCGTTGAAGATCAAAGGGGGGTCGGGTAGCCCGTTGCGTGTGTTGGCACTGGTACCTTAAGGTCAAATTATGAGTAATCAAGCCCAGATCATTGTGGTGGGTGGCGGCATGAATTCGTTGTCGTGCGCCGCTCTTTTAGCCAAACGGGGAAAGTCGGTTTTAGTGCTAGAGCGTAACGATCGGCTCGGTGGCTGTATTCGCACCGAAACGCTGTTCCCCGGCTTCACGCACGAGGTGTTGTCGTCGTGGTATCCGCTTTTCATGGGCGGCGGCGCGTATGCCGAGTTGAAAGATGATCTGGCTGCGTTGGGTGTTGAGTTCGTGGCCAACGAGTACACCACGGGCATCGCCACACCCGACGGTCAGTTGTTGGCCTTAAAGCAGGATATCGAAGACAGCGTAAAGCGCATTAATGCCATTGCGCCGGGCGACGGAGACGCGTTCGGCGCAATGGCGGCCAAACTGTTCGAGCAAGACGCCGCACTGACATTCGGTTTGCTGGGTCACTCGCCCTACAGTGGTAAGGTAATGCGTTTGTTCTTTTCTGAATGGCGTAAGCGAGGGCTCGACGGTTTGTTGCAATTTACGTCGGAATCGGTGGAGTCATTCCGGCGTTGGTCGTATCGCGAGCTGAATTCCGATATTACCCGTGCCATGATGAGCCCCTGGGTGCTGCATTCGGGCTTGGGTCCCGACGATGCCGGTGCCGCCTTAATGGGCAAACTTACCTTCGCCGCGGTTGTTGCCGGCGGCATGCCGGTGGTGAAAGGCGGCGGCCAGCGTTTGGTAGAGGCCCTGCAAACCTTTATTGAGCAGCGGGGCGGGCAGGTTTTAACCGGCACAGAGGTTGAGTCGGTTACCGTAAGCGGTTCAAGGGCGACCGGCGTGGTGGCCAACGGTCAAGCATATCAGGCCAGTGAGGCGGTGGTTTGCAATGTGACGCCACCCCAGCTGTATGAGCGGTTGCTGCCAAATGTGCCTCAGAAACTGACTCAGCGGGCCAAAGGCTATCATTTTGGACGCGGCTGTATGCAGGTGCATTTTGCCTTGAACGGGCCTGCGCCTTGGCGTGATCCTGAAATGTTGAAAGTGCCTTTGGTGCACTTAACCGAAAGCATGGAGAACGTAGCGCTGTCTGTGGTGGAAGCCAATAATGGTTTGTTGCCGCGCTTGCCCACCATTGCCATTGGCCAGCCCGTTGCGGTTGATGCCGGCCGGGCACCGGAAGGTAAATGGATTCTATGGCTGCAACTGCAAGACATGCCTTCGCGGCTGAAGGGCGACGCTGCGGGTGAAATTCAGGTGCCGTCCGACGGGCGCTGGAATGAAACCGTGCGCGAGGCCATGGCCGATCGAATTCAAAAGCGTATTGAAACGGTGTTGCCTGGGCTGGGCGACTTAATTATTGGTCGTAAGACGTTTTCGCCTGGCGATTTGGAAGCCATGAACTGCAATTTGGTGGGCGGTGATCCTTATTCCGGCGTATGTTCGCCCGATCAATTCTTTTGGTTGCGGCCGTTTGCGGGCAGCTCCGGCGCGCGCGGGCATCGTACACCATACAAGAATGTGTATCACATTGGCGCCTCTACCCATCCCGGGCCAGGTTTGGGGGGTGGTTCCGGGCAAATTGTGGCCGATATACTGGCGCGCAAATAAGGCCCGGAAAGTCAGCCTGGTACCACCTGCCCCGCGCGGTATCCGGCAGTCGTGCTAATTAGTCTTGACGGCCGGTGACTTCAACCAGATGAAAACCAAACTGCGTTTTGACGGGGCCTTGAACGACGCCGACAGGTGCGCTGAATACGACCTCGTCGAATTCCCGCACCATTTGACCTCTGCCGAAGGTGCCGAGGTTGCCGCCATCGTTCGACGAAGGGCAGCGCGAGTTCTCTTTGGCAACCTGGGCAAAATCGGCGCCATTTTCAATAGATGTTTTAAGCTCGAGACAGCGGTCTTCGGTGTCAACAAGAATGTGGCGGGCTGAGGCTTGGGTCATGTAGAGCTCCTTTTAAATTAGGCTTTCCATTATAAATGGCACGTCAAATGCAGATAAGGTAGATAAAAAAGCCCCTGATCATCAGGGGCTTGATTTATTTATTTGGCGGAAGCGGTGAGATTCGAACTCACGGAGGGCGCAAACCCTCGCTGGTTTTCAAGACCAGTGCATTCAACCGCTCTGCCACGCTTCCTGAAAATGGTCTAATTACGCGTTGGTGCTAGGCTTGCTACTACTACTGTAAGCTTAACTTGCCAATGCAAGCCCGCTAGTTTAGCCTATGCGCTTTGAATTGTCCAAGGAGTACTTGTCATGAAAGTGGTGGAAATTACCCAAGCGGGCGGGCCTGAAGTGCTGGTGCCTGCCGAGCGCCCCATGCCGGTGCCCAATGAAAACGAAGTGTTGCTGAGGGTGATTTCGGCGGGGGTAAACCGGCCGGATGCTTTGCAGCGCGCAGGTAATTATCCGCCGCCTCCCGGTGCTTCTGACATTCCAGGCCTTGAGGTTGTAGGTGAAATTGTCGACGGTAATGTCGGCGACAGCGGCTTTGCCAAGGGTGACAAAGTTTGCGCTTTAATTACCGGTGGCGGTTACGCGGAATATTGCGTCGCACCGATCGATCAGTGCCTGCCGATTCCCAAAGGTTTGTCCGATATCGAGGCGGCGGGTTTGCCTGAAACGTATTTCACGGTTTGGAGCAATGTGTTCGATCGCGGGCGCCTGGCAAAAGGGGAGTCGTTGCTGGTTCATGGCGGAGCCAGTGGTATTGGCACGACGGCCATTCAACTTGCCGTAGCCATGGGTAACCCTGTTTATGCCACAGCGGGAAGTGATGAACGCGTGCAGGCAGTTGAAAAACTGGGCGCCGCCAAAGGGATTAATTACAAAACACAGGATTTCGTTGAAGAGATTCGTGCCCTGACCGATGGCAAAGGGGTGAATGTCATTCTGGATATGGTGGCGGGCGATTACATTAACCGCGACTTGAAATGTTTGGCTGATGATGGGCGAATCGTGATTATTGCCTTATTGGGTGGCGTGAAGGGTACGCTGGATTTCGGCCAGATTTTACGTCGCCGTTTAACGGTAACGGGGTCAACCTTGCGTCCGCGTTCGGTTAGTTTCAAGGCGGAAGTGGCGCACTCGTTGCGTGAACATGTATGGCCGTTACTTGAAGCCGGCAAGATTAAGCCTATTGTTCATGCTACTTTCCCGCTTGAAGAGGCCGCCAAGGCACATGCCATGATGGAAGCGGGCGAGCAAATCGGTAAAATTATTCTCACGGTTTAACCGCGACAGGCTCAACGAGATCGAATAAATCACGCTACAATAGCGGGTTTATTCGATCCCGGCTTTACTCATGACTACCTCGCAAGCGCGTCAACGTTTGGTTATTGGCAATTGGAAAATGAACGGCAGCCTGGCCGACAACGTCGAGTTGCTGGAAGCGCTGCGCGCCGGTGCCGACGTTAGTGCGGATGTGGCGGTATGTGTGCCGTTCCCCTATCTGGCCCAGGCCCAGGCTTTGTTGGAAACCAGTAAGGTGTCCTGGGGCGCCCAAGATGTGAGCGTGCACGCATCGGGTGCCTACACGGGTGAAGTCAGTACAGCCATGTTGAGCGACTTCAATTGCCGCTGGGTGCTGGTTGGCCATTCCGAGCGTCGCAGCTATCATGGTGAGTCAAGTGAGTTGGTGGCACAAAAAGCACAAGCTGCCCTGCAGGCGGGTTTGGTTCCGGTTGTTTGTATTGGGGAAACCCTGCAAGAGCAAGAGGCGGGTGAAACGGCCGATGTTATTGCGGCTCAGTTAAAGCCGGTTTTGGCGTTGGGCCCACAAGCGGTGGCGAAAATGGTTATTGCTTACGAACCGGTTTGGGCTATTGGCACCGGGCGTACGGCAACACCCGAGCAGGCGCAGGAAGTGCATGCGCTGATCCGCGCGGCGTTGCGCGAACTGGGCGCAGAGCAGGTGCAGGTTTTGTATGGCGGCAGTGTTAAGGCTGCCAACGCGGCAAGTTTGTTTGCCATGCCGGATATCGATGGCGCGCTGGTGGGTGGCGCATCGTTGGTGGCGGAAGAATTTTTACGTATAGCGGCGGCCTAAGGGCCCGGAGTAATTTCAAAATGGAATGGTTGTCTTCTTTTCTTCTGGCGATTCAGGTAATTTCCTCGCTAAGCATTATTGTGTTGGTGCTGTTGCAGCAAGGTAAAGGCGCCGACATGGGGGCCGCTTTCGGTAGTGGTTCGGCCGGCAGTGTCTTTGGCGCAACGGGAGCGGCGAACTTTTTGTCGCGCATGACCAAATGGGCGGCGGTTATTTTCTTTGCCTCAACAATCGGCCTGGCCTGGGTGTCGCACCGTACGGGCGACTCCATTCTCGACTCGGGTATCATGCAGGGCTATGAAGAAGAGGCGCCGGTGGAAGGTCCTGCGGTTCCTCAAGCGCCGGGTGCCGGTTCCGAAGTGCCTGCCACAGGCTCTGAAGTTCCCGGCATGGGTTCCCAGGTACCTGCAACGCCCAACGCCGGAACAGACGGCACGTCGTCTGCCGAGGTGCCTGAGGTACCCGCTTCTAACGCAGCAACAGAATAAATTGTTAAAAGCATGCTAAAATAGCGTGCTTTGCTAACAAGCAATTTAGCCGACGTGGTGGAATTGGTAGACACGCTATCTTGAGGGGGTAGTGGCGAGAGCTGTGCGAGTTCGAGTCTCGCCGTCGGCACCAAGATTCAAAATCAGACTGTTTCATAACGACTGATAAAGTACCTGAAACCCGCATAAGCATTAGCTTCATGCGGGTTTTTTGCGTTCAGGGTGTCTCATAGGGTTTCAGTAAATGCCGGGTTTTTGGGTACTCGTTTGGGTACTTATAATGCAGGTACCCAAATCATGCCCAATGTGAGATTAAATCGATGCCTAAGCTTGCTCAACAACTGACGGAACTGGCGGCCAGTAAGGCGAAGCCACGTAAAACAGCATATGCCCTCGCCTCGGGCCAGGGCTTGTTCCTCCTCGTACTGCCAAGCGGCGTCAAGCAATGGCAAGTCAGGTATCGTGAGCCGGAAGGTCGGCGAGGTAAGAAAGTCGTCGGTATCTATCCTGACATGGGTATCGCAGCAGCGCATCAAACGGCTGCGCAATTGCATCAGCGAATTCGTATGGGTGAATCTGCTGTAGGCCTATACGACCATCTCAGGATGGAGCGCGAAACGCTGACGCTTGCAGAGACTCAGCAACAGCAAGAAACGGAGGACGCTCGGAAGCATTCTTTTACTGACGCCCTTCTAATTGTCAAGCCGCTATTTGTACCTGATTAATCGCTTGGTTGCGGCTTCGCAAAATATAAAACACCTCTCGTGCAATGTAGCGTTTCAAACATCGTAAGGCTTCCAATTTGGATAGGCCTTGCCCGGTGCGCTTCACCACATATTCCTGCGTCCTCGGGTCCAAGCGCAATCGGCCAATGGCGATGATGTGCAAGGCGCTATTGGCCGCTCGGTCACCGCCCCGGTTGAGACGATGACGCTGCGTCATGCCGGACGATGCCGGGATAGGGCTCACACCGCACAGTGCGGCGAAGCTCGCTTCAGAGCGTAAACGTGCCGGGTTATCGCCCGCCGTAATCAGCAACTGCGAGGCGGACTCATACCCTACGCCTTGACGAGCGACGAGCTCCGGTGCCAGATCGTCCACGATCGCCTTGATCATGACATCCAAGTCTGCGATTTCATCGTGCAGTTCGAGATAACGACGGGCGAGCGATTTGAACGCAATCCGGTATGCCGTCGTGACGTCTCGATAGCCACTCAGGTCAGGGCGCCAAGCTGCCAATGTTCGGAGGAGCTGCATTCGTGTCATCTTACGCAGTGGTTCGCGCAGCTCGTCTGGAGTGGAGATAATTTGCATTTGAATCATTTGCAAAGCAATGCGGCGGGCCGCAATAGCGGTTTTGCGGCACACTTTTAAAACACGCAAGGATTCAATCATGCCATCGCGTGTCTTGGGCGTGACGGTACGTCGACCTGCGTAGGCGGCATGAGCCGCATTTTCTGCATCGATCGTGTCATCCTTGCCACGCTTGCGACGCACAGATTTATCGGGTGCGGTCACTTCAAGAGCGGTAATGCCCGCCTGCTGTAAATAACGCAGCAAACCGGCACCGTAGGTACCAGTACATTCGACGCCGACCCGACTGAGTGTGCCATAGGAACGCATCCATGCGAGCATGGTTTTATAGCCATGTCGGGTCGTGGGAAAGCTGGCGCTACCCAGCAGACGATCATGGTGGTCAACAATGGCGGCAACGTGCAACTCCTTATGGGTGTCCACCCCACCGACAACGGTAGAACTGTTATCAACTTGCAAACTCATGGAAGGCCTCCAGGCAATTAATGCTGATGGGCTTACCACAGTCGATTGCGCGGACATGACAGTAAAGAGATAGACGTTCAGGCCCTTCTTGGGTCACAAGCATCGATGAGGTAAGACCTCACCGTCAGGTCTCCCGGCGCACCGACAGGTCCAGGGAAAGACAGGTCAGCGACGTCGATCAGAGTGCGGGTCAGGTGCTCCGGAAGGCCTTTCGGTACCAGGTGTGTCGAGGATAGCTAATCCAGCAACATCTGGCACCCACAGTATTACTGACCCCTTCTACGCGAAGGGCAGTGGTCTGATGCCAACGGCGTCTAATGGCGGCAAGTTCCTGTCCTACGCAGACTTGAAGGCGCAGGACCCGCGGTACGAACTTCGAGAGCCGACGCGGGAAATCGAGCTCCGCCTGACCGGTAACATGGAACGCTACATTTGGAGCATAAACGGCGTTAAGTACGAAGACGCGGATCCTATTCGACTGCAATATGGTGAGCGTGTTCGCTTCAAGTTTGTGAATGAGACGATGATGACACACCCCATGCACCTGCACGGTATGTGGTCGATACTTGATGTTGGCGCAGGTCAGTGGAACCCGATCAAGCATACGGTCAGCGTGCAGCCTGGAACTACGGTTTATATGGAAACTGAGGTAGATGAACCTGGGCAGTGGGCCTTCCACTGTCATCTGTCTTACCACGCTTCAGCGGGCATGTTCAGAAAAGTGATCGTTGAGGGCGGCCCTGATTCGACGCAGGCAAAGGCAGACGCTAAGTACGAAGAAGGAAGTGACGCATGAGTTGTACCCGATCTTTGATAACTATCAGCCTGCTTGGTTCGATCATTTTCCCGACTACGTTGGTAGCACAAGAAATGATCTCTGACACCACCGCCCGTAAGAAACCACTGACAACATGGGGTATTCAGTTCGAGGAGTTTGAGTACCGCTACAGCGACGATGATGAGGAGTTGGGAGTCTGGAATGCGGACGCTTTCTATGGCACTGATGACCTGAAAGTCCGGTTGCTTACAACAGGCGAATACGAGATTGAAGAGCAGGCCTTCGAGACGCTGGAAAACCAGTTGGTTGGGCAGATTCCTATTTCCGACTTCTTTGACGCCAAGGCGGGTGTTCGATTCGACACGCCTGAGGGGCCAAACCGTACCTACGCAGTTCTGGGCGTTGCCGGGCTGGCACCGCAATGGTTCGAGATTGATGCCAACCTCTATCTCAGCGATGAGGGCGACACATCTGCCGAACTGGATGCCGAATACGAGTTGCTTTTGACCAATTACTGGATACTTTCGGCAACGCTGGATGCCACTGTGGCGTTCAGTGAGGATCGGGAAATCGGAGTTGGTAAAGGACTGGCTTCCACTGAAACCGGCCTGCGGCTGGGCTATGACCTGATCGATCGTTCCTTCTCACCCTACGTTGGTGTGGTGCATGAGCGAAAGTACGGCGATACCGCTGACTTTGCCGAAGCCGGAGGCGGAAGTGCGGAAGACTGGTTCGCCGTGATCGGCGCCCGCATCGCTTTCTGATCCGTCTCTAAACGGGCTGGGGTATTTCCCTCGCCCGTTTTGTTTCTTATTTAATGTATTTGCACTCAATTTAAATGTTTAGCCATGGTACTCTAGCTATGAAAGGACAGGAGGTCCAAATGAGCAGGGAGCAGGACAGAAATACCCAGTATAAGAAAGGCAGTCTCACCCTGTCGGGAACCGTCATGCTGGGTACCGGTGTCATGATCGGCGCCGGTATTTTTGCCCTGACCGGGCAGATGGCGCAGATGACGGGTGCGCTTTTCCCGCTGGCGTTTCTCGCGGCGGCCCTGGTCGCCAGTTTCAGCGCCTATTCCTATATCAAGATCTCCAATACCTGGCCGTCTGCGGGTGGCATTGGTATGTACCTGCACAAAGCCTACGGCAACCGCCTGCCAACCGCGTTCAATGCGCTACTGATGTATTTTTCCATGGTGATCGCCCAGAGTTTTCTGGCCCGGACCTTCGGCTCCTACACCATGCAGCTGTTTGGTGGCGATGAAAGCGGGCGCATGGTGCCTGTTCTCGGGGTGTCACTGATCATTGCCGCGTTTCTGATTAACCTGCTTGGCAACCGGATGGTTGAGGGTGTGGCCTCCGTCATTGGCATTCTGAAGATCGGGGGTATTCTGATTTTCGGAGTTGTAGGTATCTGGGTCGCTGACAGCGTCTCGGTGGATTTCTCCAGCCCGGAAGAAGCCGGAACCATGGGCAACTTCCTGGGTGCGACGGCGCTGGGAATCCTGGCCTTCAAGGGCTTCACGACGATTACCAATAGTGGTGCGGAAGTAAAAGACCCCAAACGCAACGTAGGGCGTGCCATTGTTATTTCCATCGCGGCCTGCGTGGTGATTTATACCCTGGTCGGTTTTGCTGTCTCCAGCAATCTGTCACTGGCTGAAATCATCGAAACCCGGGACTATTCTCTTGCCGCAGCCGCGCGACCGGCGCTTGGGCAGTACGCCGTGTGGTTCACCATTGCCATCGCGATGATGGCCACTGCCGGAGGCATTCTTGCCAGCATTTTCGCTGTATCGCGCATGTTGGCCATGCTCTCCGAAATGAAACTGGTCCCGCACAGCCACTTCGGCATGCCAGGCAGCATCCAGAAACACACGCTGGTCTACACTGTGGTTCTGGGGGTGATACTGACCGCCTTTTTTGATCTTTCACGCATTGCGGCGCTGGGTATCGTGTTCTACCTGATTATGGACATTGCGATCCACTGGGGCGTTCTTCGGTATTTGCGTGCAGATGTGAACGCCAGGGCATGGGTGCCAACCATGGCCATCCTGCTGGATCTGCTGGCACTCGGCGGGTTTGTCTGGGTCAAACTGAATACCGATCCCTTTGTCATCGGGGTTGCCGTTGTCACCATGATTGTTATTGCAGTGGCGGAACAGATCTTCCTTAAAAAGTCCGGAGAAGCTGCAGGCTCAGGCCATGAACACCATCACTAGTCATAAATATCAGATACGGAGGATAAGCACATGATGGAAGGCAATATGTATGGTCACACAATGTGGGGAGGGCACTG
>TARA_R110000850_G_scaffold277133_1_pt1 | contig 151981 bp, 139 predicted proteins | sample TARA_R110000850 | Tara Oceans TARA_R110000850 (sample SAMEA4397586) | marine metagenome | biome: Polar Biome; feature: [SRF] surface water layer (ENVO:00010504); material: water (ENVO:00002006), including particulate matter (ENVO:01000060) such as... | depth 5 m | reverse complement strand
CGCAGGATCATAGTCGATGGCGGAGACCGTGCCGCGCAGGTCACCGGCATCGCCCCAGAAGCAGAAACAGTCCATGGAGCGGGCGACGCCGCGGGTTGTACCCGCGAACAGCCAGCCACTTTCCATGCTGCCGGGCATGTCCGAGTGCAGGAATGCCTGCACTGGCTCCTGGGGTCCGCTGTCTACTTTCACCCACTCGATGCCACCGTCCCTGGACCGGAACATGCCGTCCTTCCCGAGGTAGGCGTAGAGGGTTCCGGGCTGGGTGGCATGAGCGGCTATGGCAGTGTGTAGTGGTCAAGCAATTTCAGACACTGCGATAGGTTTTTCTACGTTGTTCTGTAGTTCATAATCAACGGGTGCGATGTATCCGAGCGTCGAGTGCAAACGCTGCACGTTATAAAAGCCAACAATGTAGTGCGTCACATCCTTTTCGGCCTCGACATGGTTGGCATAATCGCGCTGCCAGACGCGTTCCATTTTCAGGTTCAGGAAGAAGCGCTCCATGACAGCATTGTCCCAGCAGTTGCCTTTTCGGCTCATGCTGCAGCGTATACCGTATTGGGTCAGCAGAGTCTGGTACGTATCCGAAGCGTATTGGCTGCCGCGGTCCGAATGCACCATGACGCGTTGCTTTGGCTTGCGCCGCCAGACCGCCGCAAGTAAGGCCTGTAAAACCAGATCTTTACTCATACGCGAATCCATCGACCAACCGACCACTTGGCGTGAGAACAAATCCAATACAACGGCCAGATACAACCACCCCTCATGGGTACGGATGTAGGTGATGTCCGTTACCCAGGCGGTGTTAGGCGCGGCAACATCGAATTGGCGGTCCAGAATGTTGGCGGCAACGCTATGCGGGATACCACCATACGAACCCGGTCGACGACGGTACCCGACCTGAGCGCGCCAGCCGTGGATGCGCATCAAGCGTGCCACGCGGTGCCGGCTACAGGATTCACCCAATGCACGTAAATCATGATGCACCTTACGGTAGCCATACACGCGTGCGCTCTCCAGCCAAGACGCCTTCACTAATGCCAATAACCGTTGGTCTTCATGGTGGCGCTGACTGTGAGCATTGCGCCGCCATGCGTAATAACCGCTGTGATGCACTTGGAGCACGGCGCAAAGCCGTCGCACCGCATACTGAGTCGAATGCTGCTCGATAAACGCGTACTTCAGCCGGACTCCTTGGCAAAGTACGCGGCGGCTTTTTTTAAGATGTCTCGCTCTTCAGTGAGTCGCTTGACCTCGGTGCGCAACCGCTTGATCTCGGTGGCCTCGGCGCTGTCTTGCTGGCGCTGCTCGGGCGACGTGTTATAGCGCTTTAACCACGCATACATGCTGTGGGTCGATACGCCCAGACGGGCGGCGACCTCCGCAACCGGACGGCCGTGATCGGCCACCTGTTTGACCGCTGCAATCTTGAATTCTTCTGTAAATCGAGCCCTGCTCATAATGATCTCCATCAGTCGATATTATGAGGCAAAAATGTGTCTAGTAAACCCTGGTCGATTCATTTGAGCACTGCGCATAAAGCAGCGGCGGTCTCATGCGGTATGAGGGCCGCAATGGCCTGCTCCAAATCGACGATACGTTGGGCATGATTCCGATAATGGTGCGTGTTCTTGACGGTTCGACCCTTCTCGGAACACAGTTCATGGACGGCAATCGCATCGCCCGTTTCCAGGTCCGTAATAGTCAGATCATTGCCGTGCTCAGCGACGCCAACATTGGCCTGCTGCCAAGCCATGGGCACGGAATACTTGTTGGACTTCCAGGAGATGAGCCCCGTCTTATCGGCGCGCCGAGTCTGGGCACGGGTGCCCTGGTCGGTCAGGCTGGCCGGGGCCAGATATGACCGTAAGTGCTGACGTTCGTCTTGTTCGAAGTGTTCCCGTGGCACCCGCCCCGTCGTCCCATGAACCCGTGCATTAGCAACCGTCTCGAGCCAGTGCTGCATGTGCTGACGCAAGTCCTGCTCGCTGGCAAACTCTTCGCCGTATAGACCGTCTTGCTTGACGTATTTGACGCCAGCTTCCACTTTACCTTTGCTCTCCGGGTCATAGCCTTCGCAGGCATGGATGCGGAAACCCGCTGTCGTGGCGAACTCATGGAAACGCGGGTTGAGGGTCAGTTCCCGGTACTGCTCGCTGAGCACCACCAACTTGGTTTGATCGTACACACATTCCTCGGGTATGCCGCCGAAATAACGAAACGCCTCGTCGTGCAATTGAATAAAGGCAGCGGTATCCAATGGCTTGAAGGCGAGGCCCACATACATCAAGCGTGAGCACGACAGTACGAACACGACGAAGTGAACGGTACGTTCTTGTCCTCCAATGAGTACGCCGCGCAGTTCGCCTGGATCAACCTGGCATTGAATTCCGGGCACGGACTGAGGCACGGGTTCGTAATAGCGTAGCTGGCCTGTAGCGACCTGTTCCTTTAATGTCTGCACATAGCGACGAATGCTGCGCGAGGACACCTCAAGCTCTCCGCCGCGCTCCTGGAGCCGACGTGCCAGCTTGACGGCACTTAACTTCGGGAAGCGCTTAAGCTGATGAATCAGGAAATCCCGATGCGCATCCAGGCGCTTATGGCGCGACCGGTCGCCTTGGTAGGCACTGATCTGCGTCTCGTCCATCTGCACATACTTACGCACCGTGTTGCGCGAGATATCCAGCTCAAGGCTGATAGCCCGCAGCGACAGCCCGCGGCCCTCGTCATACAACCCTTTGATTTTATGAATCACTACCCACTCCTTCAATGATGCGCTCCCGTTGCCTTTTATATGGCAGGAACGCTACACGTTTCATGGCTTTGCAGCCACCGGCAGGTGGGTCAATTCTGTTGGCCAAAAGAGGGGCAGTTTAATTGGCCATCAACATTGAAATCCCATTTCAAGGCCAACGGCATAGATGCGACTGTACTGATGGATGGCAATTACGCATTGCAGATTTGTGTTGATCCAAATGACATGATGAAGGGAGTTTTTCGCATAAGTGAGCAGCTATTTCTCAGGGTGGCTTGCGAGTTCCAATCTTTACGGTGGTTTGCGGAGGAGCACTCTTCGATCTTCAGCGATGTGGTGGGAGACGTGAGCCCAATCACTATGGGCACCCATGGACTTATTAATGAGTCACCTCCAGGTTGGCAAGGCTTGAAGTGCCTGCTTGACGATCCAGCCTAGCTTAGGCCTCTGCGATCATAGTGGGTTTCCTCAGTAGTCGGGTCGTTGCCTTGGATCAGTGAGCGAGAAATTCCAGCCGCTGGCCCAAAGCCCATCATGTTTGGCGTTCCACTCGGTTTGTGCGGCCTCGTAGTCCTCAGCCTTTACCCAGAGCCCGCCCATGGCGGGTTTGCCGACATAGCGAACAGATAGTTCATGCGTCCAGGCGTGATCGTTGTAGGCGACGCAGTAGGTGGGAAGTTGGCTGAGCGTGACAGTGGGTAGTGGGTGGACTTCGTAAACCGGCTCCGCGCTGTCGCCGCTCCAGTAGTTGTAGCCGCGTTCGCGCCATTTATAAGCGGTGGCCGCATAGCTGCGGTTCAGAAATTCCGCATCGCATTTCCCAGCTCCGCGTGAAATCGCATCTATGCGTTCTGGTATGCCCGGATCGCTGGCTGCCGGACACTCAGATAGAAAATCGCGTCTTGCTGCGACCGTAGCAGTCCAGTCCAGCCCGCGCTTGTTGAATTTTTTAATACGAAAGTAATGATTTAGGGAAAGGTTGCATTCACCAGGACGCAAGCTAGACGACAGACAAAGTGTCGCTTCACAAGCCAGACGGGGGATGCCGGTAAGCAGTTCGATGGTGCCGGTGGCATGGGTAGCGGGAGCTAAAACGCAGGCAAGCGCCAGCGTCCCAGCCCGCAGGACGGGAAGGGGTTGCATGAGGGTGTCTCCGGGGGATGGTAAAGCAGGTGGCCGTGGTCAGGCCGGGGAAGGTTAGCGTTGCTGCTGTAGCGTTTGTTGTGCGATGGCAAGGTGCTCTGGCTTGGCCATGGCCCGTAACAGATGGGCGGATTCGACTGCGGCCAAGCGGGTGTCGCGCAGATGGCCCAGGTCGGCGACGATCTGACGTAATAGCGTCAGTTCTTCCTGCAGCGTGTCGTCAGCGGACAATCGTCGCCTTATATAGTTAGAGAGGGACAGTCCGGAGAGAGCGGCAGCCTCACCCAGACGCGCAGCATGGGACGGGGTCACCCGGATACGGATGACCTCAGACAGAGATTCGTTCATAGAGAAGCCTGTGGGAATGGTGATTCAGAAAGCTTGCGTCAGCATGTGCTGTGGGCGAAAATACAGCAGGCTGATTAGCTTGGCTAACAGCAAGCAAAAGATTTTGGGTACCTGTTTGGGTGCTTATTGAGATGAGGCCCTCTGTAGACCGCATGAATGCTGACTATTCGAGTCCCGCCGTCGCACCAGAATTTTAAAAAACCGTAACCAGTCCGGGTAGGTACCCTGAAGGTTGCGGTTTTTTTTCGCGTGGCGCTTTCATTCACCGTTGATGAACCGGCTTAGATGCTGATTAGTAAATGCAAATCGTTTACAATCTCAGTATTGAAATTGAAAACAACGGTTAAGGGCGAGATAAAGCATGATTAAGTTATCCAAGTTGGGGCATGTGTTTGGAGCGGTGCTGTTGATGGTTTCGTCCGCCTCGTGGGCCGCCACACCCGAAGCTGTAACCAAAACCTATGCAGACATTGCGCACGCTGCCTATACAGATGCACTGGATTCTGCACGCGATCTTCAGGCGTCGATCAATTTGCTTTTGGAAAAACCCAGTGCCGAGACGATGGCGGCGGCGCGCCAAGCCTGGATCGACTCGCGTGTACCTTATCAGCAAACTGAGGCATATCGTTTCGGCAACCCCATTGTGGATGCCTGGGAAGGTAAGGTGAATGCCTGGCCGCTTGACGAGGGCATGATTGATTATGTTGATGCGTCGTATGGCACTGACTCCGATTTAAATGCCTATTATGTGGTGAATGTCATTGCTAATCCGCAGTTGAAAATTGGTGGGCAATCAGTAAACGCATCGGAAATCACCCCTGATTTATTGCGTAATGTATTGCATGAAGCAGATGGCAACGAGGCGAACGTTGCAACGGGCTATCACGCTGTTGAGTTTTTACTTTGGGGGCAAGACTTGAATGGCACGGGGCCGGCTCCGGAAGGGCGCAGTGGCACCCCACAAGAGCGACACTCGGGTAATCGCCCCTACACGGATTACAGCATTGAAAACTGCACCAATGGAAATTGTGAGCGTCGCGCCCAATACTTACGGGTGGTAACCGACATGCTGGTGTCCGATCTCGAGCAAATGGTGACGTATTGGCAGGATCAGGGCCAGGCGCGTGAAGCGGTTGTGTCGGATCCTAAAGCGGGTCTGATCGCCATGCTGACCGGGCTGGGTAGTCTTTCTTACGGAGAGCTGGCGGGTGAACGCATCAAACTGGGTTTGATTCTTCATGATCCGGAAGAAGAGCACGATTGTTTCTCGGACAACACCCATAATTCACACTACTACAACCAATTAGGGATGCAAAACGTTTATTTGGGCGAGTATCTTGCGATTGACGGCACACTCACAGAAGGCCCGTCGTTAAGCGATTTGGTACGCCAACATGACCCCAAGTTGGACGAAGAAATGCGCTCGCGACTGTCGGCCACGTTGGCTGCAATGGAAATCATGCGTGAACGCGCGAAACACGTAGAAACGTACGATCAAATGATTGCGTCAGGCAACGCCGAAGGTAACGCTGTAGTGCAGTCGGTGGTGGATCATCTTGTTGCGCAAACGCGTAGTATTGAGCGGGTTATTGCTTTGCTTGACCTGGGTGGTGTTCAAATCGAGGGTTCTGACAGTCTTGACGGCCCCTCGGCCGTCTTCCAATAGCAGACGACTCATGACGCAGTTCGCGCACTATGCCATGAGTGGCCGGTCTCTGTTGCTTGCATTCTGTCTTGCAATCGGAGGGCCGGCGTACAGCCAATCGCAGCAGGCCGTGTCTGATCAGGCTCGACCCGATTTGTCTGATGCGTCTTATGAACGGGTTCAGGCGGTCACCGAATTCACTGAAGACTTCTCGCAAGCGGAGTCGTTTGAGGTCATGCAAGGTGGCGCGGGAACAGTTGATAAGCGGGTGAATGCCGATATTTTTTCCCATCCGGCTGCCAACTTAAGTTTTGAAGAGCGCCAACAGTTTCTTGTCGGGAACGGTTTGTTTCGCAAAGACTGGGTTTCGTCGCCCTCGTCTACGCTCGCATCCGACGGATTGGGGCCGCTATTTAACGCCCGATCATGTCAAGCGTGCCATGTCAAAGATGGCCGAGGTACGGTGCCGGGGTTTGACCCCGAAGCGCTTACGGGGAATATGGCCTTATTGATACGTTTGTCATTGGCGCATAATCAGAACGAGGCGGTCGACTCCGTGATTGAGGCATTGGAGGCACCCGACCCTGTTTATGGTCATCAGTTTCAGCCTTTTGCTGTTCCCGGATTAAGTCGAGAGGGGGATTTGCAGATTGGGTATGAATCGCAGGAAGTTACTTTGAACGGCGGCGAAACAGTTGAGTTGATGAAACCGGTTTACGAGCTAACCGACTTGGCATATGGCGCGCTACACGAAGATGTGCGTTTATCGCCTCGGTTGGCTTCGCCAATGATTGGGTTAGGTCTGCTTGAGGCGATTCATCCTAACGATATTCTTCGCAATATCAATCGCCCGGAGGCAAAAAAAGACGGTGTTACCGGGCGTGTACGTTGGGTTGAAGACCTTGAGACAGGAAAAAAAGCCTTGGGTCGTTTCGGTTGGAAAGCCGAGCAGCCTACCGTTAAGCAGCAGGCGGCGGTGGCGTTCTCCGCCGATATGGGCTTGTCCACTCCTCTGGTGCCGTCACCGTATGGCGAATGCACGTTTGCTCAAAAGGCGTGTTTCAAGATGCCGCATGGTGTTCAAAATAGTCAGGGGGCGCATGAGGTACCGGGTGAGCTGCTGGATTTCGTCAGCCGGTATTCCGAAAACCTGGCGTTGCCTCAACGTAGAAATGTGAATGATGTGCGGGTGTTGGCCGGGAAAAAGTTGTTTTACGAAGCCAACTGCGTGGCCTGCCATGTGCCTAAATATGTCACGCGCCGCGATGCAACGCATCCTGCCCATCAGTTCCAACTGATTTGGCCGTATACCGATATGTTGCTGCACGATATGGGGCCGGGCCTTGCCGATGAAGGAGGCGCATGGGCGCGGGAATGGCGTACCCCGCCTTTGTGGGGTATTGGGCTTACTAAAACGGTTAATCCGAACGCGACCTGGCTGCACGACGGGAGAGCTCGAACGTTACTCGAGGCCATTATGTGGCATGGCGGCGAGGCACAAGCCGCGCGAGACCGCGTGGCCGCCATGACGCCGGAAGATCGCGACAATTTATTGAAATTCCTGGAGTCTTTATGAAGCGCGTTGAGACGAAGGCACACGCTTGCGCCGCACGGGTGACGGCGTTTTGCATGGTGGCGGTATTAAGTTATATGGGCGTGAAATCCGCGTCGGCGCAAGGTGGTGAAAAGCACTCTGCGTCAGTTGCCGGCAGCGAGGTTGGCCGGCTGTGGGTTGAACGCGCGATTGCGCCTGGTTTTCAGCATTTGGCGCAACAGTCACGTAATTTGCAGCAGCATTTTGAACAGGGGTGCATCGAGGCGGATCCGGCGTGGCTGCACAAAACGTCTTCGGGTTTTGAGTCGGTCGTTAAAGCATGGTCGGGTGTAGCCTTCCTGCGGTTTGGCCCTTTGGTTGAAGATAATCGCTACGAACGTTTGAGTTTTTGGCCTGACCCCCGTGGTGTCATGCTGCGACAGGTTTCGGGAACGCTGCAGCAATTTCAGGGTGAAGAGCCTGCCGTGCCGATCGGTCAGTCGAGTGTTGCGGTTCAAGGGCTTCCGGCACTGGAATATGTTTTGTATCGGGATAAAGGCGTGTTGAATCATTCCTTGTCGGCAGATGAGCGCAGGCCGCTGTGCCGTTATGCCGCTGATCTCACGAAAAACATTGCGTCGGTAGCCGGTGAGTTAAGTGAGGCGTGGTTATTACCCGATGGCGAGTATGCGCAGCGTTTTGTTAAGCCTGCGGAAAATAATCCGGTCTATCGCAGCAATCAGGAGATTTTGTCGGAAGGCGTCAAGGCGTTATCGACAGGCTTGCAGTTTGTGCGCGATATTCAACTTGCCCCGCCGTTAATGGGGTCTGAGTCAAAAGTGGCGGTCAAGAAGGCGCCGTATTGGCGCAGCGGTTTAACCGGCCCCGCGATCGCGGCTTCACTGAGGGGGATGCGGACCTTTGTGCTTGCCCCCGACTTGTTGCCTGCTGATCAGGAATGGATTGTGGATCAAATTGAAGCTGAACTGGGCCGCGCAGCGCAACAGGCTAACACGTTGCCTCTGGCAGATGAAGCAGTTCCGTCGCCTTCCTTGCGACAGGAGTGGATGCTTTTGGGACGTATTGTTGATAATGCGAAAGATTTAACCGATGCCGATCTTGCGTCGGTGTTAGGTGTCAACGTAGGGTTTAACGCACTCGATGGGGATTAACCGAAGACAATGGCTGGGCTTGGCATTTGTGGCCGCTGTGGCACCGCAGCGCGCGGTCGGGGCGGCGGTGGAGCCCGGCTCTGCGTTACGCGGACCACTGTATCTGGCGGCACGTAAGTTGGGCGGCAATTATGAGGCGGTGCTGCTAACGGAAGGGGGCCAAGTCTTACGCTCCGTCAGGCTGTCAGGGCGGGGACACAGTTTTGCGCTTGACTCAAGCAGCGGCACAGTGGTGGCGTTTGCGCGACAGCCAGGTACGCAAGCTGTGATATTTTCCTGTGATCCCGGCAAATTGAACGAGCCGGCACGGGTTTTTCATACCCCACAAGGGCGCCACTTTTCGGGCCATGGTGCGTTTTCAGCAGATGGGCAATTACTGTATGCGGCTGAGAACGATTTTGAGGCCGGGCGTGGCGTGATTGGTCTTTATCGGTTGAACCCATCCTCCGGCGGATTCGACAGAGTGGGGGAGTGGGCGTCTGCAGGTATCGGCCCCCACGAAATAATTCTTGATGTAAAGCAACACCGTTTATGTGTTGCCAATGGCGGCTTGTTGACGCATCCGGATTACGACAAACTGGTGTTGAATCGAGACACCATGCAAGCTTCATTGGCCTATTTGGATGTGTCCAACGGCCAAATACTGTCGCGCCACGTTTTACCCGCTCGCCAACATCAGCAATCTATCAGGCACGTGGTGTTGGATCATCAGCAATCTGCGTGGTTTGGCTGCCAGTATCAAGGAAGTCGTGCGCATCAGATACCTTTGGTGGGTTATCACAGCGGGTCGGGCTCCCTTGAGTGGGTGCAAGCCGACGACGAAATCTGGCATGCCATGCAACATTATGTGGGTTCAATCGCGTTCGACCCCATCACCCGTGTTGTCGCAGCAAGTAGCCCGGTGGGGGGAGTGGTGGCCTATTGGGATGCCGCAAGCAAGACGTTTCTTGCGATGCACGATCTACCCGACGGGTGTGGTGTGGCGCCGGCTTCACAGGGGGGATTCATCGTGAATAGCGGGTTTGGTCGGTGGGCTCACTGGCGCCCCGGTATGACGGCGCCCGAAGTGATAAGAAGCGATCGATCGGTAGCATGGGATCACCATTTGCGCACCCTTTAGAAAGCCTTTGAAGTATGACAAAAATGTTTCAGTTTTGATTTTGGTATTAGAACTATCCCGTAGTCGATTGTTATTACACGTTTTTCTAAAGTGACAGTCTCTTTTATGTCTTATACTTGTACTGTACGGTACAGAATTTATAATTAGAAAATATTAAATGAAACAAATATTTAACAATTCTATTTAAAATAAAACATCGGTTTAAAGTTGGCTTTTTTATTCTTTTGGAAAAAATTTTCCTAGGGTTATTCAGATCAGTGAAAACCCTTTGTTTTGATCATTTTTTGATCACTTTTGTTGTCGGGTAGCAACACAAAAACAGAAAGAACCGGGTTTTTGCGTGTTTGTGATGGCAAGAAGTCGGGATTTTTGTTGGAATACTCTTCAACTTCCCATCGCGGAGTTCAACAAGGCAACTGGGCAATGACCGGGTTGCCACTCAACTCAAATCTACGGAGATTTACTCATGAAAAAAAATCTGCTTACAGCCGCGTTGATCGCCGGCTTCGCTGCAGGTGCGGTACAAGCTGAAACTTCCGTTACGCTGTACGGCCGCGTTGACGGTGGTTTTGGTTACCAGCAATTCAAAGGTACCGATGCTGCCGGCGCCGACGTTAAAGGCACAAACACTGGTATGGTCAGCGGTATCAACTCCGGCAACCGCTGGGGCTTGAAGGGTACCGAAGATCTGGGTGAAGGTCTGAAGGCGGTTTTCCAATTGGAAAGCGGTTTCGACCTGGGTACAGGTGAATCCGGTCAGGGTGGTCGTTTGTTCGGTCGCCAGGCTACTGTTGGTTTAATGTCCGATTCCTGGGGTCGTCTCGACTTTGGTCGTCAAACCAATATCGCCTCGAAATACTTCGCCGGTGTTGCCAGCCCCTTCGGGACTTCTTTCGGTCAAGCTCGCGTGGGTTCGGCATTTAGTGCTGCCCGCAACCACCGCCTCGACAACATGATCATGTATCAAACCCCTAATTTCTCCGGCTTCCAGTTTGGTTTGGGCTATTCCTTCAACGCCAGCGGCAATCAGGAATTCAAGCAGTCTGGCGGTGCAGAGCCTAATGTTCGCTCCTGGACAACTGGTCTTCGTTATTCCAATGGCCCATTGGCTGCCGCTTTGGTATACGACCAGTTCAAAAACAAGTCTACTGGTAACTTTACTGCGGCTGACGATGGTGTAACGGTTAAGTCATGGAACTTGGCACTGAGCTATGACTTTGAAGTTGTTAAAGTTCACGCTGCGGGTGGTCAAACTCGTAACGGTTGGTTCTCCGCCAACTCCAGCTTGGGTAGCAACAGCTACTTGGGCAACTTCTCGGGTAACATCCCTGACCCCAGCTCAAGCAACCCTGCCAAAACTAGCCTTGAGTTGAACTCGTTCGCTGTTAACGACAACCTGAAAGTGAATTCCTACGCTTTGGGTCTGAGCGCTCCTGTTGGTTCAGCCGGCAAACTCATGGCCAGCTGGATGATGTCTGATCCCAGCAACGCTGGTATCTACAACTGGGGTGAAGACAAGCAAAACGTATACAGCGTTGGCTACAGCTACAAGCTGTCCAAGCGTACCAACATCTACGCTTTGGGTTCCTATGCTGACAACGTCAACTTCCAGGACGACCTGAAAGCTACTCAGTTCGCTGTTGGTCTGCGTCACCAGTTCTAATTTGAAGTTGTATCTCGCTTCAAATCTGAACGCGTTGTAAAAGACAAAAGCCACCTTTCGGGGTGGCTTTTGTTTTGCTTCGCTGTTTTGTATCAAAACAGGGTTAACCCCCAAATGTGCGTTCGCAAAATGATACAATCCAAAAGTTTACTTATCACGGTTGGACGCATGGCATGAACCTGCAAGAGTATTTTCCCGTTCTGCTGTTTATTATCGTTGCCACGGGCATCGGCTTTGCGCTTTTAACGGTTGGGCGCGTGTTGGGGCCTCATCGCCCCGATGCCGAGAAGCTGTCTCCTTACGAGTGTGGTTTCGAAGCTTTTGATGACTCACGCATGAAGTTCGACGTGCGTTATTACCTGGTTGCCATTCTCTTTATTTTGTTCGACCTTGAAATCGCCTTTCTTTTCCCTTGGGCAATTGCAAACGATGCCCTTGGCATGGCGGGGTTCTGGACTGTAATGGTGTTTCTGGCGGTGCTCACCGTTGGTTTCCTTTACGAGTGGAAGAAGGGCGCGCTCGACTGGGAGTAGTCGAGGCTTGCGTGGCAGGTTTGTTAAGGCCGGCATACGGCATTTATCGTTATATGGGCTAAATCATGGCAATCGACGGCATTCTGAAAGAAGGCTTTATCACGACCAATGCAGACAAGTTTTTGAACTGGGCGAAAACCGGTTCTCTATGGCCAATGACATTCGGCCTGGCTTGCTGTGCCGTGGAAATGATGCACGCCGGCGCGGCGCGCTACGACCTTGACCAATTCGGTATTATTTTTCGCCCCAGTCCGCGCCAGTCCGACCTCATGATCGTGGCCGGCACTTTGTGCAACAAAATGGCACCTGCCTTGCGCAAGGTTTACGACCAAATGCCCGAGCCGCGTTGGGTGGTTTCCATGGGCTCCTGTGCGAACGGGGGCGGCTATTATCACTATTCTTATTCCGTCGTCAGGGGCTGCGATCGAATAGTCCCGGTCGATGTTTATGTGCCGGGGTGTCCCCCCACAGCGGAAGCGCTGGTTTACGGGCTTTTGCAAATGCAAAATAAAATTCGCCTCACCAACACCATCGCCCGCTAATTTGCGCGCCCCTTTAAATCGTCCGACGAATTTATTATGACCCGGCTTGAAACTCTGAAAAATCACCTGCAGACACAGTTTGCCCAAAACTGTTCCCTGAAGGAAGCGTTGAACGAGCTCACTCTTGATGTCCCGGCGGGCCAGTGGGTAGATGTCTGTACGGCTTTGCGTGATACGCCGGCATTGTCTTTTGAACTATGCATCGATTTATGCGGGGTCGATTACGCCACTTACGGCGAACCCGCCGCGCAGGTTGCGCCGCCCAAGTTTCCGCAACGTTATGCCGTTGTGATCCACCTGCTGTCTGTTGCGCACAATTGGCGGTTGCGAGTTCGTACATGGGTGCAAAACGATGAATTCCCCGTGATAGATACGCTGTTCAATGTCTGGCCTTCGGTGAACTGGTTCGAGCGCGAAGCATTCGATTTGTATGGCATTGTGTTCGAAGGTCACCCTGATTTGCGGCGCATTCTTACCGATTACGGGTTTATCGGGCATCCCTTCCGCAAAGATTTCCCTCTGTCGGGCAACGTTGAAATGCGTTACGACACCGAGCAGAAACGGGTGATTTATCAGCCGGTTTCCATTGAGCCGCGCGAAATTACGCCGCGTATCGTGCGTGAAGAGGGCTACGGAGTAGAGCGATAACATGGCTGAAATCAAGAATTACACCCTGAACTTCGGGCCTCAGCACCCTGCGGCACACGGCGTGTTGCGCCTGGTTCTTGAGCTCGACGGTGAAGTTATTCAGCGCGCCGATCCTCACATTGGTTTGCTGCATCGTGCCACCGAAAAACTGGCCGAGCATAAAACGTATTTGCAAAGCTTGCCTTACATGGATCGTCTTGATTACGTTTCCATGATGTGCAATGAGCACGCCTATGTGATGGCGATTGAAAAGCTGGCCGGCATAGAGGTGCCATTGCGCGCGCAGTATATCCGGGTCATGTTCGACGAAATCACCCGGATTCTGAATCATTTGATGTCTCTCGGCTCGCATGCGCTCGACGTGGGTGCCATGGCGGTATTTCTTTATGCGTTTCGCGAGCGTGAAGATTTAATGGATTGTTACGAAGCCGTGTCCGGTGCGCGCATGCATGCGGCATACTATCGCCCGGGCGGCGTGTATCGCGATCTGCCTGACACCATGCCGCAATATGGTGAAAGCAGCCAATACCGCAGCGCCAAAGAATTAAAAGCCATGAACGATGCACGTTCCGGCTCATTGCTCGACTTCATTGAAGATTTCACCAATCGTTTCCCAACCTGTATTGATGAATACGAAACGCTGTTAACAGATAATCGTATATGGAAGCAGCGTTTGGTGGGCGTCGGTGTAGTCGACCCGGATCGCGCCAAAGCGCTGGGCTTTACCGGGCCTATGCTGCGTGGTTCCGGTGTGGAGTGGGATTTGCGTCGCACGCAACCTTATGAAGTGTACGATCGCCTCGATTTCGACATACCGGTAGGTGTGAACGGCGACAGCTACGATCGTTATCTGGTGCGTGTGGCTGAAATGCGTGAAAGTAATCGCATTATTCGCCAGTGCGTTGAGTGGTTGCGCAATAATCCCGGCCCGGTCATCGTCGACAACCACAAAGTCGCGCCGCCTTCGCGCGAGGAAATGAAAACCGGGATGGAAGATCTCATTCACCATTTCAAGTTGTTTTCCGAAGGGATGCATGTGCCGCGTGGCGAGGCCTACAGTGCGGTTGAACATCCCAAAGGCGAATTTGGTATTTACATGATTTCCGATGGGGCCAATAAGCCGTATCGCTTGAAAATTCGTGCGCCGGGGTTTGCGCATTTGCAAGCGCTTGATGAAATGTCACGTGGGCACATGATTGCCGATGCGGTAACCATTATCGGCACGCTCGATATTGTGTTTGGTGAAATTGACCGCTAACGGGCGCAAGCCAAGGTAACGACCGGATCAAACTATGCTGCTTTCCGAAAAAGCCTATCAGAAAATTGACCGGGAACTGATCAAGTTCCCCGAAGAACAGAAGCAATCAGCCATTATGGCTGCATTGGCCATAGCCCAAGACGAGAAAGGCTGGGTTTCTATCGACGTTATTGAAGATGTTGCCCGTTATTTGCAGGTTCCACCTATTGCTGTTCAAGAGGTGGCAACGTTCTACAATATGTTCGATACCCAGCTTCCTGGTCGTTTCAAAATATCCGTGTGCACTAATTTGCCCTGTGCCTTGCGCGACGGGGTTAGCGCAGCGGAGCATTTGAAGAAAACGTTGGGTATCGGTTTTCATGAAACAACGCAAGACGGTCTCTTCTCATTGGTTGAGGGTGAGTGCATGGGCGCTTGTGGAGATTCCCCGGTCATGTTGGTGAACAACAAGCACATGTGTGTGCGCATGATGCCGGAAAAGATCGATGCCATGATCAATGAATTGAAACAGAACGGGGGGGCGCAATGAGCACCGCCGCTATTTTGCAAAAATTTTCGGAAGGCCTCGATATTGCGCCCAACAACGATTTGTCGCGCAGTATGATTTTTCATGATCGTCATATCAGCCCGCAAATCGTGGCCGGTCTCGATGGCACGAATTGGCGCCTGGAAGATTACGTCAAGCGGGGCGGGTATGAAGCCTTGCGCAAAATTTTGTCCTCCGGCATGTCACCGGAAGACGTCATTGAAGAAGTTAAAACCTCTGGTTTGCGCGGTCGTGGGGGGGCGGGCTTCCCCACTGGTTTGAAGTGGAGCTTCATGCCCCGCAACCTACCTGGTCAGAAATATCTGGTGTGTAACTCAGACGAAGGCGAACCGGGTACTTTCAAAGACCGCGATATCCTTCGCTTTAACCCACATATTGTCATTGAAGGTATGGCTATTGCGGCTTACGCCATGGGTTGCAGCGTGGGCTACAACTATATTCACGGCGAAATTTTCGAAATATATGATCGTTTCGAAGAAGCGCTGGAAGAAGCGCGTAAAGCCGGTTTTCTGGGCGACAAAATCCTGGGCAGCAATTTCAGTTTCCAGTTGCACGCATTCCATGGTTATGGCGCTTATATTTGCGGGGAAGAAACCGCACTGCTGGAGTCGTTGGAAGGCAAGAAAGGTCAGCCACGTTTCAAACCGCCTTTCCCAGCCAGCTATGGCTTATACGGCAAGCCCACCACCATCAACAATACGGAAACGTTCGCTGCGGTGCCCTGGATTTTCCGCAACAGCGGTCAAGCCTATCTGGAAACCGGCATCCCCAATAATGGCGGCACAAAGTTGTTTTCTGTGTCGGGCGACGTCGAATTGCCCGGGAATTATGAAGTTCCACTGGGCACGCCTTTTTCGGAACTTTTGAAGTTGGCAGGCGGCATGCGTGGCGGGCGTAAAATCAAAGCGGTGATTCCCGGAGGGTCGAGTGCCCCGGTGGTGCCGGGCGACGTCATGATGGAAACTACCATGGATTACGACGGCATTGCCAAAGCCGGTTCGATGCTGGGTTCGGGGGCCGTCATCGTCATGGACGAAACCCGCTGCATGGTGAAATCTTTGATGCGCCTGTCTTATTTTTACTATGAAGAAAGTTGCGGCCAGTGCACACCGTGTCGCGAGGGTACGGGCTGGTTGTATCGCATGGTGCATCGAATTGAGCACGGTCAAGGGCGTCCGGAAGACCTTGAGGTTCTTGATTCCGTAGCGCATAACATTATGGGCCGCACGATTTGTGCGCTGGGCGATGCTGCAGCCATGCCCGTTCGCAGCTTTATCAAGCATTTCCGCGACGAGTTCGCACACCACATCGAGCATAAAAGCTGTGTGGTGCCCAAATATTTGTAGGGTCAGGATACGCTAATGGTTGAACTCACCATCGACGGCAAGAAAGTTGAAGTGCCCGAAGGCAGCATGGTTATGCATGCGGCCAATAAGCTAGGGCTGTATGTGCCGCATTTTTGCTATCACAAGAAATTGTCTATTGCGGCCAACTGCCGCATGTGTTTGGTTGAGGTTGAAAAAGCCCCCAAACCCATGCCTGCTTGTGCCACTCCGGCCTCCAACGGCATGGTTGTTCACACTGCGTCGGAAAAAGCGGTGGCGGCACAAGAAAGCGTCATGGAGTTCCTGCTGATCAATCACCCCCTCGATTGTCCTATTTGCGATCAGGGTGGTGAGTGTCAATTGCAAGATTTGTCGGTGGGCTACGGCGAGTCGGCTTCGCGCTATAAGGAAGAGAAGCGCGTGGTCTTTCATAAAGAGATGGGGCCGCTCATTTCCGCAGAGGAAATGCCGCGCTGTATTCATTGCACACGTTGTGTACGCTTCGGTCAGGAAATCGGCGGCATGATGGAACTGGGCATGATTAACCGGGGAGAACACTCCGAGATTACCAGCTTCGTGGGGCGGGCGGTCGAGTCCGAACTGTCGGGCAACATGATCGACATCTGCCCGGTTGGGGCGCTGACCTCCAAGCCGTTCCGCTATTCGGCGCGTACATGGGAGCTGGCGCGTCGTCGGTCGGTGAGCCCGCACGACAGTCTGGGTGCGAACCTTGTTGTACAAGTGAAGAATGATCAGGTGATGCGCGTCGTTCCCTTCGAAAATGAAGAGGTTAACGAGTGCTGGATTTCCGACCGTGATCGTTTTGCCTATACCGGTTTGTATGCCGGCGATCGCCTGGCGCATCCCATGGTGAAAGACGCCGACGGCAACTGGTCGGAGGCATCTTGGGGCGATGCGTTGCAGGCGGTGGTGAAAGGCCTGAATAAAGTGCGCGATCAATACGGTGCGAATCAAATCGGCGCATTGGGCAGTGAACTGGCTACGGTGGAAGAGTTATCGCTATTGGCCCGACTTACGCGCAGCCTCGGTTCGGAAAATATTGATTTTCGTCTGCGCTATAACGATACGAATTTTGTTCAGGCATTCCAGGGCACCCCTTGGCTTGGCATGCCGGTTGCCGAGTTGAATACGCTGGATCGTGTTTTGGTTGTGGGCAGTTTTATCCGCAAAGATCAGCCTCTCATGGCGCAGCGCCTGCGTCAGGCCGCCAAAACGGGTACCCAGATCGCATTTATTGGTAGCGCCTACGACGATCCGCTCATTAATGTCGCGTCGCATTTTGAAGTAAAGCCTTCAGCTCTGCCCAACGCGCTGGCGGAAGTCGCGGTGGCATTGGCTGAGTCTGCCGGTGAATCACCTGCTCAGGCTTTCGCGGGTGTCAAAATCTCGGACGCGGCAAAACGTGTTGCCGAAATGTTGGCTTCAGGTCAACGTGTTGCCATTTTGTTGGGTAACACCGCGGTCACTTCGCCTTTTGCTTCTCAGATTGCGGCCAATGCACAAGAGGTTGCACGGCTGGCGAAAGGGCGTCTTGGGTTGCTGACAACCGGTGGTAACACGGTAGGTGGTTATTTGGCAGGGGCCGTACCGGCCGTCGGCGCGCAAACGGCTGCGCAAATGCTAAGCAAGCCATTAAAAGCGTATGTTGTTATGCACGCTGAACCCCTGTTTGATGCTGATAACGGCCGGCAAGCTGTACAGACTCTGAAGCAGGCGGAGTTCAACGTGGCGCTTACCCCTTACGCCAATGCGGCTGCTGATTGGGCCGATGTTATGTTGCCGGTTTCTCCCTACACAGAAACGTCGGGCACGTTTGTGAATGCAGAGGGGCGTGCGCAAAGCTTCCGTGGCACAGCGGCGCCATTCGGTGAAACGCGTCCAGCCTGGAAAGTGTTGCGTGTTCTGGGTAACTTATTCGAATTGTCGGGTTTCGACGAAGAGACATCAGAGGCGGTGCGCGATGCCGTGTTGTCGCCCAATGCGCATGAAAGGCTATCCAACGAAGTTCGTATTGCGCCGGCCTTGGTGAATGAGGTCCAGGGCCTTGAACGCGTGGCCGATGTGCCGGTATATCGCAGTGACTCAATTGTTCGTCGCGCCAAACCTTTGCAGGAAACCCCGGCCTCCCGTCCGCCCGTTTTGCGCGCGCATGTCGAAACATTGAAGCAATATGGTTTGCAAGCAGGCGATGCCGCACGGGTTCGTTCAGACACCGGGCAGGTGGTTTTGCAGGTACAGGCAGACGACACTGTGGCGCCGGGTACTGTGCGTGTTGCTGCAGCGTTTCCGCAAACCGTTGACCTGGGTAGTGCCTTTGGCCAAGTTACGTTGGAGCGTGCCTAAATGGAATGGCTGAACACAATTAACGAGTTTGGGGCGGGTCTGATCGGGCCAACTGCGTGGTATGTGGTTTGGACGCTGGTTAAAATTGTGGTGATTGCCGTTCCGATCATTCTTTGCGTTGCCTACCTTACCTATTGGGAACGGAAAATGATCGGTGCCATGCATATTCGCCTGGGACCCACACGGGTGGGGCCGCGGGGGTTGCTGCAACCGTTTGCCGACGTATTTAAATTGCTTACGAAAGAACTGGTGGTTCCCAGTCAGGCGAATAAGATTTTGTTTATTCTGGCACCGGTTGTCACACTAATGCCGGCTTTGGCCGCCTGGGCCATCATTCCGTTTGGGCCCGAGCTCGTACTTTCCGATATTAATGCGGGCTTGCTTTACCTGATGGCTATTACGTCGGTGGGGGTTTACGGCGTTATTGTCGCAGGGTGGGCATCGAATTCGAAATACGCTTTCTTGGGCGCAATGCGCGCAGCGGCTCAAATGGTGTCGTATGAATTGGCAATCGGGTTCGTGCTGGTCACCGTGCTGCTGGTATCGGGTTCGCTGAACTTAAGCAATATTGTGTTGGGTCAAGACCGTGGTCTGTTTGCCGATATGGGGCTGAACTTCCTGTCATGGAACTGGCTGCCACTGCTGCCGCTATTTGTTATTTACGTGGTGTCCTGCGTGGCGGAAACCAATCGACACCCGTTCGACGTTGTGGAAGGTGAGTCGGAAATTGTTGCCGGTCATATGGTGGAGTACTCGGGTACGGCTTTCGCGCTGTTCTTCCTGGGTGAGTACGCCAACATGATTCTGTTGTCGGCCATGGCCTCCATTATGTTTCTGGGGGGTTGGCTGCCCATTATTGATATCGCACCCTTCACCTGGATTCCAGGCTGGTTGTGGCTGGGTCTCAAGACCTTTTTCGTAGTTTCCCTGTTTGTGTGGTTCCGTGCAACGTTTCCCCGTTATCGCTACGACCAAATTATGCGCCTGGGCTGGAAAGTATTTATTCCATTGACGGGTGTCTGGCTGGTTGTTGTGGCGATCTGGATGCAAACGCCGTGGAATATTTGGCAATAAAGGGTTAACTGGGGCTAGATATGGAAGCGATTAAAGATTTTTTTGGCAGTTTAATGCTTACCGAAATGCTTAAAGGCATGCGGTTAACCGGCAAAAATTTTTTCAAGCGGAAAGTGACGTTGCGCTATCCGCAGGAAAAAACGCCTGCTTCACCGCGTTTTCGCGGGTTGCATGCATTGCGTCGTTATCCGAATGGTGAAGAGCGTTGCATTGCCTGCAAGCTCTGTGAGGCAGTGTGTCCTGCCCTGGCCATTACGATTGAATCGGAAGAGCGCGATGATGGCTCCCGCCGTACTAGCCGCTACGACATTGACCTGGCCAAATGTATCTTCTGTGGGTTTTGTGAAGAGAGCTGTCCCGTCGATTCGATTGTGGAAACGCATATCCATGAATACCACGGTGAAAAGCGGGGCGACCTTTACTACACCAAAGACATGTTGCTGGCGATCGGTGATCGCTACGAATCTGAAATTGCGCGCCGTCGATCCGAAGACGCGCCTTATCGCTGATCATCAGGACTGACTCTTATGACATTTGCTACTGTCCTGTTTTATTTGCTTGCCGTTGTTCTGGTGGTGGCCGCGTTTCGCGTTATTACCGCTGCAAGCCCGGTTACCGCCGTATTGAATCTGATTCTGGCATTCTTCACTGCTGCAATGCTGTGGATTCTGATAGGTGCAGAATTCCTTGGTTTGTTGCTTGTGCTGGTTTATGTGGGCGCGGTGATGGTGCTTTTCCTGTTCGTCGTCATGATGCTTGATGTGCGAATGGAAAATCTGCGCCGCGGAGTGAAAGCGTATTTGCCCATGGGTCTGATTATCGGGTTGATCATGGTGCTCGAAATGGCCTTTGTGCTCGTTACCACATGGGGCGACACCGGCGGCCCGGCAGCGCAGCAAGCGGGTTACAACAATACCGCTTCGCTGGGCGAACTCATGTACGGCCAATATTTTTTCGCCGTTGAGGTCGGTGCGGTTATTTTGCTGGTCGGCATGGTGGCGGCAATTGCACTTACCCTGCGTCGTCGACGCGATGTGAAGTACAGCAATCCGTCGCAGCAGGTAAAAGTGCGGGCCAAAGATCGCGTGCGTCTGGTTAACCTGCCGTCTCAAACTGAAAAGGTCGATGAGTCGCGCGACCAGGGGGAAAAATAATGACCATTACCTTGGCTCACTATCTGGTTCTGGCAGCCATTCTTTTCTGCATCGGTGTTTTTGGCTTTTTTGTGAATCGACGCAATTTGTTGATTCTGCTCATGTCCATTGAGCTAATTCTTCTGTCGGCCAATATTAATTTTGTGGCGTTTTCCACCTGGCTGGGCGAAGCCTCGGGTCAGGTCTTCGTGTTCTTCATTCTTACCGTCGCCGCCGCTGAGGCTGCAATCGGTCTGGCTATTTTGGTGTTGTTGTTCCGTAACCTGAACACCATCAATGTTGAAGAACTGGATCACCTGAACGGTTGATGGAATAAATAACTATGAGTTCAACCACTTTATATCTTGTTGTTGCCTTGGCCCCATTGGTGGGGGCGATATTGGCGGGTTTTTTCGGTACAGGGTTTTTGGGGCGTCAGGTGGGTCGCTCGGCTGCCCATAGCATCACCATTCTGGGCGTGCTTATTTCGTTCATTGGCTCGGTTGTGGTGCTGTTCCAGGTACTGAATGGGGAAACCTTTAATGGCGCCGTATACACATGGAATGCCATTGGCGGCACCTCTATCGAAATCGGCTTTTTAATCGATAGCCTGACCGCTCTGATGATGGTGGTCGTCACGTCAGTTTCACTCATGGTGCACATTTACACCATTGGTTATATGGCAGATGACCCGGGTTATCAGCGCTTTTTCGCCTACATTTCATTGTTCACCTTTTCCATGCTCATGCTGGTTATGGCCAACAATATGTTGCAGCTGTTCTTCGGTTGGGAAGCGGTGGGCTTGGTGTCGTATTTGCTGATTGGTTTCTGGTATACCCGGCCAACCGCCATTTTCGCCAACATGAAAGCGTTTCTCATTAACCGTGTCGGCGATTTTGGTTTTATTTTGGGTATTGGCTTGCTGTTTGCCTATACCGGCAGCATGAATTACGACCAGGTTTTCTCACAGGCAGGTTCGCTGGCGGAAACGTCGTTCCCCGGCACCGATTGGTCGCTTGTTACGGTGGCGTGTATTTGCCTGTTTATCGGTGCCATGGGTAAATCCGCCCAGGTGCCGTTGCACTCCTGGTTGCCCGATTCGATGGAAGGCCCTACACCTATTTCGGCGCTGATCCACGCAGCCACAATGGTTACCGCCGGTATTTTTATGGTGGCCCGCTTTTCACCGGTATTCGAACTTTCCGATACGGCTTTGTCATTCATTATCGTCATTGGTGCCATCGGTGCCCTGTTCCTGGGTATCCTGGGGATTATCCAGAATGACATCAAGCGCGTTGTCGCTTATTCCACGCTTTCCCAACTGGGCTACATGACAGTTGCCCTGGGTGCATCGGCATACTCGGTGGCCATTTTCCACTTAATGACGCACGCTTTTTTCAAAGCGTTGCTGTTCCTGGGTGCGGGCTCCGTCATTATCGGCATGCATCACGATCAGGACATTCGCAACATGGGTGGCCTGCGTAAATACATGCCGATTACCTGGATAACTTTCCTGTTGGGTACGTTGGCATTGGTAGGCACGCCTTTCTTCTCGGGCTATTACTCCAAAGAACACATTATTGAAGCGGCGGCGGCGGCGAATGTCTGGGGCGCAGGTTTTGCCTATTACGCAACCTTGATTGGCGTGTTGGTCACGTCGCTATATTCCTTCCGGGTTTACTTCCTGGTGTTTCACGGTAAAGAACGCTTTGACACGCAAGGCGGTCACGGTCATGGCAGTCATGGCCACGACAGTCACGGACATCATGGCGGTACGCCGCACGAGTCGCCCTGGGTGGTAACGCTACCGCTGGTATTGCTGGCGATTCCGTCGGTGATTGCAGGTATCTGGTTTGTCGACCCGCTGTTGTTCAACGGCTATTTTAGTGGAGTTATTGCAAACCTGCCGTCGCACCCGGCCATGGCGGATCTGGCTGAAGGCTGGCACGGCTGGCTGGCTTATGGCTTGCACGGTTTTATCACGCTGCCATTCTGGTTGGTGGTCGCAGGCTTCGTTATTTGCTGGTATTGCTACATGGTCAATCCTGCCGTGCCGGCAGCCATCAAGTCGAAGCTTTCCGGGCTGAACACAGTGCTGGAAAACAAATACTATGCCGACTGGTTCAACGAGCAGGTTATTATGCGCGGCGCGCGGTGCCTGGGTCGGGGCTTGTGGCAGAAGGGTGACCGCGGCTTCATCGATGGTGTGCTGGTTAATGGCAGTGCCCATGTGGTTGGCATGGTGGCGGCTGTTAGCCGGCATATCCAGTCCGGCTACATTTATCACTACGCGTTTGCCATGATTATCGGCATTCTGGCGTTTCTAACCTATTTTGTGCTGATGGTTCACTGATGGCTAGCGATATGGCGTCTTCCTCTCTTCCTTGGCTTACCTTGTCGATTTTTGTGCCCATAGTGGCAGGCCTTTTGGTGCTGCTGCTGGGCCGCGACGATCGGCCCGGCCTGACGCGCTGGCTGTCATTGGCGGGTGCTGTTCTGGGCTTTCTGGTCACGTTGCCCTTGTATGCCGGTTTCAACAACAACACAGCCGACATGCAGTTCGTGGAAAAATCACCATGGATTGAAACGTTTGCCGTTAATTACCACCTCGGCATCGATGGAATCTCCCTGTGGTTTGTGCTGTTGACCGCGTTTATTACTATTATTGTGGTGGTGGCCGGTTGGGAAGTCATCACGCGCAAAGTGGCGCAGTATATGGCTGCATTCCTGATTTTGTCGGGTTTGATGGTGGGTGTGTTTGCCGCGCTCGACGGTCTGCTGTTTTATGTTTTCTTCGAAGCCACCCTGATACCCATGTACATCATTATCGGGGCATGGGGCGGTCCGAACCGGGTCTATGCGGCATTCAAGTTTTTTCTGTATACCTTGTTGGGTTCGTTACTAACGCTGGTTGCATTTATCTATTTATGGCATGCCTCCGGCGGCTCTTTCGATATTCAAACCTGGCATCAACTGCCGTTGGCCTATACCCCTCAAGTGCTGATCTTCCTGGCATTGCTGGCTGCCTTCGCTGTGAAAGTGCCGATGTGGCCGGTGCATACCTGGCTACCCGATGCGCACGTTGAAGCACCGACGGGGGGGTCGGTAGTGCTGGCCGCCATCATGTTGAAACTGGGCGCTTACGGTTTCTTGCGCTTTTCGCTGCCGATCGCGCCCGACGCATCGCAAGATCTCGCCTGGCTCATGATTTCACTGTCGTTGATTGCAGTGATATACATTGGCCTGGTCGCCATTGTGCAAGACGACATGAAAAAACTGGTGGCGTACTCTTCGGTGGCGCATATGGGCTTTGTGACCCTGGGCTTTTTCATTTTCAATACCGCCGGTGTTGAAGGGGCCATTGTTCAAATGATCTCGCATGGTTTCGTTTCAGGTGCGATGTTCCTTTGTATTGGCGTACTTTACGACCGCATGCATACACGTCGCATCGACGCGTACGGCGGTGTAGTGAATGTCATGCCGCGTTTTGTCACCTTGTTTGTGTTGTTTTCCATGGCCAATGCCGGGTTGCCTGCAACCAGTGGTTTTGTCGGCGAATTTACCGTCATTATGGGCGCGGTTGAATACAACTTCTGGATTGGCTTGCTGGCGGCCACTGCGTTGATTCTTGGCGCTGCGTATTCATTATGGATGGTCAAGCGCGTGGCTTTTGGTGACATTACCAACGAAGAGGTACGCGGCATGTCGGATCTGAATGCGCGCGAATTCCTCATTCTGGGTGTGATGGCGGTCGCCGTGCTTTACATGGGCATTTATCCGAAGCCGTTTACCGATGTCATGCATGTCTCGGTTGAGGCACTGCTGCAACATGTCTCTGTTTCGAAACTGTAGGCCTGAATCATTATGCAATATCAATTTCTGTTCTCTATGGCATTACCCGAGATTCTGCTCTTGATTCTGGCCATGGCCGTATTGCTGATCGATGCGTTCAGCGACAGCCAGACCCGGTTACGTACTTATGGGTTGACGCTGTGCACTTTGGGGGTGCTGACGGTTGTCAGTGCCTATCAGTGGATGCAGGGCTTTGAAGGGGCGACATTCAGCGGTTTGTATGTCGTCGATGATCTGTCGCATTTTCTTAAGATTGCTTCTTACATTGCTGTTGCCGTAACGCTTATCTATGGGCGGGAGTATGCCGAAAAGCGCGACATGATGGCGCGTGGAGGGGAGTTCTACACGCTGACGCTGTTTGCCCTGTTAGGGCAAATGGTGATGATTTCGGCCGGTAATTTGTTGACCGTCTATCTAGGCATTGAGTTGATGTCGTTCGCTTTGTATGCGCTGATAGCATTGCGTCGTGACCACATTCAATCGACGGAATCCGCCATGAAGTATTTCGTGTTGGGCTCGCTGGCGTCCGGCATATTGCTTTACGGTTTGTCGATGTTATACGGTGCCACCGGTAATCTCGATTTGGCAGGCATTGCGCAGGTTATCGAAAGTGATCAAGCTGAAACGCTGCCCTTGGTGTTCGGGCTGGTTTTCGTTGTAGCGGGTTTGGCGTTTAAATTGGGGGCAGTACCATTTCATATGTGGGTGCCCGATGTTTATCAGGGCGCACCGACCTCCGTAACCCTGATCGTAGGCGCTGCGCCAAAAATTGCCGCTTTTGCCATTGTGATGCGTTTGCTGGTCGACGGCCTGCACGGTTTGTCGAGTGACTGGCAGCCGATGTTACTGATTTTGGCTGTATTGTCGCTGGCCATTGGTAATCTTACGGCCATTGTGCAAACCAACTTTAAACGCATGCTGGCGTACTCAACCATTTCGCATATGGGCTTTGTGTTTCTGGGCTTGCTTTCGGGTGTGACTCAAGATCAACCGCTGGTCTCTACCGAAGCTTACGGCGCTGCGTTGTTTTATATGTTGGTGTACGTGCTCACAACGCTTGCCTCGTTCGGGATTATTTTATTGCTGAGTCGCCAGGGCTTTGAGTGTGAAGAAATTTCCGACTTGAAGGGGTTGAACCAGCGTAGCCCTTTATTGGCCGGGATTCTTTTGCTTGCCATGTTTTCATTGGCGGGTATTCCTCCACTGGCGGGATTCTATGCCAAGCTGACCGTACTGCAGGCCTTAATCGGAGCAGGTCATGTGATTGTTGCTGTCATTGCCGTACTGTTCTCGCTTATTGGGGCGTTTTACTATTTGCGTGTTGTAAAGGTAGCGTACTTCGACGAACCTGAGGAGGGGGCGCCCGCTGTACCGACAGGAACGGTATCCAGTACATTAATGTCGGTTAACGGCCTGGCCATTCTGGTTTTGGGTATTTTGCCGGGTGGTTTAATGGCCTTATGCGTTGCGGTTATCGATAGCTCGCTCGGGTTTTAAGCGTGTCGTTTTGCCTGAACGTAACGTAACAATTTAACGGAAGCTGCCGGCTATGGATCTTACGCTCGCCATTGTGCTTTTAGTGGGCTTGTCACTGGTAACAGCGAATTTGCCGTTTCTCGTCGAGCGCTCTTATCTGGTGGTGCCTTGGGCGGCTCCCGGCGGTCGATTCCCAAATGGGCCGCTTCGTTGGCTGGAGTCTTTGCTGTTTTTTGCTGTTTTAGCGGCCTTCGCCTGGATTACATGGGTCTGGATTGGCAGAAGTATTGCTGGGCCTCTTGGTCTGATCTTGCGCGTGGTCGTAATGAGTGTGCTGTTTGGGGCGGTGTTGGCCTACCCAGGGCGGCGGATGCACAAAAGTGGCGTTAAGCCATTTTTGCTTCGCTTGTGTGAAGTTTTGGTTTTTTATTGCCTGATTGGTTTGCTGGCCTTTGCCTTTGAGGCCAGCATGGGCAATGTGTTTCAGCAAAACTGGGAATTCTACGTGATTACGTTAAGCCTTTTTTTGGTTATGGCTTACCCCGGTTACGTTTATCGTTATCTGCTGCGTCGTCGCTAACTAGAATTAGTGCTTGAACCAGTTCAGTACGGCGTCAAGGCCGCTTACGTTCAAACTGAAACGCGTTTGTTGCCGAACAATGGGTTTGGCACGATAAGCAACAGAATAATACGATAGCGCCAGCATCTTTAAATCATTTGCCCCGTCTCCCAGCGCAATGATCTGTGAAGGCTCGGCTTGTGTCTCTTTGGCCAGCCACGTTAAGTGGTCTGCCTTGCCTTGTGCGTCAACAATATCGCCCAGAACCTTCCCAGTGAGTTTTCCCTGTTCTATTTCAAGCGTGTTGGCAAAAGCGAAATCCAGACCCAACTTTTCTTTCAGGCGCTCGGTATAGAGCGTGAAGCCACCGGATACCAGCATGGTTTTCAGCCCTGCCGCCTGAGCTGTTTGAATAAGTTTTTCGGCGCCGGCATTCAGGCGCAACCGCTCTTCAAACACCTTGTCCAGATCACGAACGGAAACGCCCTGAAGTAAAGCCACGCGACGTCGCAGGCTTTCGGCAAAGTCTTTTATTTCACCTCGCATGGCAGCTTCTGTAATCGCGGCAACTTCCGGCTTACGGCCAACCATATCCGCAATTTCATCGATACATTCAATATTAATGAGCGTTGAGTCCATGTCCATGGCCAGCACGCGGCAATCAGAAAAAGGTTTGATTTCTTCAAGAAATGCGCCGTCGACACCCAATGCGTCGCATGTTTGCCTAATAAACTCCTGTTCTTCAACGTCGATATTCTGCAGACAAGTGGCCGTGCTGTTGATGCGTTGTATGCTTGCCGCCTGAGCGACCGCTGCGATTTTCTCAACGTGGGTAGGATTTAAGTTCGGTGCTTGAATGACGAGATGGGTCATGACAAAAGATGATAACGATTTAAGTAAAAGCGCTTGTCGTGGCGCAAAGGTGGGCGGATCTTTATTCCAGCGCGTTCAGAATATTGCGCAAGACCGCTATTCTGGCTTGAATGAGTTCTAGCGAAGTGTTCTTTTCGACGGGTTTCATTTCAATTTTCAATTTGTCCTGCCCCGCCAGTTTAACGTGGCGCTGACTTTGCACCAGTTCGATAATCTTGACGGGGTCGACATTAGGTTTTGCTGAAAACTGAATAAGCGCCTGCGTTTCTCCAGCATCGATTTTGGTAATACCCAATGGCTCTGCAACCAGACGCAATTGATGCGTGGCCAATAAAGTACGGGCAGCGTCGGGCAGTTTGCCATAACGATCAATTAATTCTTCCTGAATCGATGTGAGGTCGTCGGGGCTGGTGGCATGCGCCATTTTCTTGTATAGCCCAAGGCGTGCGTGAACGTCCGGGCAATAGTCGGCCGGCAATAATGTAGGGGTGTGCAGGTTAACCTCGCATTTGGCGTCGAACGGCGATTCCAGGTCGGGCTCTTCGCCATTTTTAAGCGCTTTAACTGCTGTATTCAACATATCGGAGTACATGGCGAAGCCCACTTCCTGGATATTCCCCGATTGGGATTCCCCCAGAACCTCACCGGTTCCCCGGATCTCCAGATCGTGCATGGCCAGGAAAAAGCCGGAGCCAAGTTCCTCCATGGCCTGAATGGCTTCAAGTCGTTTCTTGGCGTTGCTTGTAATGGCATCTTCGCCGGGCGTTAGCAAGTAGGCATAGGCTTGATGGTGCGAACGACCCACCCGGCCACGCAATTGGTGTAATTGAGCCAACCCCAGGCGATCGGCACGGTGAATAATAATGGTGTTGGCGCTGGGAACGTCGATGCCGGTTTCAATGATGGTGGTGCACAACAGAACATTGAAGCGTTGCTGGTAAAAGCCCTTCATGACATTTTCCAGTTCACGTTCGGGCATCTGTCCGTGCGCCACAGCAATACGCGCTTCCGGAACCAATTCTTCCAGCCGTGCCCGACGGTTATGGATGGTGTCGACTTCGTTATGCAAAAAGTACACCTGGCCGCCGCGTTTCAGCTCGCGCAACACTGCTTCGCGGATGGTACTGCCATCTTCACGGCGCACGAACGTTTTGATTGCCAGTCGTTTCTGAGGTGCGGTGGCGATTACCGAGAAATCCCGGATGCCTTCCAACGACATGCCCAGAGTACGGGGAATCGGTGTGGCGGTCAGTGTCAACACATCGACTTCGGCGCGAAGGGCTTTCAACGCCTCTTTCTGGCGGACACCGAAACGATGTTCTTCGTCGATGATGACCAGCCCCAGAGATTTGTACTTAACGTCTTTTGACAGAATTTTGTGCGTGCCGATCACGATGTCGACTTTACCGTTCTTGAGCCCTTCGATCGCCGCATTGACTTCTTTGGTAGAGCGAAAGCGCGAGAGCTCAACAATATTGACCGGCCAGTCGGCAAAGCGGTCGGAGAAGGTTTGCGCATGCTGTTCCGCCAATAGTGTCGTGGGACATAGCAACGCGACTTGCTTGCCGTTGGCTACGGCAAGGAAAGCAGCACGCAGGGCAACCTCGGTTTTGCCGAAGCCGACATCACCGCATACAAGACGATCCATAGGTTTGTTGGAGGTCATGTCTTGAAGCACGGCTTCAATCGCGTTGGCCTGATCAATCGTCTCTTCGAAACCGAAGCCTTCTGCGAAAGTTTCGTAGTCGGTAATGGGCAGCTTGAACTGATGGCCTTGTCGGGCGGCGCGCATGGCGTAAAGCGCCAGTAATTCGGCAGCGGCATCGCGCACGTTCTTTGCAGCCCTGCGCCGCGCTTTATCCCACTGGCCTGAGCCCAGTTGATGCAGAGGGGCATGTTCCGGGTCGGTACCACTGTAGCGAGAGATCACGTGCAGTTGAGAAACCGGGACATATAGGGTGCTGCCGGAGGCGTATTCCAGGTGCAGGAACTCCATGGTGCCTTCACCCAGGTCCATGTTGATCAGGCCTTTGTAGCGTCCGATGCCATGATCAACGTGTACTACCGGATCGCCTTCGCGCAATTCCGACAAATCACGCACCATAGCCTCAACATTACTGCCCCTTTCCTGGCCGCGCCGCTGGCGTCGCACTCCGTGTGTATGACCGGGGTATAGATTGTTCTCGGTTAAGAGCGTGAGCGGGACATGGGGCAGTTGAAAGCCGCGATCAAGGGGAGCGACGGTAAGAATAAAACCGGGAGCATGTCGCAACGCATCGTTCAGGGAGTCAACGATCGCATCCGGGCGCAAATCAAACTCAGTGAGCATTTGCAACAAGGTTTCCCGACGCCCCGCGGAGTCGGCGCAAAGGACGATTTGACCGGAGGAATGCGTAACGAGTTGGCGCAGTTTGGCCAGTGGGTCATCCGCACGCCGCGCCACCGCGACATCCGGGTTGGCTTGAATTTCAACATGTTCCCCTTCGTCTGCCACGCTGACTCGGGCGAACTCGCCTAGTGTGTGAAAAAACGTCTCTGCATCGAGGAAAAGGGTTGACGGCGGTAGTACAGGTCTTTCCCGGTCGCTTTTCAGGAATTGATAACGGCTTTGGGTGTCTTGAGTGAAATGGGTAATGGCGTTTTCAACCAGGCCCAGGGTAACGACAAGTGTATCGGCACTCAAGTAATCAAACAGGGTGGCCGTCTTTTCAAAGAAAAGCGGCAAATAGTACTCTACCCCGGCGAACGCAATGCCGTTGCCAATGTCGCGATAGGGCAGCGCCCGTGAAGGATCGCCTTCGAAAACCTCACGAAAGCGCGCACGGAATTGATTGCGTGCTTCCTCGTCCATGGGGAATTCCCGGCCAGGTAAAAGCTGGACCTCTTTAACCGGATAAATACTGCGTTGTGTGTCAACGTCAAAACTTCGAATCGTCTCAATTTCATCGTCGAACAAGTCGATGCGATACGGCACGGCCGACCCCATGGGGAAAAGGTCAATCAGGCCACCACGTATACTGAATTCTCCGGGCGCGGTAACCTGACTTACATGCGCGTAGTTGGCCAACATGAGCTGTTCGCGCAATGCCTCTTCATTCAAAGAGTCCCCTTGGCGAAATGAAAAGGTATAAGCTGCCAGGAACGAGGGCGGAGGCAGGCGGTAAAGCGCTGTGCTGACAGGTACCGTCAGAATATCGACGTTTTGCTGCATCAAGGCGTGCAGGGTGTGCAGGCGTTCTGAAACGAGGTCCTGATGGGGTGAGAAGCCATCGTAAGGCAGTGTTTCCCAGTCGGGTAAAGGTCTAACGTTTAACTTGGGATTGAATAAATGTATCTCGTCGGCGAGGCGTTGTGCAGTTAGTGGTTCGGCGCACAGAACGAGAATGGGGCGTTTGGCCTGTGTGCTGAGTTCGGCAAGCAACCAGGCGTCGCCCGAACCGGCCGGTGGTGGTATTGCATATCGCGCGCCGGGTTTAACGGCCTTGAGCAGTTGAGATAATGAGGGCAGCAAATTGGGGACGGCGTGAGCGTCGGAAAATATTTCGGTTGTCATTTCACTGTGCATTATAAAATCGGTTTGTTATGTCTAAGAAAATTATTGCGATCGTGCCCGCAGCCGGAGTGGGCAAGCGCGCTTTGGATGTCTCTAACGAAGGCGCTGCCGTGCCCAAGCAATATCGATTGCTTAAGGGCAAGCCCATGTTGCGCTGGTCAGTGGAGGCGTTGTTGGCTGACCCGCGTGTGGAGCAAGTCAGGGTTGTCGTCGCAGTCGACGATCCGCGCGCCCAGGCAGTGCTTGACGGTTTGGCGCGGGTGGTTGTGCGTCCGGTTGGCGGGCCAACACGGGCTGAAACCGTTTCGGCGGGTTTGGCTGATGCCGCCTTAGATAATGACGCTTGGGTTTTGGTCCATGATGCGGCACGACCAGGGTTGCCGCTTTCCAGTTTAAATCGCTTAATTGACATCTGTTTGTATGAACAACAAGGCGGTTTGTTGGCTCTGCCGGTTGCAGACACAGTTAAAAAGGCGCATAAAGCGGCTGCATTTGCTCCGGCCGAGGGTTGTGTTTTAACCGGCACTGCCGGCAAGCCCGCAACCCGTTATGCCGTTGCTGAAACGCTTTCCCGGGAATCATTATGGTTGGCTCAAACACCGCAAATGTTTCCTGCTGAGCTTTTGCGCAAAGCGCTTTTGCAGGCGCACCGGGCTGGTGTTGAAATCACGGATGAGGCGTCGGCGATGGAGCGTTATGGGGTTGAGCCACGCCTGATTCCGGGCGATCCGCGCAATTTCAAGGTAACGTGGCCAAGTGATTTTGATTTGATGGAAAAGTGGTTATGAGTTTGTCTATTCGTGTTGGTCAGGGGTTTGATGTTCATGCGTTTGTTGAGGGCCGTCCACTTATTCTGGGCGGCGTGACAATTCCCTATGAAAAAGGTCTTCAGGGGCACTCCGACGCCGATGCGTTGCTGCATGCGCTTACCGACGCTTTGCTCGGCGGTGCAGGACTGGGGGATATTGGTCGTCATTTTCCTGATACTGATCCACGTTTTAAAGGGGCCGATAGCCGGATACTGTTGCGAGATGCTTACCAGTTGGTACGTGAAGCCGGTTGGTTGGTGGGCAATATCGACGCCACAATACATGCACAGGCGCCAAAAATGGCGCCTTATGTCGCAGACATGATTCAATATATAGCGGATGACCTTCAAATTGACGCCGGTCAAGTCAACATCAAGGCGAAAACAAATGAAGGTCTTGGCTACCTGGGGCGTAAGGAAGGCATTGCAGCCAACGCAAGCGTGCTGCTATTTCGCCCCTAGTGTCTTAAAGCGTTTCACCACCGGGCTCGCGACCGCAGGGGCACAACTCTTCCGTTTGCAAGGCATCGAGAATTCGCAAAATTTCTTTCGGATTGCGTCCTACGTCGAGTGTATTAACCGAGACATGCTGAATAACGTTGTCGGGGTCGATAATAAAAGTGGCGCGTAACGCGACGCCCTCGTTGCGTTCACGAATGCCCAGTTGGTCGATTAATGCACCGCTGGTGTCGGCGAACTGGAAATGGGCAAGTTTGGCCAGATCAGCGTTTTCACGGCGCCATGCCAGCTTAACGTGTTCGTTATCAGACGAGCCTCCCATGAGAATCGCGTCGCGCTTATCGAACTGTTCAGTCAGGTCGTTGAAACCAACAATTTCGGTGGGGCAAACGAAAGTGAAATCTTTCGGGTAAAAATAAACGACTTTCCATTTGCCCGGGAATGAACTTTCCGTGATGTCCTCGAACGCAGACACCCCGTTTTCCTCATGCTGACTAAAGCCGGGCTTCACGCCGGTAACCTTGAAAGGTTCCAGTTTGTCTCCCACTGTTTTCATGTGCACTCCTGCGAGGTTTTTCTGGGCACAAGTTTGCGCCCGCTCAGTTGATTGTATGCGATTCAGCCGGCTTTAGTGGCGAGCCAGGGGCAGGGCAATGCGTGCAATAAGGCCGCCTGAGGGCGGTGAGATGAGCGTTAGGCGGCCGCCAACATGCCCAAGCAGGCGCTCAACAATGGCTAACCCCAGGCCTGCTCCGCTAACGCCGGTTCGCGCCGCTTCCCCGCGTGAAAACGGACGTAACAGACGTTCGATCTCAGAGGCTTCAACACCCGCCCCCTTGTCGCTGACCTCAATAAAGGTTTGTGATCGCTCTTGTCTGGCACTTAAATGGATGTGGCAACTGTCGTCGACGGGTGAGCGACCATAGCGGCGCGCATTCTCGATGAGGTTGCCAACAATACGTTTTAAGTCGTGCGCGGTGATACGGGCGGTGAGTTTGTCGGGGATGTCTGCCGTCAGGTGGCCACCGAGTGCCTCTGTGTGTGTTCTTTCACGCTCGTAGATATCCTGCAGAACCTTGGAAATATCAATGCCTTTTTCCGGCAGGGCCGCCGCCGGCCGAGCGTATTCCATAAGCTGCCCAATGCTGTGGTCGACTTGCGCCAGATCTTCATCGATTGCCTGTCGGGCTTCATCGTCGACATTGCTCATTTCTATTTCCAGACGCATGCGTGCCAGCGGGGTGCGCAAGTCGTGGGAAATACCGGCCAGCATAATTTCGCGATCGGCTTCAATACGACGCAGGTCACTGAGCATGCGGTTGAACGCGTCATTCATTTCCCGCACTTCCAGTGGGCCCGCTTGTGGCAGGGGGGACGGTATTTGCCCCCGGGCGACTTGTCGGGCCACTCTGGCCAATTGGGCCAGCGGGCGATTGACAAAGCTGACGCTGATTGCCGAGCCGATCAGTGCCAACAAAAGTGCGGTAGCGCCCCACCAGAACCATTGCAAGCCAACGGTTAGCCCGAGTTGCTCGCGATCAAACACCAGCCAGTAGTGGTCATTTTCAATATCGAAACTGACCCAAATGCCGGGAACCTGGTTAACCGACCACATGACCTGCGCGTTGGGCCCCAGACGGGTTTTTATTTCCTCAACAACATGATCCCAATAACTTGATTCCGGGATCGGTTCAAGTTCATCGGTTGGTTCGCGGGGTTGGACACGCAAGCTTTCTTTGGTTGCCAGATCCAGCAACAGAGCGGGTCTGACTTCTTGCGGTGCATAAATTAACGCAGATCGGGTGATACTGACCGATGTCGTGACCCGTTGCGCCATTTGGGTGGCGCGGGGGCCTTCTTCCATGCTGAAAAATACGTGCAGCCATGTTCCCAGGCTAACCAGCATCAGAAGGCCGAGGAGCAAAAAAGACCGGCTGAAAAGGCTCAGCCGGATCTTCGAAGTGAAACGCTGCAACTGTTTTTTCAGAAGCGGCATTTTTGTTTAATTACCGCCATCGGGGATAAAAACGTACCCCAGCCCCCAGACGGTTTGAATAAAAATGGGTTTGGACGGGTTGGGTTCGATCAATTTACGCAAGCGGGATATTTGCACATCGAGACTGCGGTCGAACGCTTCATATTCTCGCCCACGTGCCAATTCCATGAGTTTGTCGCGTGAGAGGGGAATTTTAGGGTGGCGCGCGAATACTTTCAGGACCGAGAATTCGCCCGTTGTAATGGGGACGGTCTCGTTGTTGCGCGTGAGCGTGCGGGTAGACAGATTCAGCACATAAGGCCCGAACTCGATTGCCTCGTTATCCTGGCTGGGCGCGCCGGGATGCTCTTCAGTACCACGGCGGCGCAAAATTGCATTCACACGGGCCAATAACTCGCGCGGGTTGAATGGCTTGGACAAATAGTCGTCGGCCCCCATCTCAAGCCCGACAATGCGATCAATTTCTTCAGCTTTGGCTGTAAGCATGATAATGGGTGTGTTGTCGTGGCTGCCGCGTAAGCGCCGGCAAATCGACAAACCATCTTCACCGGGCAGCATGAGGTCGAGCACCAGAAGGTCGAAGTGCTCGCGCTGCCAAAGCTTGCTCATTTCCTTGGCGTCTTCGGCAACAAATACGTTGAAGCCTTGTTCAGATAAGTAGCGACGCAATAGGTCGCGCAGACGTGGATCGTCGTCGACGACCAGTATTTTTCGTGCAGGAGACGGGTTTTGTGTGTTCATGGTCGAAAATGTAACAGGGACGGGCAAGCCCGTATAGTAGCCGGTAGCAAGATATTACATAATTTTCATTCTCTTTAAGCTTATCACCGCCTTGGCGTTTTTGGTAATTTTTTTAGCGCACCCGGCCGGCGTTGCGATCTCCCCATGGCACCTGGGCGCAACTGGCATAAAATGCCCGACATGGCCTTCAATCTGATTGCATTTGAAACATCTACAACAACCTGCAGCGTGGCGCTCTTGACCGAGCGTGACGGCACGCCGAAGGTTGTGTCCGCAAGTCACTCGTCGCAGGGGCATGCCGAACAGGTTTTGCCTTTGGCGGAGCGCTTGTTGAGTCAAGCCGGGTTAACGCGTGACGACCTGGACCTGGTGGTTTTCGGGCAAGGCCCTGGTGGGTTTACTGGTTTGCGGGTGGCGTGCGGGGTGGCGCAGGGAATGGCTTACGCGCTGGGGGTGTCGGTTGTGCCAGTGCCGACATTGCAGGCAATCGCGGCGTCTGCAGGCCCGGTCAGGGCGCCGGGAGTATGCCGCATCGTGGTTCAGGACGCCCGGATGGGCGAACTTTATGTCGCTGCCTACTGGCTCGCTTCAGGCACGCGGGAAACACAAGCAGCCTGGCAGGAAATTCAACCGTGTGTGCTGGTGGCGGCGGAAGATTTCAACTATTGGCTGGATCAACAAACCCGCGAGTGGACGCTGCCCGGTGCCATTGGTTATGTGGAAATGGTGGGCGATGGTATTCAAGCCCATCCGTCATTGCAGTTTACTGCAACAGTTATGGTCGCCGGTAACGCGCACCCCTTGCAATTGCTCTCGGGCATGCCTCTCGACGCAAAGTCCATTGCCTTGCAGGGGTTGCAGTTATTTCAGTCCGGTCACTTTATAACACCTGCCGAAGCTGCGCCGCTCTATGTGCGCGACAAAGTCGCGTTCACGACGCAAGAGAGAGAAAAAGGGCTGGGGGGGAATCCCAGGGTGCATGGCAAGTTGCGTATTGAACCCATGCGTCTGGAACATTTGGATGTGGTCGTTGATATCGAAGCAGCGGTGCAATCGTTCCCCTGGACGCGAGGCAATTTTGCCGACGCCCTGAACGCGGGCTATGGTGCCTGGGTCGCGCTTCAGCAAAACAAGGTAGTTGGCTTTAGTGTGGTTATGTTCGCGCCCGATGTGGCTCATTTGCTGGTTATTGCAGTGGCCCCCCAACTACAGCGTGGAGGCGTCGGCTACATGCTTTTACGCCATGCCGAACAGGCCGCACGCGACAAAGGCCTGGGTTCGATGTTGCTTGAGGTTCGCCAGTCCAATTCGAAAGCGTTGAATTTTTATCGTAATCGCGGCTTTCAGTCTTTAAGCGTCAGGAAAGGGTATTACCCCGCCGCGCGTGGCCAAAGGGAAGATGCTTTGGTTTTGCAAAAAGATTTGAGCGCGGCGGGGGCGTCATGACAAAGCCCGAACGATTTCACGTTTTAACGCCCCTGCAGATGGCATGGTTGCAGGAATTGGGTCTCGACCGACGCCTGTTGCAGGTTGCATTTGATGCGACACAGACAGATGCTGATAAAGATGCAGATTCCCCCCAGGGTTTGAAGGGGCAAGCGTCGACAAAGCCTGAATCAGAGCCGGCCAAGTTGTCAGGTCTGCCGATCAAACGGAAAAAGGTTCCCGCTGTTGTTGGGCATGCGATTTTGCCGGCAGATCTTGACTCCTTGAAAGCGGAGGCAGCCCGATGTACCCGTTGTGGTTTGCATGCCGGGCGTCATCAGGCCGTCTTTGGTAATGGCCAAACTGCATCACCCGATTGGATGGTCATTGGCGAAGCTCCGGGAGACCATGATGATCAGGTCGGACTGCCTTTTCAGGGAGCGGCGGGCAGGCTATTGCAGCTGATTTTTGAGGCTTCCGGTCTGGCTCCGCATGCTTCGTTCTATTATGCGAACGCAATAAAGTGTCGGCCTCGCGGGGGGCGTGTTCCCAGGAAAGAAGAAATAGAGGCTTGTTTGCCGTTTTTGCAGGCACAAATTGAGCAGATTCAACCCCGGGCCATTCTGGTGTTGGGCTGGTTGGCTGCCGAGGCGTTGCTGCAGGAAAAGGGCGATATTGAACAATTACGTGAGCGCGTGCACACCTATACCGCGCCGCACGGACGAATTCCCGTGGTGGTTACTTATCACCCCGCCGCGTTACTGTTGCGTGGTCGACACAAGGCCCAGGTTTGGCGGGATATGCAATTGGCGCGACAGCTTAAGGACAGCGCCCCCGAAAGCCAGACGAACAAGTAACGCGTTAGTGCAACGCCTGGCCGTGACCATGTTGCCCGATTTGGTCTTTTAAAGAGGGGTCGCGTTTCTGGTTAAGGTAATGCCAACGTGCGAAAACAATCATCAACAGGGCAACCAGCAGGCCAAAAATAACAATAATGATATTGATGGGTAAATTAAGCCACAGCAGTAAACTGTAAATGCCCAGCATCAACAGAATGTTCAATTGTTCATTGAAGTTTTGCACTGCAATCGAGTGCCCCGCCGAAAGGAGCACGTGTCCCCGATGCTGCAACATGGCATTCATGGGGACAACGAAAAACCCCGACAAAGCGCCAATTAAAATCAATAACGCATAAACAGCCCAAGGGGAGTACACCACGGGCATGAGCAGCACGACAAACCCCATGATCACGCCAAGCGGCAATACCGAGAAGGCTTTTTTAAGCGGTACGCGCCCGGCAAATACGGCCCCTATTACGGTGCCGACAGCGGCAACGCCCATCAGTATCGAAGCCTGATCCAGGCGGTAGCCTAAATGTTGCGCCCCCCACTCAATAAGAATCAGCTGCAGTGTTGCGCCGGCGCCCCAAAATAATGTGGTTACAGCTAACGATATTTGTCCTAGTTTGTCGCTCCACAGCGTTTTAACGTAATAACTGAATTCGCGTACAAGTTTGAGGGGGTGCGTTTGTTGTTTGGGGTAACTAATATTGGTGTTTGGAATCAGAAGGTTGCAGGCCGCCGCCATGAAATACACAAGGCCAATCACAAAAATGGCTGCTTCACCCCGGCTTTCGACTACGCTGCCAATAACGGGGTTTGCCAACAAAACGGCGGAAACATTTGGGTTAATAAGTATGCCGCCCAGTACCGTGCCGAAAATAATGCTAAGCACCGTCAGGCCTTCAATCCAGCTATTGCCTTTAACCAATTGGTCGGGGGGAAGCATTTCAGTCACGATGCCGTATTTTGCCGGCGAATAAGCGGCTGCGCCCACGCCAACCAGCGTGTAAGCGCAGAAAATAAGCGCAAGCTGGCCGCCAACTTCAAAACCGAGGCTCTGATAGCTGAACATAATGATGCAGCCTGTAACCTTTACGGCATTGGTGGCAAACATGACTTTCCCTTTCGGGAACGAATCGGCGAAGGCGCCTACAAAAGCTGCCAATACAACGTAGGAAAGTGCGAACCACCATTTCATCATCGGGGCCATCCAGTCGGGGCCCTGAAGATCAACAATAATTGCGATGGCGGCAATCAGTAATGCGTTATCAGCCAGCGACGAGAGCGCCTGGGCCGCCATGACCAGATAAAAACCTTTTTTCAATCTAAACGCCCCAGTTGCGGGTTAGAGTGCCGGGTAGCCGGAAACCATGCTTGGTGTGCATTTTAAGGAACTTTTAAGCTATGTGAGAAAGTTTGGATACAGAGTATAGCGCCCGACTGAGGCGCTTTGTCCTGGGGTATCATACAAACGATAAAATTCGACCTTCCCGTAATCGTTTTGAAGACTTTTGCATTGTGCGTCTAACTCAAATCAAGCTCGCTGGTTTCAAGTCGTTTGTTGAGCCCACGGTCATCCCAACGCCCAGTCAACTGGTCGGGGTGGTGGGCCCCAACGGTTGTGGCAAGTCGAATATTATCGATGCAGTGCGCTGGGTGCTTGGTGAAACCCGAGCGTCGGAATTGCGTGGAGAATCCATGCAAGACGTCATTTTTAATGGGTCAGGTCAGCGTAAAGCCTCTGCAAGGGCGTCGGTGGAGCTGGTTTTCGACAATAGCGATGGGCGCGCGTCGGGGCAATGGAGCACGTATGCTGAAATTGCCGTACGTCGCGTGCTGACGCGTGATGGAACCAGCAGCTATTACGTTAATAATCAGCAAGTTCGCCGTCGCGACATTCACGACATTTTTTTGGGGACGGGTTTAGGTACGCGTGGCTACGCCATTATTGGCCAGGGCATGATTAACCGTCTCATCGAAGCGCGCCCCGAAGATCTTCGTGTTTATCTCGAAGAGGCGGCGGGGGTTTCCCGCTATAAAGAGCGTCGTCGTGAAACTGAAAATCGCTTGGCGGATACCCGTGAAAATCTAAGTCGGGTTGAGGATATTCTGCGAGAGCTCGATACCCAACTTGAGAAGCTTGAGGCTCAGGCGGAAGTGGCGACACGCTATCGCCGGTTGCAGGAAGAAGGCGAACACAAACAGCATGCATTGTGGTTGTTGAAAGAAGAGGGTGCGCGTAACGATCAGAAAACGAAATTCGTTGCGATTGAAAAAGCACAAACCGAACTTGAGGCGGCGGCGGCCGGTTTAAGACGGATTGAATCTGAGCTTGAGTCGCGTCGGCAGGCACATTATGCGGCCGGTGACCGTGTGCACGCGGCCCAGGGCAAATTGTACGAGGCGGGGGCGCAAGTCAGTCGTCTTGAGGCTGAAATTCGCCATGTTGTGGATTCCCGCGCAAGAGTGCAGGCACGTCGCACGCATTTGGAAACCCAGCAACAGGAATGGCAGGCGCAGCAAATGCACTGTGAAGAGCAAATCGCCGGCTCTGAAGTTGCTCTGGAGGAAGCGGCCGCGCAAACGGAGGAGCTCAGACTTCAGGTCGACGACGCTTGCGCGGCCTTGCCGGGTATTGAAGAGCGGGTGCGTTCGGCCGGCGCCGCCCGTGACGACATGCGTTCGGGTTTATCACGCATTGAACAGGATTTGGCTTTGGCGGCTCAATCCCAGCGTGATGCTGATCGTCAGCTTGACGCGTTGATGGTACGCCGGGAGCGTCTGGAAGCCACGTTGCGCTCACTTGACGCGCCCGACCCCGAGCGTATTGACCAATTGGCGGGCGACATGGAAATGTTGTCGGGTCAGCAAGAAGAGGCTCAAGCGCGTTTACTGGAACTAGAAGAACGTCTGCCAGAGCTGGATGAAGGGCGGCGCGACGCCCAACGTAGTTCTCACGAGGAAGCGGCCGCGCTGGCACGCCTTGAGGCGCGTTTAACCGCTTTGGAAAAATTGCAGCAAGATGTCCAAACGCAAGGCAAACTTCAACCTTGGCTTGAAAAGCATGGGTTGGCGAATATGTCGCGGTTGTGGCAACACTTAGGCATCGACTCCGGCTGGGAGCCGGCGCTGGAGGCCGCGCTGGGAGATGTCATGGGTGCGCTCGAAATGCGGCGGCTCGAAATGGCTCAGGCGTTTGTTAACGACCCTCCTCCCTCGAAGTTAGCGTTTTATCAACATCCTATCGCCGGTAAACCACCGGCAAATCATGCGTCGTTAACACCATTGTCTCGTTTGTTGCGTGTCAATAGCGCCGATCTGCGCAGCTTGCTGGAGCATTGGCTGGCCCATGTTTATACCGCCGACTCGATAGAGCAAGCCATGCGTTTGCGTAGCGACTTACCCAACGGTCAAGGGTATTTTGTCGTGCCGTCAGGGCATATTATTGATGCTCACAGCATTCGCTACTATGCGCCGGATACCGATCAGGCGGGCATGCTGGCGCGGCAGAAGGAAATCGCTAATCTGCAAAAGGAAATAAAGGCGCGCCAATTGATGGCCGATCAGGCCGTCGCAGCAGTGGCCCGCGCGGAGGCCGCCTGGAAAGAGGCGGGCCAGGCGCTGCCTCCGGCACGTACACGGCTGGCGGAAATGACGCGCCGCTTGCACGATATACAACTTGAACATTCCCGGCTCGTTCAGCTTGCCGAACAGTCGGGCCAGCGTGCCAACCAGATTCGCGACGAGTTAACCGAGATTGCAACTCAAACGGAAACCTTGAAAGGCATTCGCGAAGAAGCCGAAATGCGTTTTCAGGCGCTGGATGAGTCGTTGGCGGAGCAACAAGGCCGTTACGAGGATGCGCAATTGTCGGGGGAGGCGCTTGCCAATGAGGCGGAACAAGCGCGCCGGCGCGTGCGTGAACTTGAGCGCCGGGTACAGGAATCCGAGTTTGCAGAACGTACCTTGCAAACACGTATCGACGATTTGCGCCGCAATTTCAGTCTGGCGCGGGAGCAGGGTAGCAAAGCCGTCGACGAACTGGCCTCGCTGCAAAATGAATTGGCGGAACTGGATGCTTCGGCGGCCCAGGCTGGGTTGCAAGATGCATTGGAAGAACGCGCTGCTTGTGAGGAGGTGTTAGGCCAAGCTCGAATCGAACTCGATAATCTGGCCGCCGGGCTGCGTGAAGCCGATGAAAGGCGGCTGGAAAATGAGCGTCAGTTGGAGCCGCTGCGGTCAAAAATTACCGAATTGCAGTTGCAGGAGCAGGCGGCAAGACTGGCTGTTGAGCAGTTTTCAGAGCAGCTCGATGCTCAGCAGGTTGATCGCGATACGTTACGACGTTTTCTTGAAGAGCAGGCTGACTCATGGCAGCGCGTGGGTTGGCTGCAATCCGAAGTCCAGCGTATTTCGCGCGAGGTAGAGGGCTTAGGCGCGGTAAATCTGGCGGCGCTTGAAGAGCTGGGGCAGGCGCGCGAGCGTAAATCATATCTGGATTCCCAGCATACCGACTTATGTAATGCAATTGAAACGCTGGAAGATGCAATCCGCAAAATTGATCGGGAAACCCGCGCGTTGTTGCAGGAAACATTCGACACCGTCAATCATCATTTTGGTGAGCTGTTTCCAAAATTGTTTGGTGGTGGTGAAGCCAAGCTGATTATCACCGGCGAAGAAATTCTTGATGCCGGCGTACAGGTAATGGCGCAGCCTCCGGGCAAGCGAAACAGCACAATTCATTTGTTGTCGGGGGGAGAAAAAGCCTTAACCGCAACAGCATTGGTTTTTGCACTGTTTAAACTTAACCCGGCGCCGTTTTGTTTGCTCGACGAGGTTGATGCCCCATTGGATGATGCCAACACCGAACGTTATGCGAGCCTTGTCACCAATATGAGTGAGCAAACCCAGTTTTTGTTTATCTCACATAACAAAATTGCCATGCAGATGGCACGGCAATTAATTGGTGTCACAATGCAGGAGCAGGGCGTTTCGCGTATTGTTGCAGTCGATATCGAGTCTGCCATGCAATTGGCGGAAGCGTAATTGAATACACTATGAAAACCATGAAACCGCTAAGCGGAGTGCGTACATGAGCGATTTGCAGATCGGGCTGGTTGCCCTGGGGGTTGTCCTGATTTTTGCCGTGCTGGTTTTTAACTGGTGGCAAGACAGGCGTGTACGTCGGCATATGCAGGAAAATTTTCCGCAAACTGATGAAGATCCGTTGTTCGGAGGCCTGCCGCCAACCGTTGGCCGTCGCGAGCCGGGTCTGGGTGAAAGTCTTGACGTGGCTGCTGAAAGTGAGTCGGGTGGTGATGATGTCGAAGAGGTTGATCCCTTGTGTGAGGCGGTAATTGATGTTGTCTTCGCACAACCGGTATCCGGTGCCCAATTGAAAGACGCAACTCGAACTTTGGCGGTCAGTAGCAGCAAGCCGGTACGTATTTTTGCAGAAACTACCACTGGTGTTCATCGCGCCGGTTTACCTGCAGAGGAGTCGTGTGTGTCAATCCAATTGGCGATTTTGCTCGCCAACCGTGCCGGCCCGCTCACTGATGTCGAGTGGTCCCGTCTTTGGACCGCGGCCCAGGGCTTGGCCGAGCGGTTTGATGGCTCCGTTGAAGGGCCCGAGCAAGATGAGGTTGTAAATCGTGCGGAGCGTCTGGACGAGCTTTGTGCCAATCTGGATGCCCAGGTGGGCCTGGTGGTTCAACTCAACGGCGCGCAACCCCTCGGCAAAGTATCTTCGGTTGTGGAAGACGCCGGTTTCGTCATGCTGGTTAATCAGTATGTTTGGGTGGCGGAGTCGGGGCAGGCCCGCTTCGCGCTTATGTTTGATGGTGAAGCGGCTGCGGGCTTCAAGGGTGCGAGCGTCTCGCGTCTTGATTTGCTGCTTGATATTCCGAACAGTCCTAGTGATAGTCAAGCATTCAGCAGAATGGCGGGAGTGGGGCGTGACCTGGCTCAGCGTTTCCAGGCTCAATTGGTGGATGACCAGGGGCGTCCTGTTACTGAGTCGGCCGACGCACGCATCGATGAGCAGCTTACGCCACTTTATGCACGCTTGGAACAAGCTGGGTTTACGCCGGGCGATGAGCGCACGGCAAGGTTGTTTTCGTGAGCGATTCATTGTTTGATATTTCGGAAACGGTGCTCAAGAAGGTCGCCCGGTTGCGCGACGATATCGCGTTGCATAACCATCGGTATTACGTTTTGGACGCCCCTGTTATTTCCGATGCACAGTACGATCGGCTGATGCAAGAGCTGGCCGACCTTGAGGCGCAGTATCCCGAATTGGTGACGCCTGAGTCACCTACCCAGCGCGTAGGCGCAGCACCGCTGGATGCTTTTAACAGTGTGCAACATAAAGTGCCGATGTTGTCGCTGGGTAATGGTTTTGATCCGGACGATATTCAGGCGTTCGACCGTCGCGTGACCGACGGTCTGCTGGGCAGCGGTTTGTTGAAAGACGGCGAGCATGTGGCTTATCACGCCGAATATAAGTTCGATGGGCTGGCCGTGAACTTGCGTTACGAAGCGGGCCGGCTTGTGCAGGCGGCGACACGGGGCGATGGTCAGGAAGGGGAAGACATTACTTCCAATATTCGTACGCTGCGCTCTGTGCCCCTGCAGTTGAAGCAGGGTTACCCCAGTGTGCTCGAAGTGCGTGGCGAGGTGTTCATCAATATCCGCGACTTTCAGCGCTTGAACGAAAGTCAGCAAGCGCGTGGCGAGAAAGTTTTTGTGAATCCGCGCAATGCGGCTGCCGGCAGTTTAAGGCAGCTCGATCCCCGGATTACCGCCCGCCGCCCATTGCGTTTCTTTGCTTATGGGTGGGGTGAAATCGACGCTGATTTGCGTGCCACGCAAGCTGAGATGCTCGACTGGTTCGATAAACTGGGCCTGCCGGTTAATCGTGATCGCGAAGTGGTTAAAGGTGCGCAAGGCATGTTGGATTTTTACGGTAACGTCGGGCAACGGCGCACTTCTTTACCGTTCGATATCGACGGCGTCGTGTACAAGGTGAATTCGCTTGAGGCTCAGGAAGTGCTCGGTTTCGTAGCACGTGCCCCGCGCTTTGCCATTGCCCACAAGTTCCCCGCCCAAGAGGAAACGACCGTGTTGTTGGGTATCGATATTCAGGTTGGGAGAACGGGCGCGATTACACCTGTTGCCCGTCTGAAACCGGTTTTTGTGGGCGGGGTAACCGTAACGAACGCCACGTTGCATAACGAAGACGAAATTCGCCGCAAAGATGTGCGTATCGGCGATACGGTGGTTGTCCGGCGAGCGGGTGATGTCATTCCCGAGGTGGTGGGGCCGGTGCCTGAGTTGCGGCCGGAGAGCGCCGCTTTTTTCGTGATGCCGAAACAGTGCCCTGTTTGTGGGTCGACAATTCATCGGCTTGAGGGAGAGGCCGTCTCCCGTTGCACGGGTGGGCTTTTTTGTGCTGCACAACGTAAACAAAGCCTGATACACGCCGCGGGCAGAAAAGCGCTTGATATTGAAGGTTTGGGCGAAAAACTGGTAGATCAACTGGTCGACAGCGGGCGTGTAAAGTCTATTGCCGATTTGTTTTCATTGCGCGTTGAAGAGTTGTTGAATTACGAGCGAATGGGCCGCAAGTCGGCCGAAAATCTTGTGAAGGCAATTGATGCGGCGCGTGCGCCGGCTTTGGGGCGTTTGGTGTTCGCGTTAGGTATCCGACATGTTGGTGAAACGACGGCACGTGATCTGGCTCGTCATTTTGGTTCCATACAGGCCATCATGAATGCCGACGAAGACGCGCTCATGGCGGTTCCTGATGTCGGGCCGGTTGTGGCGCATTCCGTTCTGGAGTTTTTTGCCGAGGCTCACAATCGCGATATTGTGCATTTATTGGAGCAGGCCGGTGTACAGGCCAAGGTGGAAAGTGAACCAAACCGCCAGTTATTGGCCGGTAAGACTTTTGTATTAACGGGTACGCTTCCGTCCCTAACACGCGATGAAGCCACGCGCATGATTATGGCTGCCGGTGGGAAAGTAAGTGGGTCTGTCTCAAGGAAAACTGCGTATGTAGTTGCCGGCGACGAGGCAGGCAGCAAATTGACCAAGGCTCAAGAACTTGGGGTTGCGGTTTTGGATGAGCAAGGCTTAAGGGAGTTGCTGGCTCAGGCCTGATTTCACCTGAGCGCAGCTTAACCCTTTGTAACGGTGTTTCAAGCCTTATTGGATTTTTGCTTTTTCCATTAACTCTTCCTGGTATTGCGACAGTTTTTCCTGTTGTAGCATTTCCTGCAATTGGGGCTTAACTTCGGCCAGCGTGGGGAAAGTAACCGGCCGGATATCTTCCACTTCAATAATATGCCAGCCAAATTGCGATTGCACCGGGTCGCTGGTACGTTGCCCTTTTTCCATGCTTTCAACAGCTTGGGCAAATGGCGGCACATAGCTGCTGGTGGTCGACCAGCCTAAATCACCGCCTTGGCTACCTGTGCCCTTGTCGATTGAGTGTTCCTTGGCGGCATTTTCAAAACTTATTTCGTTTGCTTCGATTTGGGCGAGAAGGTCTCGGGCAGCCTGCTCTTCCTCCACCAGAATGTGACGGATTTTGTATTCTTTGCGATCAGACTGGGCTTTCTTTATAGCTTCGTATTCCTCTTCAATCTGTTTATCCGTAACGGGATTTTTTTCGAGATAGTTTTCCATAAGGGCGCGAACCAGAATACCTTGGCGCGCCAGTTCCAGCTCCTGACGCACTTCGGGTTCCTTGTCGACACCGGCACGCTCAGCCGCTTGCACGGCAACCAGACGACCGATCATTTCTTGTTTTACCTGTTCGCGCAGTTCCGGGGATTCTTTTGCGCCCTGACTGACCAGCAAACTAATAAATTGGTCGAGCTGGTCTTGGGTGATGGCTTTGCCATTCACTGTAGCCACGTTCTGGGCGTACAGCGGAGCGGAAACGGCAAAAGCAGCAGCGAACATAACAAGTTTCTTCATACACATCCTTAAGCGTTGGCTGTGGCCACAATGGCCAAAGCATGAATGGGAAAGGGGATCAGATCCTGGACCTGATCATACACGAGGCGATGACGGGCAAGCGGGCGCAGCCCGTTGAACTGCGCACTGCTGATGATGACACGTAAATGACTGGCTCCGGTTTGTGCACCGGCATGACCCGCATGCAAGTGCGACTCATCAATAATTTCAAGGGTTGACGGTGCGAGCGTTTGCAGGCGCTCGCGAACCAGTTGGATACGGTCTTGAGTTTGAGATGATTGGGGGTGGTTCATGGGGTATCTTTCATGTGGCGGCTAAGCCAAATAGATTGCACAACAACAAAAATCAGCAATAAAGCCATTAGGCCGAAAACCTTGAAGTTGACCCATTGCGACTCTGAAAACCGGCCTGAAAATGCAACGTAAAGATTCAAGGCGCCTGAGCAAATAAAAAACGTTGCCCAACTTATGTTGAGTTTGTCCCAAACAGCAGGCGGAAGTTCAATTTGTGCCCCCATGAGTTTTTGCATAAGGTTGCGCTTGAACAAATAACGGCCTCCCAGCAAGACGATGCCGAAGATCCAGTAAAGAACCGTGGGCTTCCATTTAATGAACGCATCGTTCTGTAATAGCAGCGTGGCGCCACCGAACAAAACGATCACGGTCAGGTTGATCCAGTGAGTGGCTTCAATTTTTTTTGCCATCGCTTTTAGCCAAACGAACTGGCCGATGGCTGCGACGATAGCTACGCCGGTTGCCAAGTAGATGTCGGCATACCGATAAGCGATAAAAAACAGAATTAGGGGGAAAAGGTCGAACAGCAGTTTTTTCATTTTTCCGGTTCGAATTTTAATGAAAGGGAGTTGATACAGTAGCGCAGGCCCGTTGGCGGTGGGCCGTCGGGAAAAACATGGCCCAGATGCGAGTCGCATACTTTGCAGATGACTTCAGTGCGAATCATGCCGTGGGACGTATCCGTTTCTTCCAGAACCAGATCGGGATTGAGAGGGGCAAAATAGCTTGGCCACCCGCATCCGGCGTCAAACTTGGTATCGGAAGCAAATAGCGGTGTGCCGCAACCCACGCATCGATAGATTCCCGATTCGGTTGTGTTCCAATATCGGCCTGTGAAGGCACGTTCCGTGCCTTTTTCGCGGGTAACATAGTATTCTTCGGGCGTAAGCTGCGCCCGCCATTCGGTTTCCGACTTGCGAATTTTTTCCATTCTGAGCCTTTTAGTACCAGTAACATCTATGCGGAGTTAACTCTAATGTTAAACGACTTTGATAAAGACAACAGGGAAACCCCGTAAAGACACCGGTTGATGAATTAGGCATAATTCTTTAGGTTTAGAAAGTAAGCTGGTTTGCGAATATTAGGTGAACGCTGTTTCATGAGCGACTTTTCTACGTCAAGACACGTTGTTGTCTTTTTTTTGGTGTTGTAGATGGACTCAACAATTTTTCTTATTTTGCTCCAAGACGGGGTTCTGAATGGTGCAGTGTATGCGCTGCTTGGGCTTGCTCTGGTGCTTGTTTTTGCCGTCACCCGGGTTATTTTTATTCCTCAGGGCGAGTTTGTTGCTTATGGCGCGCTCACGTTGGCCTTTATGGCGAATGGGAAAATTCCCGGTACGGTAGCCATGTTGCTTATTGCGGGGGTGGTGACATTTCTCATGCAGCTCTGGTCAGCGGCGCGCAATAAAGACTGGTCGACATTGCCCCGGGCGGCCCTTGGTTCCCTGGTATTGCCTGTTGCGTTGTATTTATTGGCACCGTATGTCATTAGCGAGACTACGCCGCTCTGGTTGAACGTCGTGTTTGCGCTAGCGTTGGTTATTCCGTTGGGCCCGATGATCTATCGTATTGCCTACCAACCGGTGGCGGAAGCCAGTGTATTGGTTTTACTGATTATCTCGGTTGCGGTTCACTTCGCCATGTTGGGTCTGGGCCTGGTGTTTTTCGGTGCAGAAGGGTGGCGTACTCCGGCCTTCCTGGAAGGTGAGGTGTCCATGGGGGTTATTTCCTGGTCGGCACAAACCTTCTTCGTATTGGGCACAGCAGCGGTCCTCATCATTGCGTTGTGGCTGTTTTTCGGTAAAACCCTGTATGGTCGTGCGTTGCGCGCCACAGCCGTGAACCGGCGCGGGGCGCGGCTTATGGGTATTAGCACCAATATGTCGGGCAGTCTTACATTCACGCTTGCAGCCGCCATTGGCGCGCTGTCCGGCATGCTTATTGCACCGGTAACCACCATTTATTACGACACCGGCTTTTTAATTGGGCTTAAAGGTTTTGTCGCCGCCATTATCGGCGGTTTGGTCAGCTACCCCGTTACTGCCGTCGGTGCGCTTTTCGTGGGTATTCTCGAGGCATTTTCATCGTTCTGGGCCAGTGCTTACAAAGAGGTTATTGTGTTCACACTGATCATTCCTGTGCTGTTGTGGCGTTCGTTTGGCACTCATCATCACGACGACGAGGATTAATGCCATGAACCGACTCATACTCATTCTCTTCGTTGTTTTTATGGCGTTTGTGCCTCAATGGTCGGCCACCCCTGAATTTTGGGTCACGCAGTTGAATTACATTGGCCTTGCCTCTTTGGTCGTTTTAGGGCTGGTGCTGCTTACGGGCGTGGGCGGATTAACGTCTTTCGGTCAGGCGGCTTTTGTGGGGCTGGGTGCTTATTCCACCGCCTACCTCACCACGGCATTGGGCTGGTCTCCCTGGTTGGCACTGATTATCGGGTTGGTGCTGACGCTGGTCGTGGCTTATGTGCTTGGGGCCATTACGTTGCGTTTGTCAGGGCATTATTTGCCGCTGGGCACCATTGCCTGGGGTTTGTCGCTTTATTACCTTTTCGGGAACATGGCGTTTCTGGGCCAGTACGACGGGATTGCAGGCATTCAGCCCGTTAATGTGTTTGGCCTCTCCCTGGACAGTGGGCGCGAAATTTTCTATTTGATCTGGGTGTGCGTGCTGTTGGCCATGTGGGGTACGTATAACCTGCTCAGTTCCCGCCCGGGGCGGGCCATTCGTGCCCTCAAGAGCGGTTCGGTCATGGCCGAGTCATTCGGTATCAACATGGCGTCGTACAAAATTATTATTTTTGTTTATGCCGCTTTGTTGGCTTGTCTGTCGGGCTGGTTGTATGCACACATGCAACGTGCTGTGAGTCCCAGCCCTTTTGGTTTGAACTACGGTATTGAATACTTGTTCATGGCCGTAGTGGGGGGAAGCAGCAGTGTCTGGGGCGCTATCGTTGGTTCTGGGGCCATCCTGACACTGAAAGACCAAATCCAGAATGTCCTGCCGGCTATTCTTGACACGACTGCGAACTTCGAGCTGGTTGTGTTTGGGGTTCTGATGGTGTTGGTGCTGCAATATGCGCGCGATGGTATATGGCCATTGATTGCGTCTGCCTGGAATAGTGTTACGGGGCAGGGTGGTACGCGCCGTATGGCACCGCCACCCAAGGCGGAGCAACTGCCGCAGCGCACTCGACCAGAGCAAGGCAAGATGGTGCTTGAGGTTGAAGGAGCCCGCAAAGAGTTTGGGGGATTGGTTGCCGTTAACGATATCAGTTTCAAATTGAAGGCGGGCGAAATTATGGGCCTGATCGGCCCTAACGGTGCAGGGAAAAGCACGACGTTCAATCTAATAACCGGTGTCCTTCCGGTTACCAGCGGTTCGGTTAACTTCATGGGCCATCAGCTTGAAAAGCTGCGTTCACGCGAAATCGCAAAGTTGGGTGTCGGCCGCACGTTTCAGCATGTTCAGTTACTGCCCTCTATGACCGTCCTCGAAAACGTGGCAATTGGTGCGCATTTGCGTCGGAAAGTGGGGGTGGTGTCGGCCACGCTGCATACCGAGCGCAAGAGTGAAGCTGAGCTACTTCACGAAGCGGCTGTTCAGCTTGAGCGTGTAGGTCTGGGTGATCACCTGTATGAAGAGGCGGGCAACCTGGCGCTGGGGCAACAACGTATTCTCGAGATTGCGCGTGCTTTGGCGGCTGATCCCGTGTTGCTGCTGCTTGATGAGCCCGCGGCCGGCCTGCGTTACAAAGAAAAGCAGGAGTTGGCGAAAGTGCTGGATCAATTGCGTAATGAGGGCATGAGTATTCTTTTGGTTGAGCATGATATGGATTTCGTGATGAACCTCACCGATCATTTGGTGGTAATGGACTTCGGTACCAAAATTGCCGAGGGTCGCCCGGAAGAAATCCAGAAGAACCCGGCAGTGCTTGAGGCCTACCTGGGGGGCATCGAAGAGGGGCTTGATCTGGATGACGGTGTCGATGGACAAGCGTCGACAACGGCAGGGAGTGTGGCATGAGCGAAAATCTGGTCTTGCAGGTGAACAGCCTGACATCGCAGTATGGCAAGGTGACAGCACTGAATGAGGCGAATATCAAAGTGGCCCAAGGTCATATTGTTACCGTCATTGGGGGCAACGGCGCCGGTAAGTCGACCTTGCTGAATTCGCTTATGGGATCCTTGCCCAGTAATGGGCACTGCACGGGGGAAGTACGTTATCGCGACCGTGATATTTCCGGTTGGCAGGTTGAGCAAAGGGTGGCGCACGGCATTTCCCTTGTTCCTGAAACGCGCGAATTATTCGGCAGTATGTCTGTTGAAGACAATCTGTTATTGGGTGGCTTTCGTCTTTATCGCGCCGGCAAAACGGGCTGGAGAGAAAAAATCGATGAAGTTTACGAGCTTTTCCCCCGCTTGAAAGAACGTCGTATACAGCATGCCGGTACGCTTTCCGGCGGTGAACGGCAAATGCTTGCAGTGGGGCGCGCGCTAATGGCGCAACCGGAATTACTCATGCTTGATGAGCCCAGTCTTGGTCTGGCGCCGCGTATTGTGCGTGAAATTTTTCAGATTATTGCACGGTTGCGGCAGACCGGCGTTTCGATTTTGCTGGTCGAGCAAAATGCCCGTGCAGCCTTGCAGGTGGCTGATTACGGCTACGTGCTGGAAACCGGCGAGGTGATTCTTGATGGGCCGGCCAAAGAGCTTAGCGACAATCCGCGTGTTATCGAGAGCTATCTGGGGCTGGGGAACAAGAAGGCTGAGGCGGCATAGGGGATGCAGCTTGTGGGGGCGCAGCTGGTGTTTCCAGCTCGTTCCAGGAAGGCGCCGGTGAAAAACTATTCAGTAGCTGCCCATTCTTAATGACGTGAAAATAGTCGGTAACCTGGGCCGCAGCGCCCGGTTGATGATCCGCCATGACGATGGTGTAGCCCTGTGTTTTCAGTGTGCTAATGGCGTGGCTGAGAATGTGGGCGATATTGGGCGTGATGCTGTCACTGATTTCGTCTAACAACAGTATGTTGGTTCCCTGCCGCAATACTTTTGCAACAGCAAGTAATTGCCTTTCAGGCCTTGATAAATGTGCTACTGGGTGATGCCGGAAATGTCGTAAAAGCGGCATGAGTTCGTAAATGCCCGCCAATGACATCCCGCCACCCAGTGTCTCCGTTGCCTGCATTGGTTTGAGCAGGTTTTCTTCGCAGCTTAGGTCTTCGGCAAGCGTGTGTTCGTCGGGCCCGTAACTAATACCTAAATGGGCGATTTTCTGTGGAGGCATATGAATGGACTCAACACCGTTGACTTTCACGGAACCGGTTCTGGTGCCTGTTAAGCCGAGAAGTGAGCGAAGCGTGGTTGTGCGGCCGGAGCCATTGTCGCCGAGTAAACCAATAACCTGGCCGGGCATGACGGTAAGATCGATGCCTTTGAGGACGTGGGTATGATCGTCGTACCACGCATTCAGGTTTTTGATTTCGAGGGCAGGGTGCGCCATGCAACCCCCTTATGATTGCTTGTGAAATACAGAACAGTGTTCAGCCAGACGTCAGTATGACGGGACTCGATCCAAAAGCAAATGAGGGTTTGTCATAGCGGGACAATCCCTGATTTTTCTTTGTATTCACATAAGTCGTTAATGCCGCATTGCTTGCATTTGGGTTTACGTGCCAGGCATACGTAGCGACCATGCAAAATCAGCCAATGATGTGCGTCCAGCTTGTATTCCTGCGGAACTACCTTTTCCAGTTTTCTTTCAACCTCCAGCACTGTTTTGCCCTGGGCCAGGCGTGTGCGGTTGGCGACGCGGAAAATATGCGTATCAACTGCGATGGTGGGATGACCAAAGGCCGTGTTGAGCACGACGTTGGCTGTTTTTCGGCCTACCCCGGGCAGTGCTTCAAGTGCCGCGCGATCTTGAGGTACTTGGCCATTGTGTTGTTCCAAAAGGATCCGGCATGTTTTGATTACATTTTCCGCTTTGGTTCGATAAAGCCCAATTGATTTGATTTTTTCGGTCAGGCCTTCCAGCCCCAGAGACAAAATACCTTCGGGTGTTCCGAACTCAGGAAAGAAACGGGCGGTGGCAAGATTGACCGACTTGTCGGTTGCTTGCGCTGATAGGATGACGGCAATCAGCAACTGGAAGTGGGTTTCATATTCCAGTTCGGTGGTGGGGTTCGGATTGGCGCTCTGCAGGCGGGCAAAGATGGCTTTGCGTTTTTGTTGATTCACGGTGTTTGGCCCCGACGTCGGGCCCGCGCGCGCGCCAGCGCATCAGCAATGGTTTTTTTGCGGGCTTCTGCATCATTGTTGGCAGAGGCGGTTAGTGCGGCTTTGTTGCTGAGCGTGCGCGCAGCCAGTGGTTGGTCTTCAGGATGCTTGCGTTTTAGACGCGCTTCGCGACGCCGGGTGTTTGTACGTGCCTTGTCGGCATCTTCGGCAGTCCATTCCCGCTCAGCCGGAACCATATTAATACAGTCTACCGGGCACGGGGCAACACAAAGTTTGCATCCCGTACAGGAGTCGGGTAGGACGGTGTGCATGAGTTTTGAAGCGCCTACAATGGCGTCGGTTGGGCAAGCCTGTATGCACAGGGTGCAACCAATGCAGTGCGCCTCGTCGATTTGGGCTACTTGCAGTGGTTCAGGCTGCCCGCAGTTTGTGTCAAGTGCGGTAACAGCGCGGTTCAACAAGCGAGACAACGCCTCAATGCCGGCGTCCCCCCCAGGGGGACATCGATTGATGGGTGTATGCTCGGTGACAATGGCTTGCGCATAGGGCAGGCAGCCGTTGTACCCGCATTGCGTGCATTGTGTTTGCGGCAAAATTGCATCGACTTGTTCAACAAGCGCGTTCTGGTTCATGAAGCTGAGCGTGCATTGGCAATGAATTTAGCCAGTTCCGGATAAATAATATTCCTCCAGCGCCGGCCCGAAAATATACCGTAATGCCCTGAACCCGCTGCGGTGTAACGATGTTTGTGCTTGGCTGGGATGGCAGTGCACAGTTCATGCGCGGCATGCGTTTGACCTTGTCCGGAAATATCGTCGAGTTCGCCCTCAATGGTTAACAGGTGGACGCCCTTTATTTTGCCCGGATCAACCCGCTCTCCCTGTACATCCCAGCACCCACGTGGCAGAAGATGTTGTTGGAATACGATATCGATTGTGTCCAGATAGAACTCAGCCGGCATGTCGAGAACGGCGTTATATTCATCGTAGAAACGACGGTGCGACTCAGCGTCGTCATCGTCACCCTTGACCAAGTCCAGATAGAAATCGTAATGTGATTCCATGTGGCGATCCGGATTCATGGCGATAAAACCCGCATGCTGCAGAAAGCCGGGATAAACCCGACGGCCGGCGCCCGGATATTTGGCCGGAACGCGATGGATCAGGTTGTTTTCGAACCAGGAGTGTGATTGCGTTGTGGCAAGACGGTTAACTTGCGTGGGAGACTCCCGCGCATCGATGGGACCGCCCATGAGGGTCATGCTAACCGGTAGGCATGGGTCGCTGTCTCCAGCCATAAGCGACACCGCGCCCAGTACGGGAACAGTGGGTTGGCATACCGACACCACATGTGTGCCGGGCCCCAGGTAGTGCAGGAAATTACGAATATAGTTTACGTAATCATGTAAATGAAAAGGGCCGTCGCGCAACGAGACCATGCGGGCATCGATCCAATCAGTAATGTATACCTCATGCGCAGGTAAAAACGACTTTACTGTGTCTCTTAACAGCGTGGCGTGATGTCCGGATAAGGGCGCAACCAGTAGCACGGTTGGCAGGTCTCGGTCGGCTGGTTCCTCACGTTTGAAATGGATGAACTTGCAAAACGGGAGTTCTTTGGCGCTTTGCGGTTCTACCGGAATTTTTTGTCCGTCGATGACAGTGTGGTCAATGTCCCATTCGGGCTTTTCATAGGCTTTGCCCAGCCGGTGCATGAGCTCGTATGTTGCGGCAATATGACGAGATACCGGCGTGTACGAGAGGGGGCTGTATGGGTGGGTAAACAGTTGCGAGCCCTGACCGGTAAAGGAAACGAGCGGCATGAGAAAAGTGCGTTGCAATTCGTGTAGATCGTAAAGCATTGCGAGTGGTTTCCTTTTTGTGACAGGGGATGGGTTTACCAATAATTTTCAACGGCAAGATTGCCCGGGTTGCCGCGTCGCCCGACGGCAAAACCTTTCTTCTTCAGTATGACACGGGCGTCAGCCAGCATTTCAGGGTTTCCGCAAAGCATGATTTTGTTGCGGTCTGGGTCTAATGGGCAGTGGGCCAGTTTTTCGAGCTCGCCATTCTCGATAAGTGTCGTAATGCGTTGTTGTGGAACGCCGGGCATGGGCTCACGGGTTGGGATGGCAAGGTAGACAAACTTTGCCGGCAAGGCTTGGGTGCCGCTATTAGCCTGCCACTGGCGTATTTCTTCGCTGTAAGCAAGTTCGTCTTTGGTGCGTACGCCGTGAATCAGGATGATTTGATCGAATGCCGCCCATGTGGCGGGATCGTTCAGCATCGACAGGTACGCCGACAGTCCGGTTCCGGTAGCGATCATCCACAGCGTACCACCCGGTTCAAAGCGGTCGGCCGTTAAAAAGCCGAAAACCGTGTTGTCGATGTAAATGGTGTCGCCCGGTTTCAGGGCGGCCAAACGAGGGCTGAACTCACCTTCGGGCACGACGATGGAATAAAACTCCAGCGGTGTCTGGTCAGGCCCATTCACCATTGAATACGCACGCCATATTGAAGGTTCGGTGTTTGTTTCGATTTTGTCCGATAGCCCGAGACGCGCGTATTGGCCGCCTTTGAACTTGAAGTTGTCTGGGCGGCTTACCTTGATGGATAGCAACTTTCCCGGTACCCACTCACGAACCTGTAAAACTTTCTGGCGTGTGTATTTCTGTTCAGTCATGCCCTATCTTTCCAGATGCTGTTCTTTACCTTCAACCCCATTCCATTCATCGGCGTCGGGCAAGCCGCCTTTCGAGCGGTTTATGGGCCCGAATTCCGGGGAAAGATCTGCATTGATCTGTATAAAGCGAACCTGGTCGGCAGGAACATCTTCTTCCGCGAAAATGGCGTTGGCCGGGCACTCAGGTACGCAAACCGCGCAGTCGATGCATTCGTCGGGGTCGATAACGAGAAAATTGGGCCCTTCCCGGAAGCAATCGACAGGGCAGACGTCGACACAATCAGTGTACTTACATTTAATACAGTTTTCGGTAACCACGTGGGTCATTCAGAGACTCCGGCAAAAATGACATTCAGGTTTGTGACGACTACCTTGCGCGACCGCAATGTGAGATGCCAGGTTAAACATTACAATGCCTGTTTTGATACATTGGGTAAAACCCCTTACGGGCATTTTACCTAATAATGATTCAATGACCCGGAAGGCAACCCGCGTAGGCAGCGCAAGCGAACACATGATCATTACATCACTTTTGGATACCGACCTATATAAATTCACCATGATGCAAGTGGTTTTGCATCATTTTCCCGCTGCGCAGGTGGAATATCGGTATAAATGTCGCACGCCCAACGTCAATTTGGCGCCTTATCTCGATGAAATCCGTGAAGAGGTGCACGCCTTGTGTCAATTGGAGTTCACCGATGATGAGCTCGATTATTTGCGCGGGCTGCGGTTTATTAAAAGTGATTTTGTTGATTTTCTCGGGTTGTTTCATTTGCCCGAAAAATGTATTCATATTGATCATGGCGAGCTTCCCGGCGAAATTGCCATTTCTGTGAAAGGCTCATGGCTGCACACCATACTGTTCGAAATACCTGTGCTGGCCATTGTGAACGAAGTGTTTTTTCGCAATACCTGCAAAGAACCTGGTTGGGATGAAGGGCGCCGTCGGCTACGCAAGAAAATGAATCTCGTGATAGACGATCCGGCACTGGCGGATTTTCGCGTTGCAGAGTACGGCACGCGACGTCGGTTTTCCAAACAATGGCACGATGAAGTGGTGGAAACGATGCACGATCAGATGGGCGCGCATTTCGCCGGAACGAGCAATATATTTCTGGCGCGAAAGCATGGCGTGACCCCTTTGGGTACCATGGGGCACGAGTATCTGCAGGCGTGTCAGGCATTAGGGCCGCGTTTGCGCGACTCACAGGTTTTTGCGCTTGAAACCTGGGCGAAGGAGTATAGGGGCGACTTGGGTATTGCGCTGTCTGACGTATACGGTATGGACGCTTTCTTGCGCGACTTCGATATGTATTTCTGCAAATTGTTCGACGGTGCGCGTCATGATTCCGGCGACCCTTTCCAGTGGGGTGAACGCCTGCTCGCGCACTACGTCGCTAATCGGGTTGATCCACGAACCAAAACGTTGGTTTTTTCCGACGCTTTAACCTTTCCGCGCGCTATCGAGCTGGCCAAGCAGTTTTCCGGCCGTTGTAAAGTGTCGTTTGGAATTGGTACCAATCTGACTAACGATCTGGGTCATGAGCCACTGCAAATTGTGATGAAAATGGTGCGTTGCAATGGGCAACCCGTTGCCAAAGTGTCTGACGCGCCCGAAAAAACAATGTGTGATGATCCGGCCTACTTGGCTTATTTGCGGCAGGTGTTTCAATTGCCGCCTGTTTGAGCATGAGGTGAAGCGTGACGTCTGAGTCTGGTGATACCGCTGGGCTGCAAGCGCCATTCGACGCTGTTTGGCTGGCACAAGCAGCCGAAGGTCTTGATCCCCCGGGGCATGCGCTACTGGTTCAGGCCGTGCGCACCGCCCAACCTTTGCTTGAAGGGCAGCGTGCCAGCACTGGTGAGCCACTGGATACGCATGCTGCGGCCGTCGTTTGTATTCTGGCGGAAATGAAAGCCGATGCGGCGACGCGTGCAAGTGCGGTGCTTGCGCCTATTTCGCCGGAAGACACTTTTTTAACGGGGCGTAAAGATGCACTGGTAAAGAAATTTGGCAGCGAAATCGCGTCTTTGGTTCAGGGAGCCCGAAAGCTGCTTGGTATGAGCAGGATGGCCAGGCTTAATACTGATGACCCACGAACCGGTGTAGATCAAAGAGAACTGCAGCGCAAAATGTTGCTTGCCATGGCGGCCGATTTGCGAATTGTTCTGCTGCGCCTGGCTTCCCGGTTGCAAACGTTGCGTTGGCACGCTAGTTCCAAAACAGTATGTCCTCCGAACCTGGCCCAGGAAACCATGGAGTTGTATGCGCCATTGGCTAATCGCCTTGGTATCTGGCAGTTAAAGTGGGAAATTGAAGATCTGGCTTTTCGCTTTTTGCAGCCGGAAACGTACAAAACGATTGCCAAGGAACTGGAGGAAAAGCGGGTTGAGCGCGAGCAGTTCATTGACCGGGTCGTAAGCCGGCTTAGGCAGGCGTTGCAAAACGAGGGGGTGCAGGCCGATGTGTCCGGGCGTCCCAAACACATTTACAGCATCTGGAACAAGATGCGTAACAAACAGTTGTCGTTCGGGCAACTGTACGATTTGCGTGCATTGCGGGTGATTGTGAATGATGAGCGCGACTGTTATGCAGCGCTTGCCCTCGTGCACTCCATGTGGAGTCCGATCAGCGAAGAATTTGATGATTATATTTCGAGGCCCAAGCCGAATGGTTACCGATCTTTGCATACAGTTGTTGCAGATGCCGATGGCAAGCCTTTCGAAGTGCAGATTCGCACCCACGAGATGCATCAGTTTGCGGAATACGGTATGGCCGCGCATTGGCGTTATAAAGAGGCCGGCCCAAAAGGTGGAACGCAGGTTGCCGCCTCGGAGTACGACCGTAAAGTGGCCTGGATGCGTCAGCTATTGTCCTGGGGCAAAGCCGACGATGTGTCCCCACAAGAGGCGTCGCCAGACAAAAGTTCGACCGCAAGCGCTGCAAAACCTGCGGCAGATGAGCGAATCTACGTTTTAACGCCGCAGGCGCGTGTTATTGAGTTGCCTGCCGGCGCGACGCCGGTTGATTTTGCTTATGCGTTGCATACTGATTTGGGCCATCGCTGCCGCGGAGCCCGGGTGGATGGCCAGATGGTGCCATTGCTGACAAATTTGCAAACCGGCCAAACCGTTGAAATCATTACGGCAAAGTCGGGGGGGCCGTCGCGTGATTGGCTGAATACGCAACTGGGTTATCTGGCCAGCAACCGTTCTCGCGCCAAGGTCAGGGCCTGGTTTAATGCCATTGAGCTGCAAGAACGTATCGCTCAGGGGCATGCACTGGTTGAGCGAGAGTTGCAGCGACTTGGCAAAACCGCGGTCAACCTGGAGCAGTTGGCAGACCAATTGGGTTTCGCCCGTGCTGATGATCTGTATGTGGCTGTGGCGAAAGAGGAATTCAGCCTGCGCCATATTGATCAACATTTTCGTCAGGAACGTGATGGGAGCGTAAGCGAAACCACACATGTTGGCCCGGAACGACTTCAATTGGAAGGCACGGCGGATAACGTTACCCGGTCGGGTAAGAGCGGTGTATTGGTTGTGGGCGTAGACTCCCTTATGACACAGTTGGCACGCTGTTGCCGCCCGGCTCCACCCGATGATATTCGCGGGTTCGTTACAAGAGGGCGCGGTGTATCGATTCATCGGTCCGACTGCCAGGCCTTCTCGGCACTCGCCATCAAGCACCCGGAGCGTATTATTGAGGTGAGTTGGGGCGACACCCAGGATCGCGTTTATCCGGTTACTGTGAGTATTCATGCTCCGGATCGCCTGAATCTTTTGCGAGACATTACCGATGTTTTCGGTCGTCTTCGTTTAAATGTAATTGGTGTCAATACGCAAAGCCGTCGTTCGTTGGCTCATATGATTTTTACCGTTGAAGTGCAAAATGGTGATCAAATCACACGCGCGCTGACCGCCCTGAATGAAATTCCAGGCTTTAGCGCGACCCGCTTGTAACTGCGTGGGTTCCGCGAGAAAGTTCGGGCGCTGTTAAAATGGCCCTAAGTTGTTATTAAGCCGCTAATACCGGCCCAACCAGAGAGTTATTCCTTGAAACCTTATCAGTTCCCAGACGAAAAAGGGCATTTCGGGCCCTACGGTGGTTCGTTTGTTGCCGAAACCCTGGTGCACGCGCTCGACGAGTTGCGTCAGGCCTATGACAAATTCAAAGACGATCCCGACTTTCTGCGTGAGTTCGATTACGAGCTAAAGCATTTCGTGGGGCGGCCCAGTCCGGTATATCACGCCAAGCGATGGTCGGAAGAGCTCGGGGGTGCTCAAATCTGGTTCAAGCGTGAAGACCTTAACCACACGGGGGCGCACAAAATCAACAACTGCATTGGGCAGATATTGTTGGCCCGACGTATGGGCAAGCCTCGAATTATTGCCGAAACCGGCGCAGGGCAGCATGGTGTGGCCACGGCAACCGTAGCAGCACGTTATGGTCTTGAGTGCGTTGTATACATGGGCAGTGAAGATGTTCGTCGTCAAGCGTCCAACGTATATCGCATGAAGCTGCTGGGCGCCACAGTCGTGCCGGTAGAGTCCGGCTCGCGCACATTGAAAGACGCACTGAATGAAGCCATGCGCGATTGGGTGACCAATGTTGAAAACACCTTTTACATTATTGGAACGGTTGCGGGTCCGCATCCTTATCCCGCGATGGTGCGTGATTTCCAATCGGTTATCGGCACTGAATGTCTTGCACAAATGCCGGAGTACGCGGGTCGTCAGCCCGATTACGTGTTGGCGTCGGTCGGGGGTGGCTCCAACGCGATGGGCATTTTTTACCCCTATATCAACGAGTCGAATGTGAAGCTGATTGGTGTTGAGGCGGCGGGCGACGGGCTTGATACCGGCCGCCATGCTGCGTCTCTTAATGCCGGAGTGGTGGGGGTTCTGCACGGTAATCGCACTTACATTATGCAAGACGAGCATGGCCAGATTCAGGAAACACACTCAATCTCCGCCGGGCTTGACTACCCCGGTGTCGGGCCTGAACACGCCTGGTTGAAAGACTCAAAGCGTGCCGAGTATGTGGGCATTACGGATGCCGAGGCGTTGGAAGCATTTCACAAGTGCTGCCGTACCGAGGGCATCATGCCTGCGCTGGAGTCTTCCCATGCCATTGCGCACGCTGTCAAGCTGGCACCCACGTTGTCGAAAGATAAAATTATTTTGGTGAATTTGTCCGGCAGGGGCGATAAAGATATGCACACCGTGGCTGAAATGAGCGGAATCAAATTATGAGTCAGGTAACACAAGCCCAAGCCGATCGTTTGGCAGCGGCCTTCGCGAAAACGAAGGGGCGGGCGGCGCTTATCCCCTACATCACGGCAGGTGACCCCTCGCCACAGGCAACGGTTCCGCTCATGCACGCGCTTGTTGCGGCCGGCGCCGACGTTATTGAGCTCGGTGTACCCTTTTCCGACCCGATGGCCGATGGTCCGGTAGTGCAACGTGCAACCCAGCGTGCCATTGAAAAAGGGGTTGGGATGCGCCATGTTTTCGACATGGTTCAGGCGTTTAGGGAAAGTGATAAAACAACACCGGTGGTGTTAATGGGTTATGCCAATCCGGTTGAACGTTACGGGCAGCTTGAGTTCGCCCGGAAAGCGCAGGAAGTAGGCGTGGACGGCGTGTTGGTTGTTGATTACCCACCTGAGGAAATGCTTGAGTTCGCCCGCTATCTAGACGACGTCGACGTTGCTCCTATATTTTTATTGGCCCCCACATCTACCGATGCGCGAATTCAAAAAGTTGCCGAAATTGCGCGCGGATATGTGTACTATGTGTCGTTGAAAGGGGTAACCGGCGCTGCCACCATCGATCTTTCCGAGGTTGAGCAACGTGTGCAGGCGATTCGCCGTCATGTTTCCATTCCTATCGGGGTGGGCTTCGGCATTCGCGATGCACAAAGCGCGCAGCGTGTGGGGCAGGTGTGCGATGCCGTTATTATTGGCAGTAAATTGATTGAAACCATGGAAGAGGCCGTGGCCCGGGCAAATGGTCATGAGGCCGATCAGGCCGCAGTCAAGGCAGCCGGAGCGTGGTTGGCGGGAATTCGTCAGGCACTCGGTTAAGCAATAAAACTTCAATCAGGAAAATTACAATGAGCTGGATTGACAAAATTCTGCCGCCGCGGATTAACCGGAACAATGACGCTAATTCGCGGCGTGTCCCAGAGGGCTTGTGGGTTAAGTGCCCGGGCTGCGAATCGGTACTCTATAAAGACGACCTGGCGGCAACGCTGAATGTTTGCCCCAATTGCAGTCACCATATGAGAATCGGCGCGCGCCGTCGTATTGACGCTTTGCTCGACCCGGATGGGCGGGTAGAGATCGGTGAAAATACCCGGCCCGTCGACCCTTTGAAATTCAAAGACTCCAAAAAGTATCCCGACAGGGTGACTCAGGCCACCCGGCAAACAGGTGAAACTGAAGCAATGGTGGTCATGAGCGGGCGGATTCTTACATTGCCTGTCGTGCTATCGTGCTTTGAGTTCGAGTTCATGGGTGGCTCAATGGGCTCGGTAGTGGGCGAACGTTTTGTTAGAGGCGTACAAGAAGCGATTCGTTTACGCTGCCCGTTTATTTGTGTGGCTGCCTCGGGTGGTGCGCGCATGCAGGAAAGCTTGTTTTCACTCATGCAAATGGCTAAAACGAATGCCATGCTCACGCGCCTGTCGCAAGAAGGGTTGCCGTTTATTAGTGTTCTTACCGACCCGACTATGGGCGGGGTATCCGCCAGTTTTGCTTTTATGGGCGATGTGGTGGTGGCGGAGCCCAAGGCGTTAATTGGTTTTGCCGGTCCCCGGGTGATAGAGCAGACAGTTAGGGAAAAACTGCCAGAGGGCTTTCAGCGCGCGGAATTCCTGCTTGAGAAAGGCGCGATTGATTGTGTGGTCGACCGTCGTGAAATGCGCAAGGAGCTCGCGCATATCCTGGCGTTGCTAACCCGTCAACCCGTTGAGGCAATCGCGCGTATGGAATGAGCGTTTGTCATTAATTAAAAAATGGCCGGAAAACCAAATAGTTTCCCGGCCATTTTTTGTCGCTTCAAAAGATTATTACTTGGCACTCGTTTCGACTTGTTGTAAAGGCTCGTCGTGAACGATGACTGCCGATTTACGTGGTCGGCCAAGTGAAGCAGATGCTGCAGTGGCTGTACTGTTTTGAGGCTTGACAGCGTCAGGACGTGTCTCCACAAGCTGCAGTCCGGATGAGGCAACAAGGTCTTTGAGCGAGGAACCTGTATCGACAACCTTGGGGTGATGCAAGCCATTGGCTTTGTGGGTTGCGGTTGACACTTGTTGCGATTGCTCTTTCGCCTCGGTCTCAGACGGTTCGGTGACTGCTTCTGTGGTCACTTCAGTTCCGTTTTCGGTGTCGGCGGTGAGTACCTCACCCGTTTGAACGACTTCTGCGGTCTGTTTTGCTGCGCCAGGCTGTGCCTCAGGCTTGGCAGGTTCAACAGGTTCAACAGGTTCAACATTTGCCGGGGCTTCCTCTTGAGCAACGGCAGGTACTTCCTGAGCCGTTGGCTCTTCTTGAACCCTTGGTGTTTCCTGAGCGGTTGACTCAGAGGCATTAGCAGTTTCTTCAGCCGCTTCAAGTTTGGCGGTGTCTGTTTGTTCTTGATAGGCAACAGGTGCAGGAACGGCTACCGCTTCTGAGGTGGTTTTGGCCGTTTGTGTTTCCGTATTCTGATCCGCTGAGAGATCAGTGTTCGACTCGGCGTTTGCTACTCCGGTTTCCGCAGAGCTGCGACGCCCGCGACGACTACGACGACGACGGCGCTTGCGTTCAGTACCGGTATCGTGCGTGTCGGCAGAAGCATTGTCGTTATCCGCCTCAACTACCTGATCTTCTTGCTCGTTGTCGTGGTGTTGCGCGTCTTTTGCCTGCGGCCGTTCTGACGCTGCTGTTGGCGTGTCGGTTGTTTCGACAGCGTCATTGTTTGACTGCGCGTTTTGATCAACCGCGGGGTCGTTGCGATCACGCCGGTTTCGGCCACGCCCGCGGCGCCCACGTCGATTTGAGCTGGTGCGCTCTTCATTTTGGCTGTCATCGGACGTGTTGTCTTTTGCTACGACCGTATCGGACGTTTCTTTTGAGTCGTTCTCTTCCGACCGATGTCGCGTCCGACGCCCACCTTGATGGTGAGATGTTTTTTCAGCCGTCGTGTCGTTTTCGTTACGACGACGCCCTCGTCCGCCGCGCCGCCGTGAACGATGTTCAGTTTTTTCTTTCGACTCTTCGCTTGCTTCAGGGGTTGAAGCAGCCTGGGTACTACTGGTGCTTCCTGTACCGCTGAGCCAATTCATCAGGCGTTTGAACAAACTGGTTGCCTGTTGCGCTGCAGCTTGGCCCGAAGCAATCGTTCCGGTAACAGCCGTGGGGGCCGTTACCGCCACTACCGGCGCCGGCTGTGCGTGGGTTATGCTTTTAACAATGGCTTCCTGACGTGGCTTGCTATCAGTTTCTTTGCTACCTGGATAGCTAATGTCGGTGTCAGGCGCTTCCACCAGTTGGAAACTGGTGACGGCGTTGTCCAGGCGAGGATCGTCGTGGCGCAAACGCTCAATGTGGTGATGAGGTGTTTCCAGGTTCTTGTTGGGAATCAGAACCAGGTTAACCTTCAGACGCGATTCGATTTTGGTGATGTCGGCCCGTTTTTCGTTCAGCAGGAATGTGGCGACATCGACCGGCACCTGAGCATGCAAGGCGGCCGTGTGTTCTTTCATGGCTTCTTCCTGCAGCAGGCGCAGGACGTGAAGCGCACTAGACTCTGCGTCGCGGATGACGCCGGTGCCGTTGCAGCGAGGGCAGGTAATGTGAGAACCCTCGTTCAACGCAGGGCGCAGCCGCTGTCGCGACAGCTCCATGAGGCCGAAACGGGAAATTTTGCCCATCTGGACCCGGGCGCGGTCAAAATGCAGGGCATCGCGCAGGCGTTGTTCAACAAGACGTTGGTTCTTGTTGTCTTCCATATCGATGAAGTCAATGACGATCAGGCCGCCAAGGTCACGCAAACGAAGCTGACGGGCCACTTCATCGGCAGCTTCCAGATTGGTTCGCATGGCCGTTTCTTCGATATCGGCGCCACGCGTTGAGCGCGCCGAGTTGACGTCGACCGCAACCAATGCTTCCGTGTGATCAATAACGACGGCACCGCCTGACGGTAACTGTACCGTGCGGGCATAAGCGGTTTCAATTTGGTGTTCGATCTGGAATCGTGAGAAAAGCGGGACGTCGTCTTTATAAACCTTAACCCGCTGCACGTTGTCGGGCATAACCACGCTCATGAACGCGGTGGCTTGCTCGGCGATTTCTTCAGTGTCGATCAGGATTTCGCCGATTTCAGGCGAGAAATAATCGCGAATGGCGCGGATAACCAGGCTGGACTCAAGGTAGATGAGGATTGGGGCCGCGTTATCTTTTGCCGCCGTGTCAATCGCTGTCCAGAGTTGCAGCAGGTAGGATAAGTCCCATTGCAATTCTTCTACGCTTCGGCCAATACCGGCGGTGCGCGCAATGATACTCATGCCTTGAGGAACGTCCAGCTGATCCATTGCTTCGCGCAGTTCCTGGCGCTCTTCGCCTTCCACCCGGCGTGATACACCACCCCCGCGAGGGTTGTTCGGCATCAGAACAAGGTAGCGTCCGGCCAGCGAAACAAACGTGGTCAGTGCGGCGCCTTTGTTGCCGCGCTCCTCTTTCTCAACCTGAACGATCAGTTCCTGGCCTTCGTAGACCGCATCCTGGATGCGCGCAGACCGAACATCGACACCGTCTTTAAAGTAGCCGCGTGCGATTTCCTTGAAGGGTAGAAAGCCGTGGCGCTCTTCGCCATAGCTGACAAAGCATGCTTCAAGGCCTGGTTCGATGCGGGTGATGACCCCTTTGTAGATATTGCCTTTGCGCTGTTCGCGCCCGGCGGTTTCAATGTCGAGGTCGATGAGTTTCTGACCGTCGACAATAGCAACGCGCAACTCTTCTTGGTGCGTTGCATTGAACAACATGCGTTTCATGAGTGTATTTCTCCGTAGTCATGGCACGCCACATGGCTGGCGCACGACCTTGGACCACTCGGTGTGAGACGTTTAGTTTTGCAAAGAAAAGGAGCGCCGGCTGACCGATGTCAGGGGGCGTCCACCTTTTTCGTTAGGCAGGAATGACTTGCCACTTGGCACACGGTTCAGGCAGCAGGAAGGTCAGATTCACAATAATTAACGTGGTTGACGAACAATTTGCTGGGAACAGCAGATGCGCCGTTTGCGCGCATCTGGTGCATTAAAAACTTTCGAGTAACGAAGCAAAGACTAAAACGTCGCACGCGGTTCGCGCAGTGTCTGACACAAAAGCAGTTTTTTCTTCTTCTGCTATTGCGCCGACGCATGACGCTCCGGCGACCGATTGGCCCGGAAGCTGAAACACGTAAGCAGTACAATATGGTCTTTCGCGACCCACGGAGACGTAACACTTTCGTCTCTACGCAGGTGGGTTTCAGCTTCTATAGGCTAATAAGATTATATGCCTGTTTTGTCTATGCGCAAACCGGAATCTTTACAAACCATGAATATGGTCGTTCAAACGTTACAAATCGGCGCGGAGCAAGCTGGGCAGCGCATTGATAATTTTTTGTTGAAAACCTGCAAAGGGGTGCCGAAAAGTCATATTTACAAAGCCATCCGCTCTGGGCAGGTTCGAGTGAACAAAGGGCGGTGCCAAGCAGAATATCGGCTATTAGAGGGGGATGCGGTTCGCGTGCCGCCGTTTCGCATGGCCGATCCAAACGCCCGGCCGCCTGCGCCGGCAGTCAGCTTTCCGGTTGTTTACGAAGACGATGCCCTATTGGTTATCGACAAGCCTGCCGGTGTCGCCGTGCATGGTGGTAGCGGTGTTTCTTTCGGGGTCATAGAGCAGTTGCGTGCCGCCCGCCCGGCAGCCAAGTTTCTCGAGCTTGCTCATCGTCTCGATCGTGAGACGTCTGGTTTGCTTATTATTGCGAAAAAGCGGGTTGCGCTGGTGGCTTTGCATGAAATGATGCGTGAAGGGAAGGGGCGCAAACGCTATCTGGCTTTGGTGGAGGGCGATTGGCAAAATGACCGGCAGCATTTGCGCCAACCTTTGTTGAAATGGTTGACCGCATCTGGTGAACGGCGTGTCAAGGTGGATGCCTTGGGAAAGCCGGCACACACAATTATTAACTTGATGCACCGCTACGGTGGACGCTTTTCGTTAGTCGAGGCGGAATTGAAAACCGGGCGGACACATCAGATTCGCGTACATCTGGCGGCCAGTGGATATCCTATTGTGGGGGACGACAAATACGGCCATGATGATGTCAGGGCCCGTTTTTCACGGCATGGTTTTAATCGTATGTTTTTGCATGCCTGGAAATTGGATATTCCTCATCCGGTCGGCGGTGAAATACTGAAACTCGAGGCCGCACTTCCGCCTGCTTGTCAGGCCCTTCTTACAGAGCTGGAGCAGATGTCTTGAAACAGTACGATGCCGTTATTTTTGATTGGGACGGAACCATAATGGATTCCACCCAGTCTATTGTAAGTGCGATTCAGTTGGCGTGCGTCGATATGCAACTGCCGGTGCCGCCTCGGGAGCGGGCCGCCTGGGTGATCGGCTTGTCATTGGAAAGTGCGCTTTATCATGTGGCGCCCGATTTACCGGCTGACCAGCTTTCTGCATTTGTGGACCGTTACAAGCATCATTTTTTCCAAAATGATCAAACGATTCCCTTGTTTGAAGGGATTCCCGAGGTGCTCTCGGGCTTAAAAGAGGAACGGGTCAGTCTTGCCGTGGCGACCGGGAAAGGCCGGGTCGGGCTTGATCGGGTGTTGCAGGCGTCGAACCTGCAGCATTATTTTGACATGACCCGGTGTGCCGATGAGGCAAAAGGAAAGCCGGATCCAACCATGTTGTTCGACATTATTCATGGTTTGGGTTTGGATCCGGATCGGGTGGTGATGGTAGGTGACACAACGCACGACGTTGTCATGGCGCATAACGCGGGTATCGACAGCATTGCGGTTAGCTACGGCGCGCACGATATAGATACTTTGTTTGGCGCGGAGCCGACTGTGTTGGTGCATAGTGTTGAGGAAATGGGCGACTGGCTGTCTGGGCGGCTGGTTCCAGTAGTGCGGTAGTCGGGGTGACCCGGCTTCGCAAAATCAAAACGAAGGTGGGTCAAATGTCTCGATTCAAGATACCGCAAATTGCACCGTCTGAAATAACACCGGAATACATCTGGGCCTCGCGTCGAAAATGGTTGCAGCATGTTGGAGCGGCGATGGGGGCGGGTTTGTTGTCGTCTTTACCCTTGCAGGCCTGGGGTCGGGAGGGCGTAAATTACGGCCAACGTAATCCCGAATTTGGTGTTGACGAAAAGCTCACGCCTGAAGAGGACGTCACAACCTACAACAATTTTTATGAGTTTGGTACCGGCAAGGAGGATCCCGCGCGGTATGGCGGGGATATGCGTCTGCAGCCGTGGAAAGTCAAGGTGGATGGCGAAGTTTTGCGCCCTCAGGAGTTTGACCTTGATGACCTTTTGAAGCTCGCGGCACTTGAGGAGCGGGTATATCGCATGCGCTGTGTGGAAGGGTGGTCGATGGTGATCCCCTGGAATGGTTACCCGTTATCAGCTTTGTTGAAGGCGGTGGAGCCGACGGGCAATGCGAAATACGTGGAATTCATTACCGACATGCAACCCGAGGCGATGCCTGGGCTGCGCAGCCGGATTATCGACTGGCCTTATCTGGAAGGGCTGCGGCTTGATGAGGCGATGAATCCCCTTACCCTGCTTGTATTCGGTGTGTATGGCAAAGCGCTGCCGGTTGCCAATGGTGCCCCCGTGCGTGTCGCTATCCCGTGGAAGTACGGCTTTAAATCAGGCAAGTCTATTGTGCATATTCGCCTGACTGAAACGCAGCCCGAAACCAGTTGGGTCCGTATCGCGCCGCACGAATATGGCTTTTACGCTAACGTGAATCCTGATGTTCCGCATCCACGGTGGAGTCAGGCGACCGAGAGGCGTATCGGTTCGGGGGGCTTGTTTGCCCCTCGGCTACCCACCCAAATGTTCAATGGCTATGGCGAGCAGGTTGCATCACTGTACTCCGGGATGGATTTGTCGCGTTTTTACTAAGCTAGAAATGATATCTGCGATGACCTCGGTGTTGATGTTTCTGGCGTGCTTGTATCCTGCCTTTTTATGGCTGTTTCTGGGTTTAACCGGGGGGCTAACCGCGAACCCGCCCGAATATCTCATTCGCTCCTCTGGTGAGTGGGCGCTGGTGGCATTATGTGTTGTCCTGCTGGCAACGCCATTAAGCCGTTATGCCCGGATATCGGTCTTGTTGAAGCATCGCCGCATGTTAGGTTTGTTCGCCTATTTTTATTCGATTTTGCACCTTCTGGGCTGGGCTTTTTGGGAACAGGGTTTTGGTTTGGAAGCGATGTGGCTCGATGTAGTGACACGCTGGTTTATTACGGTGGGGGTCGTCGCGTTTGTATTGATCACGCCCTTGGCTTTAACGTCTACTCACGGCTGGATGCGTCGCCTCGGGCGCAATTGGAAGCGCTTGCATTACGGCATTTATCCCGCAATTGCGCTGTCGATATGGCACTTTTGGCTGGTTCGCGCCGGTAAAAACGATTTTTTTGAAGTGTGGGTTTATTTGGCCGTCGTGTTGCTGCTGTGTCTGCCGCGCCTCATTCAATTGAGGCGCCATAAATAGCGGTGGTTTGTTACCCACCGATACTTGCTATGTAATAGTTTGCTGAATCAGGCCTGAAAGAGAAACAAAGTGGGTTGTTTTTGTAACACCGGGGCAGGCCGTTTTTTCCAGTCATCGATAGAGTGGGTTTGTATCCATTCATGGTCGGTGGTGAGGGCGCGTGCGATACAGAGTCGGGTAGATCCGGAAAGTGTCAGGATCAAGGTTTCGAACATGGCATCGTTGCGGTACGGTGTTTCAATGAATATTTGTGTTTGTCGGGCTTTGCGTGACGCAGCTTCCCAAGTGCGCAATTGCTGTGCCCGTTCGGCAGGGGCGACAGGCGCATAGCCGTGAAATACAAAATTCTGCCCATTCAGGCCGCTTGCCATTAGCCCAAGAATGATTGAGGAGGGGCCTGTCCAGGGCGCCACCCGTATTCCCATTTCGTGAGCGGTTTGTACGACCAGTGCGCCGGGGTCGGCCACAGCGGGGCAACCTGCCTCGGATACCAAACCGATGTCGCCGGTTGCGCCTGATTGCTTTAGCCACTGGCGTATTTGCGCGGCATCGGTGTTGCGGGATAGTGCGTGGATGGTGATGTTTTGTATTGGCTTTTCGGTGCCAATCAACTTTAAGAATGCGCGCGCGGTTTTGGCGTTCTCGGCAATGTAGTAATCGAGCTTGCTCGCCGTCGTTTGTGCTTCGAGAGGGAGCCAGCGTGATGCGGGGCTTTCCCCCAGGCTGACAGGGATCAAGTGAAGAGTCTGTGGCATGGTTACGGCGAATCCGGTTGCAAAGGATTAATGTTAAACCGGCGCAGCATACGGCTTAATGTGATGAGCGGAAGGCCGATAATGGCGGTAGGGTCGTCCGACCGAATATGTTCCATTAGGGTGATGCCCAGAGACTCGGCCTTGGCGCTACCGGCCGTGTCGTAGGGTTGTTCCTGATCGAGGTAATAATGAATTTCAGCTTCGTTAAGCGTCCGGAAGCGGCAATGGGTAACGATATTTTCAGTTTCCGTCGCCCCTTCGTGCGAGACGCATAGCGCGGTGTGGAACATGACCGTCTGGCCGCTTAGCATTTTAAGCTGATTCATTGCGCACTCATGGTTGCCCGGTTTGCCGATAGCAACACCATTAATGGTGGCCACCTGGTCGGACCCGATGACGACCGCACTTGGGTTGTTTTTGGCAACGACCGTTGCCTTCTCCTTCGCCAGCCGCAGAGCAAGCTCAACCGGGTTTTCGTTTTCCAGGGGCGTTTCGTCGATATCGGGTGCAATGGTTTCGAATGGCAGCCGCAGTCTTTCAAGCAGTGCGCGGCGGTAAGGTGAGCTTGATGCCAGAATCAGACGCATAGGCCGGGGTTCGTCCAGAAGGTTTGACGCAAGAGTGGTGAAAGCGGTATTATCTAATGTTTTCTTTAATAGGCAAAGAGCAACCCGTGAGTGATTCACTTATCGACGCCCTTGGTTTTGCGCGGGCGGGGTCGTTTTTGCAGGGTCAGGCGCCTTTAGGGTTATTTGCCCGCATGCTGGAAGGCCAGCTTGTTCAGCCTGAGGCACAGCGTGAAAGCTTTGTGAACTGGACGCTGGAAGGTGAAAACACTGCTTCCGGTCGGTACTTTTTGCACGTTACCGCGCACGCAGAACCCATGCTTGAATGCCAGCGTTGCCTGCGGCCGTTTATTTGCAAGATTAACGTCGATAACCGGGTTGAGCTGGTGCGAACACCGGCTGAGCAGGATTCTGACGATCTTGATGATGACGGTATCGAGCGAATTGTTGGGTCAAAACGGTTTAGCGTGCTAGGCTTTGTTGAAGACGAACTGATCCTGGCGATGCCCTATGTGCCAAAGCATCACGAGTGCCCGTCAGACAGCGGAATTCAGGCAGATCGGTCTGCCTCTTCCCAGGAACAGGAAACCAGGCGTCAATCACCATTCTCGGTGCTTGAGCAGCTTAAAAAGAATTGATTATTTTGAATTAACCCCGGGGGTAAAACACCCCTTTACCAGGAGTCATCATGGCTGTTCAACAAAATAAAAAGAGTTCGTCCAAGCGCGGAATGCATCGTGCGCACGATTCTCTTACCACGCCTCCCACCGCGATCGAGCCAAACACAGGCGAATTGCATCTTCGTCATCACATCAGCCCCAACGGTTTCTATCGTGGCCGTAAAGTGCTGAAAACAAAGAACGACGAATAAACCGGTATTTCAGCAATCTGCTGTCAGGTTGCCTAATTAATGCCACATAAGAAGATTCGAATCGCCGTAGACTGTATGGGCGGTGATGTAGGGGTTTCCGTTACGGTTACCGCTTCATACCAGTTTGCGCAACGTTTTCCCGATACCACCTTCTTGCTGGTTGGTGACGCCGTCGCCATTCAGTCTCAGTTGGCGCGGTTAGGTTGCGACCGTGCCGATTGGTATCAAATACTTCCCGCCTCCGAAGTCGTCGCTATGGACGACCCGGTCGAGGTCGCTTTGCGCCGCAAGAAAGATTCTTCCATGCGGGTTGCAGCACAGGCGGTCAAAGATGGGGTCGCGGACGCCTGCATTTCCGCTGGGAATACCGGCGCCTGGATGGCGATTTCACGTTATGTGTTGAAAACGCTCGACGGCATTGATCGACCGGCAATCGCCGCGTCGATTCCCAATCAGCATGGCGGCGCAACCACTGTTCTCGATTTGGGCGCCAACGTCGATTGTTCAGCGCAGCATCTGTTGCAGTTCGCCATTATGGGTACGGCTCTGGTGAGTGCACTTTACGGCACTAGTGCGCCCAAAGTTGGCTTGTTGAATATAGGTGAAGAAGTCATCAAGGGAAACGAAGTCGTTAAGCAAGCGGCTGAGTTGTTGCGTGGCAGTGGTCTGAATTTTTACGGCAATGTCGAAGGCGATGATATTTGCAAAGGTACTGTCGACGTCATTGTTTGCGATGGTTTTGTGGGTAATGTCGTTCTGAAGTCCATGGAAGGCCTGGCGCGTATGGTGGCAACCATGATTCGCGCTGAGTTCAAAAGCGGGATTTTGTCGATGTTGGCGGGGCTGATTGCGTCGCCGGTGTTGAATCGTTTTCGTAAGAAAGTGGATAACCGCCGTTACAATGGCGCCGCTTTGCTGGGTTTGCGGGGTATTGTCATTAAAAGCCATGGCTCTGCGGATGTTTATGCTTTTGGCTGCGCCTTGCAGCGCGCAAGGGAAGCCGTAAATAACGGCCTTCTGGAAGGAACGACGACGGCAATTCATGACTTGCATCAAAGCCTTGCCAAAGCCAAGTCGCTGCAAGCGAATGTGTCTAACGATGTAACGGGTCGGGCAGCATAGGCTGCCATCCAATGGAAGTGGTTTCACTATGCCTTATGCCAAGATAGCAGGAACGGGGGGCTATTTGCCGCCTCGTGTGGTGTCAAACGATGATCTGGCCGCTGAATTGGCGACCCGGGGGGTCGAAACCTCCGATGAATGGATTACCGAGCGCACGGGTATCCGGCAACGGCATATCGCCGGCCCGGATGTTAAAACCAGCATGCTGGCCACTGAGGCGGCAAAAATTGCGATGGCTGATGCGGGGGTTGGTCCCACCGATATCGATTTGCTGATTGTGGCTACGTCAACGCCTGACGTCATTTTTCCCAGTACGGCATGCCTGGTGCAAGCTCAATTGGGCATTCGTCAGGGAGCGGCATTCGATGTGCAGGCCGTGTGCAGTGGTTTTGTTTACGCGTTAACCACTGCCGATGCGTTTATTCAGGCGGGCCGTGCACGTACCGCGCTGGTCATCGGCGCCGAAATCTTTTCCAGTATCCTTGATTGGGACGATCGACGCACTTGTGTGCTGTTTGGCGATGGTGCGGGCGCAGTGGTGCTCAAGGCAGCCGATGAGCCGGGCATTCTGGCCGCAGAGCTTCATGCCGACGGCAGCCAACAGGGCATTTTATGTGCCAACGGTCGTATAGAAGCCGGGCAGGTAGTGGGTGATCCCTTTGTGCGAATGGATGGTCAGGCCGTGTTTAAAATGGCGGTTAATGCATTGTCTAAGTCTGCGCACGATGTGTGTCGGTCGGCCGGCGTTGGTTTGGCGGATGTCGATTGGATGGTTCCGCATCAGGCGAATGTCCGTATCCTTAATTTCCTGGGTAAAAAGTTGGGCATTCCCACAGAAAAAATTGTTATTACACTCGATCAACATGCCAACACCTCCGCTGCCAGCGTGCCGCTTGCGCTTGATGTCGCTCGGCGTGACGGCCGTATCAAAAAAGGGGATGTGGTACTCATGCAAGGTGTGGGTGGCGGGTTCACTTGGGGCTCTGTGCTTGCCCGCATGTAAAATCACGCAAATTTGCCATATTTCGCGTTCAAATAAATCAATTCAATTGTCATGAAAGTTGCTTTTGTATTTCCGGGGCAAGGGTCTCAATCCGTAGGTATGATGGATGCCTGGTCAGGTAATTCCATTGTGCAGGCTGCGCTCGCCGAAGCGTCTGATGCGCTGGGTCAGGATCTGGCCGCGCTTATTGCTCAAGGCCCTGCTGAAGACCTGAATTTAACCACCAACACCCAGCCAGTGATGTTAAGCGCGTCTGTTGCCGTTTACCGTGCCTGGCGTGATGCCGGCGGCCCGGTGCCGCACCTGGTGGCAGGGCACAGTTTGGGTGAGTATTCCGCCCTGACAGCGGTTAACGCGCTTACTTTGGCCGATGCGGTGCGTCTTGTGCGTGTTCGTGCTGATGCCATGCAGGCAGCGGTACCGGTGGGCAGTGGTGGAATGGCGGCGATTCTGGGGCTGGATGATGATCAGGTTCGCCGGTTATGCGCCGAGTCCGCACAAGGCGAGATCGTCGAGGCTGTAAATTACAACGCGCCGGCGCAAGTCGTAATTGCCGGCCATAAGGCGGCGGTGGAACGTGCTTGTGAGCGGGCACGCGAGGCAGGCGCCAAGCGTGCTTTGGTTTTGCCTGTCTCCGCCCCTTTTCACTCAAGCTTGCTCGAGCCTGCCGCCAAAGTGCTTCAGAACGCATTGGCCGGTGTCAACCTCATGCCCCCTCAGGTGCCTTTGGTCAACAATGTCGATGTGGCTTCTCCTGCGGAGCCTGAAGCCATCAAAAATGCGTTGGTTCGCCAGGCCTGGCACCCGGTGCGCTGGGTCGAGACATTGCAGGCAATGAAAGCTCAGGGTGTCACCCATGTTGTCGAGTGTGGGCCGGGTAAAGTGCTGGCAGGTCTTACCAAGCGTATCGACCGAGATCTTGTCGGTCTGTCGATTACGGATCCCGCGTCGCTGGATTCGGTGTTGGAAACCATCAAGGGGGCATCATGAGTGAGCAACTGGAAGGAAAGGTTGCGCTGGTAACCGGCGCAACGCGTGGGATTGGTAAAGCCATTGCCCTTGAACTGGCCGCACGGGGCGCGAAGGTGGTTGGAACGGCAACGTCGCAAGGTGGGGCCGATAGCATTTCGGCCATGCTGGCCGACTTTGGTGGGCGCGGGGTCGTGCTGAACGTAACAGACGGCGCTGCATGCGATGCCTTGTTGGCGGATATCGGAGCCAATGAAGGCGGGCCGCACATTTTGGTCAATAATGCGGGTATTACACGTGACAACCTGGCGATGCGCCTGAAGGATGATGATTGGTCGGATGTGATCAACACCAATCTTTCTGCGGTTTTCCGTTTGTCGCGAGGCGTACTCAAAACCATGATGAAAGCGCGTTGGGGGCGGATAATCAATATCACCTCGGTTGTCGGTGCCAGCGGCAATCCTGGTCAGGCCAATTATGCAGCGGCAAAAGCCGGCGTCACCGGGATGACCAAAGCCCTGGCGCGTGAGCTGGGCAGCCGCGATATTACGGTAAATTGCGTTGCGCCGGGTTTTATTGAAACTGACATGACGCGCGCATTGGGTGAAGCGCAAACTTCGGCACTTTTATCTCAAATTCCGCTGGGACGCTTGGGCGCACCGGCCGATATTGCGAATGCCGTGGCTTTTTTGGCAGCACCCGAGGCAGGTTACATTACAGGTACAACGCTTCATGTAAATGGCGGGATGTACATGTGATGATTCATACAGGTTAAAATCCTGTTTTGGTACGAGGTGTTCCAATGCTGTCGCCGGTACAGCTTTGTGTATGGCAAGTATTGAAACACTGTTTTTTTTGTCATAGCCGTTTCCTATTATTCAATACGTTTGGCTATAATTCGCGGGAATTTTTCCCTAATTGGAGAACTGCATGGAAAGCATCGAACAGCGCGTCAAGAAGATCGTCGCTGAACAACTTGGCGTTAACGAAGCCGAGATCAAAAACGAATCTTCCTTCCTTGACGACCTCGGTGCCGATTCGCTCGATATGGTCGAGCTCGTAATGGCACTCGAAGACGAATTCGAAACTGAAATCCCTGACGAGGAAGCAGAGAAAATTACGACCGTTCAACAAGCCGTCGAGTACATCAACTCGCACAGCAAAGAATAATTTCAACAAAAAGGCTCGGAGTTGCGCTCAGCGCAACTCGGGTCGGAGCGGTTTCTAGAGAGTCTATCGGCGGTGGCAGTGGCGGTAATGCGCCTGCATGAATAGGCTGGCTTTAAACCGCTTTTTTTATTTCTAGGAGTCATCTGTGAAGCGACGTGTCGTCATAACGGGTCTGGGTATTATTTCGCCCGTGGGGAATGATATCGACAACGCCTGGAGTACCTTGGTTAGCGGGCGTTCGGGTGTGGGTCGTATCACACGTTTTGATGCCTCAGGTCTGAACGCGCAGATCGCGGCGGAAGTAAAGAATTTCGACGTCACGGAATACATGTCGGCCAAAGAAGCCAAGCAAATGGATACCTTTATTCATTACGGCGTGGCGGCGGGCGTGCAGGCATGGAAGGATGCCGGCCTGGAAGTTACCGACGAGAATGCTGATCGTATTGGTGTCATCGTCGGTTCCGGTATCGGCGGTTTGCCTCGCATCGAGGAAACGCAGTCCGAGTATCTGGCGCGCGGCGCACGGCGTATTTCGCCGTTTTTTGTGCCAGGGTCGCTCATTAATCTCGTTTCCGGCCAGTTGTCGATTATGTTGGGCTTGAAGGGGCCCAGCTACGCCGTGGTGTCAGCTTGCACAACAGGTTTGCACTCAATTGGCGACGCCGCCCGTCTCATCGAATACGGGGATGCCGATGTCATGGTTGCCGGTGGTGCCGAGTCGACTGTTTCACCATTGGGTGTCGGCGGTTTTGCCGCCATGCGAGCCTTGTCAACTCGAAATGATGATCCGGAAACCGCATCGCGGCCTTGGGATGTCGACCGGGACGGCTTCGTGCTTGGTGAAGGTGCCGGTGTGCTGGTTCTTGAGGAGTATGAACATGCTCGTAAACGCGGCGCTCGTATTTACGGTGAGTTTGCCGGATACGGAATGAGTTCGGACGCTCATCATATTACTTCGCCTGACAAAGACGGCCCGCGTCGTGCAATGCTGTTGGCTATGCGTAACGGCAACATTGATCCTACCGAGATTTCTTATGTCAATGCCCACGGCACATCAACCCCTCTTGGCGATAAAAATGAAACGGAAGCACTGAAGCTTGCGTTTGGTGATCATGCACGTCATTTGGTGGTTAATTCCACTAAATCCATGACAGGCCACTTACTGGGCGCGGCGGGCGGAATCGAAGCCGTTTTTACAACGCTGGCGGTGTATCACCAGGTGTCGCCCCCGACGATCAACATTTTTAATCAAGATCCTGATTGTGACCTTGATTATTGCGCTAACGAGGCTCGCGACATGAATATTAATGTCGCCCTGTCTAATTCGTTCGGTTTTGGCGGCACGAACGGGTCGATGTTGGTACGACGGGTTTAGGCGGCAACCGGAATGCAAAAGCCGGTCGAGTGGCAAATCAGGACGCCTTTTTGGGTCTGGTTCATCACTGTCTCTGTGCTCTTGCTGGTGTCGTCAATTCTTGTGTTTCAAAGCTTTGTGCTGTTCCTGAGCGCGACGTTGGCGACTTTCTTGTGTTGTCGACGTCACATTGTGCATTCTTTATTCGCACGGGGTTCTTTGCGTTTCGATAACGGGGGCTGGTTCTACGTCGCCCAACATGGAAGTGAACGTCAGGTATTATTGAAGCGGGTCTGGCCCAATGCGTTTTGGACGACATTGCGCTTTACACAGGAAGCTTCCGGGGCGAACCAAATTATGGAATTAACAGTCTGGAAATCTCGAGTACCCGAGCAGGCGTGGCGTGCGCTGGGTATGCTGGTTGCCCAACACATCGCGGCGGCAGGGGGTGTGCGTGAGCGAGCGTGATGTAGATGCGGAACTGGTTGCTCGCGTTCAGCGGGGTGACAAGCGGGCTTACGACTTATTGGTATTGAAGTACCAACGCAAAATTATGCGTTTATTGTCGCGTATGATCCGCGAGCCTTCCGAAGTGGAGGATGTGGCGCAAGAGGCGTTTATTAAGGCGTACCGCGCCTTGCCACAATTCCGAGGCGACAGCGCGTTTTATACGTGGCTGTATCGCATTGCGATCAACACTGCGCGGAACTGGCAGGCCTCCAGTCAACGTCGTCCGATGTCTTCTTCAATTGTTTCGAATGAAGATGATGAAACTTTTGACCAAATTGACAACCTAACCGATATCAGCACGCCCGAATCAGTTCTGGCCAGTCGACAGGTGATCAGTACAGTGAATGAGGCAATCGATGCGCTGCCCGAAGAGTTGCGCACCGCTATTGTGCTGCGAGAAATTGAAGGTATGAGCTATGAGGACATCGCCCAGGCGATGGGTTGTCCCATAGGAACAGTTCGCTCGCGTATTTTTCGTGCGCGAGAGGCGATTGCGGCGCAGCTGCGCCCTGTGCTGGACACAGGGGCGGACACGCAACGGTGGTAAGGAGTGACAATTATGCATACTCAAACGCGTTCCGATTACGATCCTTCATGGGAGGAAAGTGTTTCCACCTGGATCGATGGGGAAGCGGAAATTCGAGCTGAAGATCTCGATACCCCTTATGGCAGGCAATTGTGGGATACCTACCATTTGATTGGCGATGTTATGCGCAGCAACGGGCTGGCACTGCAACCCTCAGACCGCTTTTATGCCCGCGTGTCAAAAGCAATCGATGATGAGCCGGCCATCGTCGCTCCCCGGCTTCGCAAACCGTCGCCTGTCTGGCGTGCAGGTGTCTCGGGGTTGGCGGTTGCCGCCGCAGTGGCGTCGGTTGTGTGGGTTGCGTTGCCGTACTTTGTCGGCGGACAGGGTAACGATAGCCCCCCAGTATTGGCGACGGCTGATGATTCAGGCTTGCACGATTACGTGAGTGCGCATCAACAGTTTGCCGGTGTGAACCCAGTGCGGCAGGTATCGTTTCAAGCGGGGGCCGGGGTACAATGAGAAGGGTAACTCGGCAGATGTCAGCCTGGCACATGGCTTGGTTATTGGTGGGAGTGTTGGCTGTGTTGCCTTCGGTCCAGGCGCAACAGAACGAGAAGCCATACAAAGCGGTATTTGAGTTGTTGCAGCAGGCGCAGCAAGCGGCGCGCAATACTGATTATGCGGGCGTATTTACTTACACGGAGCGTGGAACCATGCGCTCATCCCGTATTGTTCACTTGGTCGATGGCACGGGAGAGCGCGAGCGGCTCGAGGTGCTTGATGGTTCGCCGCGCGAATTTATCCGGCATAATGAAACCCAGCTTTGTCTGATACCCGAAAAAAATCTCGTTTTGGTCGATAAAGCGCGTACAGATCGGTTTCCCAGCCTGTTTTTGGGTAATACCGATGTGATTGTCGATCACTATGAGTTGTTTTTCAATGATACAGACACGACACGTGTTGCAGGGCGTGAATGCCAGATGATTCATGTTGAGCCGCGCGCGGATGACCGATACGGTTACAAATTTTGTGTCGACACGGAAACTAAATTATTAATCAAGGCTCAAACCGTCAGTAACCAAGATGTTATCGATGAAATTGCCTTTACCATGCTACAAACCGGTGAAAATGTTGTCAGTGAAGAGCTGGACCCTTCATGGGATACGTCAGACTGGAAAAAGGTACAAATTTCAACACGCGACATCGATGTTACAGAGTCGGGATGGCGTATTCAATCGCCTCCAGGCTTTTCTTTTACGAAGCAGCTTGCTCGCCCCATGAAGTCGGGCGACGCGGTAAAGCATGTCGTGTTGTCTGATGGGTTGGCTACGGTTTCGGTGTTCATTGAAGCGTTTGATGCGGCGAACCAGACACGCACCTTGCAAAAGGGCGTAATGCGTAATGGTGCAATCAACGTTTACGGCACACGAATCGATGATTATTGGCTGACAGCCGTGGGTATTATTCCTGCATCCACCTTGCAGGGTATTGCCGAGCAAACGCAATATGTCGAGCCCCCGGCCGGACAACAATAATTTATTTTCAAGGAGATTTCATGATGCGAACAACCAGCGTTGAAGGACGCGTGAAACGGTTTTTTGCAGGCGCGATGGCTGCCTGCGTTTTGGCGGGAGCAGCAGTGTCGGTACAGGCACAAACCACTCCTGTACCAACGCTAACCGTTCCCGACTTCACCGAAGTGGTGGCGCAATCGGAAGGGTCGGTTGTGAATATTCGTACGACCGAGAGCATTCCCGTACGCTCTCAAATGGGGCCGGGTACCGACCCCTATGAGTTGTTTCGCTGGTTTTTCGGCCCTGATTTTGCTCCTCCCGGTCGTGGAGGACCTCCCGGCGCGCCGGCACCGGATGGCGCACAACCTCAGGAGCGTACTGTTCCCAGGGGGGTGGGTTCCGGGTTCATTATTTCCGAAGATGGTTACATCCTAACCAATACGCATGTTGTTGCAGGGGCGTCGGACATTCATGTCACCTTCACAGATGGTCAGGAGTACGAAGCTGAAGTAATTGGCACAGATGCACGAACCGACGTTGCACTCATTAAGATCGATGCCAAGAATTTGAAACCTTTACCTATCGGTACATCCACCACCCTTAAGAAGGGGCAATGGGTGTTGGCTATCGGATCCCCTTTTGGTCTGGAATCAACAGTTACTTCGGGTATTGTTAGCGCCATCAATCGCGATACGGGCGACTATCTTCCGTTCATTCAAACCGATGTAGCGGTGAACCCCGGCAACTCGGGCGGACCGCTGTTGAATCTGGGCGGTGAAGTGGTGGGTATTAACTCGCAAATAGTATCGCGCAGCGGCGGATTCATGGGTATTTCGTTGGCCATTCCCATTGATGAAGCCATGCGTGTTGTTGAACAGTTGAAAGAGCACGGCAAGGTTACGCGTGGTCGCATTGGCGTTCAGATTGGGCCGGTTTCAGAGGAAGTGGCCAAAGCAATTGGGTTGGATAGCGCCAAGGGCGCCATGGTCAGTCATGTCCAGCGTGGTGGGCCTGCCGATAAGGCAGGCGTTCAGGCGGGTGATGTAATAACCGATTTCAATGGCGAGCCAATCCTTCAATGGTCGGATTTACCCCGTATTGTGGGGGGGACCAAACCGGATACCCGTGCAACCATGAAAGTATGGCGTAAAGGTAAAGAGGTATCGCTACGTGTTCGCGTCGGCGAGTTTGAGACCGACGATGCGGCGACCCCGTCCGAATCCGGCTCACAGGCTGAAGAAATGGCTACCAATGCACTGGGCCTCGGAGTACAGCCGGTGCCTGCCGAGATCCTCGAAAGCGAGAACCTTAAGCAGGGTGTGATGGTGACGGCGGCCAAAGGTCCGGCAGCCATGGCGGGTATTGCGCCCGGGGATATCATTCTGACGGTGAATGAAACGGACATCACCAATCCTGAGCAGTTCGCCAAAACGGTTGCGGGGCTTGATACCTCAGAAACAGCGGCATTACTGGTGTATCGTGAAGGGCAAACACAATGGGTTGTTGTAACGCCCACAAAATAATTCGCCAAACCGGCTAAAATGCGGTAGTCGCTACAAGAGGGGCGCCCAGTGCGCTCCTCTTTTTGCTTATATTTTTATCCATGGCTGTCATCTCAGCCTGGATTTTATTCACTCAGGTTTATGAACCACATCCGCAATTTTTCCATTATTGCCCATATCGATCATGGCAAATCCACTTTGGCCGATCGCCTGATTCACCGTTGCGGTGGTCTGCAAGACCGCGAAATGGCCGCGCAAGTACTTGATTCAATGGATATTGAACGTGAGCGTGGCATTACAATCAAGGCTCAAACCGCTTCACTTTCCTATACAGCACAAGACGGAAAAGTCTATGCGTTGAATCTTATCGATACCCCCGGCCACGTTGATTTTTCCTACGAGGTGAGTCGTTCTTTGTCTGCGTGCGAGGGGGCATTGCTTGTTGTTGACGCCTCGCAAGGCGTCGAGGCTCAAACCGTCGCAAATTGTTACACGGCAATTGAACAAGGCGTCGAAGTGATCCCTGTGCTGAACAAAATGGATTTGCCGTCGGCCGAACCTGAGGCGGCCCGTCAGGAAATTGAGGATGTAATCGGTCTTGACGCATCGGACGCTGTCTTGGCAAGCGCCAAAACCGGCATGGGGATTGATGAAATTCTTGAGCAGGTTGTTGCCAAAGTGCCGCCGCCCAAAGGGGACCCAGACGCTCCGCTACAGGCGCTCATTATCGATTCCTGGTTCGATAATTATGTGGGTGTCGTGATGCTTGTGCGCATTGTGAATGGTGTATTGAAGCCAAAAGACAAAATTCGCTTGATGGCGACAGGTTTTACACATTTGTGCGAGCAAATCGGTATTTTCACACCGAAATCAGTACCGTGTGAACAGTTATCGGCGGGGCAGGTTGGTTTTGTGATTGCCGGCATCAAAGAGTTAGCGAATGCCAAGGTGGGTGATACGGTTACATTGGCCAACCGCCCCGCCGATAAGCCCTTGCCCGGCTTTAAAGAAGTGAAGCCGCAGGTCTTTGCTGGTCTGTATCCGGTAGAGAGCAGCGAATACGACCAGTTGCGTGATTCTTTGGAAAAATTGCGCCTGAATGATTCTTCGCTGATGTTTGAGCCTGAAGTCTCCCAGGCGCTGGGTTTTGGCTTCCGATGTGGTTTTCTGGGTCTGTTGCACATGGAAATTGTGCAGGAACGGCTGGAACGAGAGTTCGACATGGACATTATCACGACAGCGCCGTCTGTCGTGTACGAGGTGGAGCAGCGTGACGGTACGGTAATTATGGTTGAAAGCCCGTCGCGCATGCCGGAAGTGGGTGCCATAACCGACATTCGCGAGCCCATTGTCAAAGTTACCTTGTTCATGCCCCAAGATTACGTGGGGCCGGTCATGGCTTTGTGTAATAACAAGCGGGGTATTCAGGTCGACATGACTTATCACGGGCGCCAGGTACAACTTGTTTATGAAATGCCCCTGGCGGAAATCGTACTCGATTTCTTCGATCGTTTGAAATCCGTATCGCGTGGCTATGCGTCGATGGATTATGACTTCATCGAATATCGCTCATCCGATGTTGTTCGGGTGGACTTGCTCATTAACGGCGATCGTGTTGACGCCTTGTCAATGATGGTGCATCGAAGCAATGCACGGTATCGCGGGCGCGAGGTCTGCGCCAAAATGCGCGGTTTGATTCCCCGTCAAATGTTCGATATCGCCATTCAGGCGGCGATTGGCTCGGAGATTATTGCGCGTGAAAGTGTTAAGGCTTTGCGCAAGAATGTTTTGGCCAAATGTTATGGTGGCGACATTTCACGTAAGAAAAAACTCCTTGAGAAACAGAAAGCCGGTAAAAAGCGGATGAAACAGGTGGGTAACGTTGAAATTCCGCAGGAAGCGTTTCTTGCCATTCTTCAAGTCGACGACAAGTAATGTTGCGTAGCAGCAATAGGAATAAATAACGATATGAGTTGGGATTTTGCGCTGATTTTGTTTGTTTTGTTGGTCGTTACCGGTGTCGTCTGGTCTCTAGACTATTTTTTCCTGCGTTCCCGCCGGCGCCAACGTGCTGCTGCGGAAATGGCGCGTTACGACGCAGCCCCTACGGGCGTTGGATCGGCGGAGGCGGCAAAATTAAGGCGCGAGGCATACGAGAAAGCACATAAAGTGCCGTGGTTTATTGAGTACTGCGTAAGCTTTTTCCCGGTCATTCTGTTTGTGTTTGTTCTGCGTTCATTTATTGTCGAACCCTTTCGCATTCCTTCGGGCTCCATGCTGCCAACTTTGCAAAATGGTGATTTGATTCTGGTAAACAAGTTTGATTACGGTATTCGCTTGCCCGTTATCGACCGCAAAGTGGTGCCTTTGGGAAATCCGGATCGGGGCGATGTAATTGTATTTCGTTATCCGGTTGATACCGATGTAGACTATATCAAGCGTGTGGTGGGCATACCCGGTGATGAGGTGGTCTATCGAAATAAAGTGCTTTATTTGAATGGGCAAGAGGTACCCCTTGAGCGGGCAGGTGAGTTTTACGAGCCTGATCGTTCATCATATGTGGGTGAGTTCATTGAAACGCTGGGGGCGGATACACATCGAATTCTTCTCGACCGTCAACGGCGCCAGGACCTCATGCCCATTACCGACTACCCCTACCGAAAGAACTGCAACTATTTTTCAGGTGGTGTCCGGTGTGTTGTACCCGAAGCGCATTACTTTGTCATGGGTGATAATCGCGACAATAGCCTCGATAGCCGTTATTGGGGCTTTGTGCCCGATGAGAATATCGTCGGTCGTGCGTTCTTTATCTGGATGAATTTCGGTGATCTGGGCCGAATAGGTCGGTTTAACTAATGGAAAAACTTGCAAATCTTGAGAAAGCGCTGGGTTACACCTTTTCCGACCCTTCTTTGCTTGAGCAAGCCTTAACGCACCGAAGCCATAATGCCCGTCACAACGAGCGATTTGAGTTTTTGGGTGATGCCATACTCAATTTTGTGGTGGCGTCTTTATTGTTTCATCAGTTTCCAAAGGTCGATGAGGGCGATTTATCCAGGCTGCGGGCTAATTTGGTTAAACAGGCGTCGTTGGCTGAGATCGCTCAAAACCTTAACTTGTCGAATTTTCTTCGCTTGGGGGAAGGGGAGCTGAAAAGTGGGGGGTTTCGTCGTCCTTCTATTTTGGCGGATGCGCTTGAAGCGGTTTTTGGTGCCGTTTTTCTCGATCAGGGTTTTGACGCGGCGCGTAAGGTTATTGGCGGTTTGTATGCACCCAAGCTGGAGAATGTTGATCCAAAGACACTTGGTAAAGACCCCAAAACCCTTTTGCAGGAAGTACTCCAAGGTCGCAAGCTTGAATTGCCACAATATACCGTTGTCGGCACGCACGGAGCTGCGCATAATCAAATGTTCGATGTTGAGTGTTCGGTACCCAAGCTTGATATAAAAGTGACTGCGTCCGGGTCAAGCCGCCGGGCGGCGGAGCAACTGGCCGCGACACAGGTTATTGCTTTAATTCAGCAAATGGCGCCGGCTAAAGGGGCGGCAGGGCGTGCACGCGCGCGAAAGAACGCGCAACTGACGTTACCGGTCGCCGTATCCCAGGAAAATAAATGAGTTCAGCCTTTCGATGCGGTTTTGTTGCAGTAGTGGGGCGACCCAATGTGGGTAAGTCGACGCTAACCAATGCGTTAATCGGTTCCAAAATATCCATTGTGTCACGTAAGGCGCAAACAACCCGGCATCGTATTAATGGGGTGCTAACGCGCGAGCACGAACAGTTTGTTTTCGTCGATACGCCGGGGTTTCAAACGCGGCATGGCGGTACGATGAACCGTATGATGAATCGTGTCGTTACCCAGGCGTTGGCCGATGTTGATGTTGTGTTGCATGTGGTTGAGGCCGGCAAGTGGTCCAAGGGCGATGAAGAGTTGTTACCGCTGTTGCCGACGTCGCAGAAAACTATTCTTGTGCTTAGCAAGGTCGACCAGTTGAAAGACAAAAACAGTCTTTTTGGGTTTGTAAACGATTTGATGGCTAAGCATCCTTATGCAGCAGTCGTTCCGGTTAGCGCGGTCAAGGACATGCAACTTAACGTGCTGCTCGATGAAATTGCTGCGCGTTTGCCCGAGGGCGAACCGATGTTCGAAGCCGATACACTTACCGACCGCCCGATGCGCTTCATTGTGGCCGAACTGATCCGTGAGAAAGTATTTCGCCTGGTGGGTGATGAACTGCCTTACGCTTGTACCGTTGTGATAGAGCAATGGGAGGAGCACGAGCGCGGTGCCCGGATTGCAGCGTGCATTGTTGTTGAGCGCGAAACGCATCGTCCGATTTTGCTGGGAGCTCAGGGCATGCATATGAAACGTATTGCCACCGAAGCTCGTCAGGATATTGAAAAACTACTTGAAAAGCCGGTACATCTTGAGGTGTATATAAAGGTCCGAAAAGGGTGGTCGGCGCGCGAGTCTTCACTGCGCGATTTGGGATATGAGTAAACGGGTTATCCGGGTTACGCATAGCTTGGCCTATCTGCTTCATGCTGTTCCCTGGCGTGAAACGTCTTTATTGATTCAGGTGTTTTCGCGTGATCACGGCATTGTTGCGATGGTCGCCAAAGGGGCAAAACGCCCTTACTCGTCGTTACGCAGTGTATTGGCCGGGTTTCAGCCTTTGCATTTGTCGTGGTCGGGTGGTGGGGATGTAAAGACCCTCACACGTGCTGATAACGCAGGGCTCAGGCCATTGTCGGGGCGAACGCTCATGTCGGCGTGGTATATGAACGAGTTGCTGCTCTCGCTTTTACCGCGCGAAGATCCGCATCCCGCATTATTCGAGGCTTATGATGCCGCGCTGATACAACTGGCTGCGGGATCCGCTGCTGCGTCGGCACTGCGTCGGTTCGAATGGATTCTTTTACATGAGACCGGTTATGGCCTGGAGGGTGCCCCTCCTGATTTCGACGATCCCGCCTCTGAGCCGGAACTGCGGCGTAGTCTTCGCGAACGCATTGATTCCTTGCTGGTAGGCCGACCGTTGCGTACGCGGGCGGTGTTAATGGCGCTGCAAAGGTTGTGATGTCTACACTGCCTCGTTTTGTGGTGCTCGATACCTGTGTGCTCATTTCCAATGTTCTACGCCCTGTGCTGTTGCGCCTGGCTGCTGAAAATGTTTTTTGCGTAGCCTGGAGTCCGGTAATCGCTGATGAATGGTGCCGCACAGCTGAACGTCTTTGGTCTGTGCCGAATGAGGTTATTCGTGCTCAGTGGTTAGCCTTACAATCAGATTTTCCTAATGCAGATCAGGGGGATGTGTCGGCATATAAAGCGGGTTTGAAATACAGCGACCCTAAAGATTGGCATGTTATTGCAGTGGCCCGCGCTGTTCAGGAGCAGCACGCAGGCTGCCCAGTGGGCATCCTGACCCGAAATATGAAAGATTTCAACCGCAGTGAGTTACGTCGGCTGGGTATCCAGCGGTGGGAGCCCGATGCGTTCCTGGCGTTATGTTTTCAAACACACGGCGAGCTTGTATATGAAGCCTTGAGTGCGCTTCTGGGAGATAAAAAAACGGCTCGCCGTTATGACGAGCCGCTGATTGAAATGCTAAAGCGGGAACGCTTGTTCCGTTTAAACCGCCTAATCGCCGTCGCCACCAAAAATGCCCAATAACATGAGCAAGTTGGCGAATATGTTGTATAGGTCGAGATAAACCGCCATTGTTGCAGAGACGTAATTGGTTTCGCCTCCGTTCACAATGCGCTGCAAGTCGACCAGTAGCAGGACGGAAAATAGCCCGATGGCGATCACTGAAATAGTCAGCATTAAGGCCGGCAGTTGCAGGAAAACGTTAGCGACCGCCGCCACGATCAACAGAATGACGCCGATGAACAGGAATTTTTGCAGGTGAGTGAAATCACGCTTTGTTGTGGTGGCAATACTGGCCATTGCGCCAAATACAACAGCTGTGCCGCCGAAAGCCATCATGATTAACTGGGTGCCGTTACCCATGCCTAATATAAACCCAATGAGTCGGGAGAGCATCAGGCCCATGAAAAACGTGAAGGCAAGTAGAAACGCAACCCCTATACTGCTGTTCTTGTTCTTTTCAACCAGGTACATAAGGCCAAATGCACCTACAAAGAACAAGATGAGACTCATACCGGGGCTGGATGCCATCGCCGAGTTAATGCCGGTGGCAACACCCACCCAGGCGCCCAAAACAGTAGGAATCAAGGACAACGCCAGGAGCCAGTACGTATTACGCAAAACACGATTACGTACAACCTCTTGGGAGGCCGCACCGTAGGTTTCCCGGCCAGGGAAAGAGGGTTGACGGGAGTCGCTCATAGTGAATCCTTTTAATTGAGTGTCGTGATCGTAAAAAAATTTTTTGATCGCAGTGTATCTGACCTGCAAATACACCAAGAGTTCCTAGTTGGAAGCTTAACTGACACCATGCTGAACATCAAGTGGGTTTGCGTGCGGAAAGGTCATGTGCATGGAGCTCGTGGCCGTCATTTTTGTAATCAAGCCAGCGTTGTCGTGCCGGCTCAATGTCGCCTTGTTGCAAACTGACAATTTCAAGAATACGTTCAAATTGATGTGCGGTGGGGGGGCATGCCGCATCAAGGTTGAGCAGCCATACGGGCTGAGTGTCAGCCTGCGTGTGCATGGCCGGTTCAGGCGGCCTTGTGGTCAGTAACACCGGCGTGCATGAAGCCAGGGGGTCGTCCGCATCGACATGAGGGATAAATGCATCCGGCTCAAACGACCATAACAACTGGTCGAATTGCCCCAAAAATTCGGCTTGACTGCAGTAAATCAGTAAAAGACGGCCCTGCTGGTGGTGTTTGCGAACCACCTCGCAGGCGGTTCGCAAACGATCCTGGGCACCGAATGCAAAATCGATTCGTGCCATTACGCTCAATTCTGGTTAAGCAGAAATTGAATGAGCAGTGGTACAGGGCGGCCTGAAGCACCTTTTTCTTTGCCGCTGCGCCATGCCGTACCGGCAATGTCGAGGTGAGCCCAGTCATAGGCTTTGGTATAGCGTGACAAGAAACACGCCGCAGTCACCGACCCAGCGGGTGGCCCACCAATATTGGCCATGTCGGCAAAATTAGACCGTAATTGCTCCTGATAGGCTTCATCAAGTGGAAGGCGCCATGCGGGATCATTGGTTTGCCGCCCGGCTGTTTGCAATTGTGTTGCAAGCTCATCGTTCGGTGAGAAAAGGCCCGTATTGACATGGCCCAGCGCGACAACACATGCACCGGTAAGCGTGGCGATATCGATCACTGCCTGGGGTTTGAACCGCTCAACATAAGTGAGCGCATCACACAAAACCAGGCGACCTTCGGCGTCGGTATTAAGAATTTCAATTGTTTGCCCTGACATGCTGGTAACCACATCGCCAGGTTTGTTTGCGCGCCCACTGGGCAGGTTTTCGCATGCGGGGATGACGCCAATCACTGAATGGTTCAGTTCCAACTCGGCAACCGCCCGCATGGCGCCCAGCACACTTGCCGCACCGCACATGTCGTATTTCATCTCGTCCATGTTTGCGCCGGGTTTAATGGATATCCCTCCCGAGTCGAACGTAATGCCTTTACCGACAAGTACGTAGGGCTTCTTGCCGCGCGCCGTTTTCGTTTTTCCGGCGGGAGGGGTGTACTTCAGGACAATAAATGCGGGAGGTTCGTCTGAGCCTTTGGCAACCGACAGGAACGCATTCATCTTGAGATCCTGAATCTGTTTTAGCCCTAAGACTTCAGCTTTCAACGTTTTGAACTCTTTTGACAGTTTCTTCGCGGTTTGGCCCAGGTAGGTGGGGGTACAAACATTGCCCGGCAAATCGCCCAGCAAACGGGTGAGCTGCATACCGTTGCCGATTGCCTGTCCGGCTTGCAGGCCCAGTTTTGCCTGGGCGGCGTCGCCACGACTGACCCATTGCGCTATTTTTTTTAATTTGGCGGGTTTGTTGCGGTTTTCTTTCCCCAGCGTGGCATCATAGTGATAAGTGGCCTGGCCGGCTGCGGTTGCGGCAATTTGGGCGCGCTGCCGAATTCCCGTTTCCTGGTAATCGAGGCTTGCAAGGGTGGACACACCTTCTGCGACCTGGGCCTGAATACAATATTTTGCAAATGCCAGTTCGGCATTTGCATGAATTTTGCTGTTGTAGCTGTCTTGTTTGCCTAACCCGATTAAAATGATCCGCTCGGCGGCAATGCCGTCGAGGTTTCTAAGCAGGGTTTGGGTCCCGGCCTTGCCGGGAAATTCGCTTTTAACAACACGCGATAGTGCGCCGTTGCAGGCTTGATCGAGCAGTTGCGCAGGTTGTGTAAGCTGGCCTTCGGCAAAAACGCCGACAGCCAGTGCCGCGGTTTTAATTTGGTTCGGTGCTGCGTTGGTTTGTGTGCTGAATTCCATATAAGCTTTCCGTAGTTGATCGGCAGAGTGTTGTTGATTATCTCGCATTTTTGTTTATGTCTCTATTCAAACGATCTGTCGTATCCGAAATCATGAGTCATGCCGGCGTGGTTTTTTCCACGTTATTGGTGGTTTGGCTTAGTGTCCTGCTGGTTCGGTTGTTGGGCGACGCGGCCAGCGGCAGCATTGGTGCCGACGTTGTGTTCGGCCTGGCGACGTTTTCAAGTATTACCGCCTTGCCGGTTATTTTGTCGGTTTCATTGTTTATTGCTGTTCTTACCACCGTAACACGTAATTTTCGTGAGTCTGAAATGGTAGTGTGGTTCGCCAGCGGCCTGTCGTTAAAAGACTGGATTGGGCCGGTGATGCGTATTGCCGTGCCGGCGGCCATGCTTATTGCTTTTCTTACCTTGTTCGCGTCGCCGTGGGCCTATCGGCAAATTGCTGAGTATCGTCAGCGTTATGAGCAGCGATCTGATTTGTCCAAAGTGACGGCCGGGCAATTTATTGAAACAGAGAACGGCGCGCGGGTGTTTTTTGCAGAAGAGCCTGTGAATGAAGGCGATGAGCTGGGTAAGGTTGTGGCCCGGATTAAAGATGATGGCTGGCTGAGCGTGGTAACCGCCAATAGCGCTCGGGTTGAAACCCAGGATAACGGTGATCGTTTTTTGGTTTTGTCGGAAGGGCACCGTTACGATTTGAAGCCGGGTCAAACTGAATTCCGTTTGCTTGATTTTCAACGCTATGGTTTTCGCCTTGAAGGGGAGAGCGATACCACCCCCGAAGCGTTGCGTGCACAGGCAGAGAGTCAGATAAAGGCGCGTCCCACGCAACAATTGTTCAGTGACGATAACGATAACGCCGACTCTCAAATCATGTGGCGTCTCGCTTTACCGCTTGCTGCATTGAATCTGGCTTTGCTGGCGATTCCATTAGGCGCGGTGAATCCGCGCCTGGGGCGCTCCGGTGATGTCTTGATTGCGGGTTTGGTGGGCTTGCTGTACATGAACTTGATTAACCTGTCGCGTGGCTGGATCGGCACAGGCCAACTGAACTTTTATGTGGGTATTTGGCTGGTTCACGCCATTTTTCTTGCTTTAATGGTGTTCATGATGTGGCGCAAGTTACGTATTCGCGCGCCGAAGCCTCCCAAGCCCGCATCCTGATCAACCTGCTTTTTGTGTATAGTCTTATTACTGAATATTATTTGAATTTGTTTCTATATTACGTATAATTTTGCCCCTATACGGGGTAAAAAATGAATCTTCAGCAATTTCGCTTCGTGCGAGAAACCATTCGACGCAACTATAATTTAACGGAAGCCGCCCGCTCTTTGTACACGTCCCAGCCAGGAGTGTCGAAGTCGATTATTGAATTCGAGGAGGAGCTGGGCGTCAAAATATTCGAGCGTCATGGGAAACGTATTAAAGGTTTGACCAAACCGGGCGCTGTCGTAGCTCAGGTTATTGAACGCATCATGCGCGAGGTGGATAACCTAAAAAAGGTCAGTGACGAGTTTGCTCAGAAAGACGAAGGTGGCTTGGTTATTGGTTGTACTCACGCCCAAGCGCGGTATTTGTTGCCCAAGGTGATTCCCGCGTTTCGGGCCCGTTTCCCCAAGGTCAGAATGTCGTTGGCGGAAGGAAACCCTCCCACTTTGGCGCAAATGGTGCTGCATGAACAAGCCGATCTTGCCATTGCTACCGAGTCGCTGGCACACACGCCGGGCCTGGTTGCCTTGCCGGTTGTTTCATGGGAGCACGTTGTTGTGGTGAAACCGGATCATCCTTTAACGGAGCTGACGTCGTCGCAGGCGCGCAATTTAACGCTGGAACAACTGGCGCAATATCCCATCGTTACGTATGATCGCCAGTTTTCCGGGCGTCGTGTCATCGATGAAGTTTTTGAATCTCGTCATATCACCCCCGACATCGTTCTGGAAGCAATTGATGCCGACGTTATTAAAACTTATGTCGACGTCGGCCTGGGAATCGGCATTATCGCGGGTATTGCCTATGACCCGCGCCGAGACAAAGGTTTGGTGGGTATTCCCGTTGGGCATTTGTTCGGAACCCATGTAACCCGCGTAGCGATGAAGCAGGGTGTATTTTTACGTGATTATGTTTATGCTTTGCTGGAAATGCTGGCACCCGAGCTCACACGCGAAGTCGTGCAACAGGCCTTGGAGAAAACGCCTGCACCCGAATAAATAATTTTACTGTTGTTGTTGATACTGATTGACAATACAAATAAGAATGATTATCGTTTGTCTTAATTTGAAGACAAAGGGATCATTATGACGACGTGTGTAAATGCGGTAATTGTGGGTGCCGATCGCTTAGGCAATATTCCTGATTTGTTGAAGGGCCATAATATTTCTATTCACCGGCATATCAGTGGCCGGGATCCCGCCCATCAGAAGAAAAATCTGCAATTGCCCTCAGGCACGGATTTATTAATTTTGTTAACTGATTTTCTGGGCCATAACGTAATGAAAACGTTCCGGATGGCAGCCCAGCGTTCTGGTGTAAGGGTTGTGGCTTGCCGCAGATCGGTGTGTTGTATGCAGAAGGCGCTGATGCAATGCGGCTATTGCAGCGAAGCTGAGTGCAAGGTTTCAGGCCCGAGCCGGCGCGCGCCGTTATAGCGCTTCTTCCAGTATGCAATGTCCATGCTTTCCACCCTTACCTGGGCGCCCCGGCGGGGCGCATGGACGAATTCTTTATTTCCCAGGTAAATGCCTACATGTGAGAAGCGACTGCCCAAGGTGTTAAAAAACACCAAATCACCTTTGCGCAGTTCCGATTGTTTAACCGCGATACCCTGGCGGGCGATGTCGGCTGAGCGACGGGGCAATTTCAAGCCGAGCGATTTTTCGGCAGCGTAAATAACCAGGCCACTGCAGTCGAAGCCGGTGTCGGGCTCATCGCCGCCGAATTTGTAGTCGACCCCTAAATGTTCCAACGCGGCGCTGGCAAGCGCGCGCGAATCGTTGTAATACGTTTCAGAGGCCCGACTAAGGCCGAAATCGTTTTTGGCCAAATAAGCCCCCAGCGGATCGGAGCGCAAATGTGCCTGATAAGCTTCGCGGCCGGCACCGGCTTGAGAACCTGGGTCGGTAGACGCGCACCCTGCCAAAAAAGTGGCCGCAGCGAGGACGAATACTTTTACACCAACCGATACGATTGGCGTGCGACGTTGACTCCCAGATAAAACTGGCACGTTATCCGACATGGTTCCCCGATAAAAGGCCTAAGTATTTTGGCCTGTTGCTGGTTGGCGTTTTTTGCGTGCCCGAGTTTAACTAAAACTTTGTGTCAGGTAAAGCCTCAAATGTTACAAATCGCACGTGTTGCGCCGTTCGGGTTGTGATGGGGAACTTATGGCATTATGCGGTTTCATCGTTGAATAACGCATCACATACCAAAGGAGACAGTCCGATGAATACCAAACCTGTACTCGGCGCGAGCGACGTCACAAAAATTTTGTATGCGGCGACTGATTTTGCCAAAACCAATAATTGGGCGGTGGCGATTTCAGTGACCGACGATGGCGGCCATCTGCTAGGTATGGTGCGTCTCGACGGCGCTGCGCCCATGACAGCCAAAATGTCGGAAGCGAAAGCCAGAACAGCGGCAATGGGGCGTCGGGAAACAAAAATCTTCGAAGATATTATTGCTCAAGGGCGTGTTGCGTTCCTGTCGGCGCCCAATCTCGATGGTTTGTTGGAAGGCGGTGTGCCTGTAATGGCAGATGGCCAGGTCATTGGCGCCGTCGGTGTTTCCGGCGTGAAATCGTCTGATGACGCCGAAATTGCGCGTGCCGGGATTGCCGCGCTTAAGCTTTAATTCCAACCAGTTTTAAGCAACGTGCTGTACTGCGATACATGACGGGGTCAGTCAAAACAACCCCTGAGTCCTCAGCATTTACGAACGCGCTGCGTCCCGGCGTGCGTCGTCGGGAGTTGTGGGCTTGGGCGATGTACGATTTCGCCAACTCAGGCTACACCACAGTTGTTCTGACCACGGTGTTCAACAGCTATTTTGTGTCGGTGGTCGCCCAGGGGCAGTCGTGGGGCACTCTCGCGCTCACAGCGGCCTTGTCAGTATCGTATTTACTGGTCATGTTCACCATGCCGTCTTTGGGTGCGTATGCCGATGCAAATGGGAAGAAGCGTCGTGTTTTATTCTTGAGCACGCTTGGTTGTGTGGCGGCCACGGCCATGTTGGCAGTGGTTGGGCCTGGCGCTGTGTTGCTGGGGCTGGTGATTTTGGCCGTATCGAATTATTGTTACTGTGTGGGTGAGTCGGTTATTGCCGCGTTTCTGCCGGAAATTGCACAGCCTAATGCGTTGGGTCGTGTCTCAGGCTGGGGCTGGGGGTTTGGTTACTTTGGCGGTATGCTGGCTTTGGGGTTGTCGTTATATATCGTTACGTCACTTGCCGCCGGAGGGTTTGAAGCCCCTCAGTATGTCGCAATCGTCATGCTGTTCACGGCTGGTCTGTTTGCGTTGTCAGCCCTGCCATCGTTCCTTTTGTTGCACGACCGCTCGTTGCCGAATCGGCGCCCACGTTCCGCCCCGCTTAAACAATTGAAGCAAGCCTGGCGGGAAACATCCAGCTTTTTCCCCGATTTTCGCCTGTTGCTGATATGTGGGGCGTTTTATCAAGCAGGGATCGCCGTAGTGGTGACACTTGCCGCAGTGTATGCCAATCAGGCCATGGGGTTTACCATGGCCAAAACAATGTTACTGGTTTTTGTGGTGAATATCGCTGCGGCGGCAGGAGCCCTGACGTTTGGACACTTTCAGGATCGGGCGGGTCATAAAAAAGCGCTTGCTTTGACCCTGATGGGTTGGATTCTGATGGTGTTGGTCGCCTATGCCGCAGTCAGTGAATGGATATTCTGGGTCGCTGCCGGATTGGCCGGCTTATGCATGGGTACAAGTCAGAGCGCCGGGCGCGCCATGGTGGGCGCGTTGGCGCCACAGGGTCGGTTGGCGGAATTTTATTCGCTTTGGACGTTCGCCATACAGTTGGCGGCTGTCGTGGGTCCGTTCACTTACGGCCTGGTTACCTGGCTAACCGATGGCAACCATCGGCAGGCGCTCTTGGTAACCGGTTTGTTTTTTGTTGCGGGTTTGGTGGTGTTACAAAGGCTTGATTTTGCGCGCGGCATCAAGGTGCGCGATACTTACTCTCTGTCAGGCCATGAAAATTCATTGAACGAGGAGTAATGAGAATGGCATCTACAGATATTAAATCGGTGCTGGTTGAAAATCGTGTGTTTCCACCGTTTGCCGACATAGAGAAAAACGCAACCATTTCCGGTATGCAGGCTTACGACGATCTGGTAAAGGAAGCACAGCAAGATCCGAATGAGTTTTGGGGGCGTCTGGCCAAAGAACATCTTAATTGGACCACCCCCTTCACGCAGGTGCTCGATGAGTCTGAGGCGCCGTTCTATAAATGGTTTTCCGACGGTGAGTTGAATGTGTCGGCTAATTGCCTTGACCGCCATCTGGGAACGCCAACCGAAAATAAAACCGCCATTATTTTTGAAACCGACGACGGCAAGGTGCTGCGAGTTACCTATCGTGAACTCTACGATCGGGTATGTGAGTTTGCCAACGGCTTGAAAGCGTTGGGCTATAAAAAGGGCGATCGTGCCATTATTTATCTGCCGATGTCGATCGAGGCGGTGGTGGCCATGCAGGCATGCGTCCGGTTGGGCATGATCCATTCGGTTGTATTCGGTGGCTTCTCTTCCAAAAGTATTCATGAGCGTTTGGTGGATGTAGGAGCGTCGCTGGTGATTACCGCCGATGAGCAAATGCGGGGTGGAAAAACCATTGCATTAAAGCCGGCGGTTGATGAAGCCATAGCCACGGGTGGTTGCCAGGCCGTACGCCACGTCGTCGTTTATAGACGCACCGGAGGCAACGTGCAGTGGCATGAAGGGCGCGACCTTTGGATGCATGATGTATGCCAGGGCCAGGCCGGGCCGTGTGAGCCGGTGCCGGTTAATGCCGAGCATCCGTTGTTCATTCTCTATACCTCGGGCTCAACAGGCAAGCCCAAGGGCGTTCAGCATGCTTCGGCGGGCTATTTGTTGTGGGCTTCTCTTACGGTGAAATGGGCCTTCGATGCCAAAGAGTCCGATGTTTACTGGTGTACCGCCGACGTTGGCTGGATTACAGGTCATACTTATATTGTGTATGGGCCTTTGGCGGCAGGTGTTACCCAGGTGATGTTCGAGGGCGTACCTACTTATCCCAATGCGGGCCGTTTTTGGGAGATGATTCAACGACACGAAGTGAGCATCTTTTATACGGCGCCGACGGCGATTCGTTCGCTTATCAAAGCGGCGGAAGCACAGCCGGAATGTCACCCGCGCAAATACGATTTGAACAGTTTGCGCATCATCGGTTCGGTAGGCGAGCCCATTAACCCCGAAGCCTGGATGTGGTATTTCAAGGAGGTGGGTCGAGAACGCTGCCCCATTCTGGATACGTGGTGGCAAACTGAAACCGGGGGTCACATGATCACGCCTTTGCCGGGCGTGACACCGCTGAAACCGGGCTCGTGCACCTTGCCGTTGCCGGGTATCGAGATGGCTATTGTTGATGAGACCGGCACCGATGTTAAGTCCGGCACCGGGGGTTTTTTGGTTGTGAAGCGCCCCTGGCCCGCTATGATTCGAACCATTTGGGGTGACCCAGAGCGTTTCAAGAAAAATTATTTCCCGCCGGAAATGAAAGGTTATTACCTTGCCGGCGATGGCGCGCAACGTGATACCGATGGGTACTTCTGGATTATGGGTCGCGTCGACGACGTGTTAAATGTATCAGGCCATCGCTTGGGTACGATGGAAATTGAGTCTGCCCTGGTGTCCCATTCGTTGGTGGCGGAGGCGGCGGTAGTAGGGCGGCCGGATGATACGACGGGCGAGGCTATTGTGGCGTTTGTTGTGTTGAAACGGAGTTTGCCTGAGGGTGACGAGGCAGCAAAAATTGCCAAAGAGCTGCGCGATTGGGTGGCCAAGGAAATTGGCCCGATTGCCAAGCCGAAAGATATCCGTTTCGGTGAAAATTTACCGAAAACCCGGTCAGGCAAAATTATGCGGCGTTTGTTGCGCAACGTAGCCCGGGGCGAGGAAATTACGCAAGACGTTTCCACGCTTGAAAACCCAACAATTCTCGACCAGTTATCGCAGTCGGTTTAAAGCCGGATCGGATGTGGTTTAGGTAAAAAAAGGGGCGCCTCTGCGAACATGAGGCGCCCCTTTTTTATGCGGCTTTTTACATGCCGTTGTAAACCGGTCCTTCGCCCCCTTGGGGTGTTACCCAAACAATGTTTTGTGTAGGGTCCTTTATATCGCAGGTTTTGCAATGCACACAGTTCTGCGCGTTAATCTGTAATTGATCTTCACCGTTTTCCGTTTTCACGAATTCATATACGCCTGCCGGGCAATAGCGCGCTTCCGGCCCACCATACTTTGCCAGATTCACGGCCACCGGAACCGAAGCGTCTTTCAACGTTAAATGAATCGGCTGGTTTTCCTCGTGGTTGGTGTTCGACAAAAATACTGAGCTGAGTTTGTCGAAGGTGAGCTTGCCGTCGGGTTTGGGGTAGTCGATACGGGCGCATTCCGCGGCCGGCTGCAAACAGGCGTGGTCGGGTTTGGTACGGTGGATTGTCCAGGGCATTTTGCCTTTCAGCAACCACTGTTCTACGCCTGTCATGACGGTGGCGACTGTACGGCCTTTCTTGAACCATTGTTTGAAGTTACGTGACTTGTTGAGCTCTTCATAAAGCCACGATTTTTCGAATGCCTGTGGGTAAGCGGTTAGTTCGTCGCGGCTACGCTCGGCGGCCAGCGCGTCGAACGCGGCTTCGGCTGCCAGGGCGCCGGTTTTAATGGCCGCATGGCTTCCTTTGATGCGTGATGCGTTCAGAGTGCCCGCCTCACAGCCCACCAGTACTCCCCCGGGGAAACAAAGCTTTGGTAGAGATAGCAGGCCGCCGGCAGTAAGCGAGCGGGCACCATAGGCAATGCGCTTGCCCCCTTCAAACGTTGAACGAATGGCCGGGTGCGTTTTATACCGTTGGAACTCTTCGTAAGGAGAGAGCCACGGGTTGGCGTAGTCCAGACCAACGACCAGCCCCACCACAACCAGATTGTTGTCGAGGTGATACAGGAAAGAGCCGCCGTAGGTATCGGCATCGAGCGGCCATCCGGCAGTGTGAACGACCAGACCGGGTTTGGATTGTGAAGGGTCGACCTCCCACATTTCCTTGATGCCGATTGCGTAGCTTTGCGGATCTTTACCTTGATCGAGTTTAAAGCGTTCGATTAACTGGCGCCCCAGTTGGCCGCGCGAGCCTTCGGCAAAAATGGTGTACCGCGCATGCAGTTCCATGCCGGGCTGGTAATTAGGTGTTTCAGAGCCGTCGCGCGCCACACCCATATCGCCGGTGGCCACCCCTTTTACAGCGCCATTTTCGTCGTACAGCACTTCAGCGGCCGAAAAGCCGGGGAAAATTTCCACGCCCAGCGCCTCAGCTTGTTCGCCCAGCCACTGGGTTACTTCGCCCAGGCGGACAACGTAGTTGCCATGGTTTTGAAAACACTCGGGCAATAGCCAGTTTGGGGTGGCCCGTGCGCCCTTTTGCGTCAGGAAGAGGAATTTGTCTTCCTTGACTTCAGTGTTCAGCGGCGCGCCTTTTTCTTTCCAGTCGGGGATCAGTTCGGTGAGTGCTTTCGGATCCATGACCGCGCCCGACAAAATATGGGCGCCGACTTCCGATGCCTTTTCCAGGACACAGACATTGATGTCTTGCCCTTTGTCGTTGGCGAGTTGTTTCAGGCGGATGGCGGCGGACAAGCCGGCCGGCCCGGCGCCGACCACCACTACGTCGTATTCCATCGATTCGCGTTCAGCCATGGATGTTGACCTCCGTTATATGTTTTCTGTGGGCGTATACTTTGTGCATTGTACTTCCGATATGGCCTGCCTGCGCGTTTGAAGCGCGTGCACGGTCGGCTTGACGAACAAGAAGGTGTGAATGTCTGAAACTCAAATTGTCATCAAAAAGCGGATTCAGCACTTGCGTGAATTGATGCTTTCCCGAGGGGTGAAGGCCTGCGTGGTTCTCTCGGCTGATCCGCATTTGTCTGAATACCTGCCAGAACATTGGCAAACGCGTGCCTGGTTAAGTGGTTTTCAAGGGTCGGCCGGCACACTGCTGGTAACGCCTGATTTTGCGGGCTTATGGACCGACAGCCGCTACTGGGAACAAGCGATTGTTGATCTGACCGGCACTGACATTGAGCTTATGCGGGCCGGGCAAGAAGGGGTGCCGTCGCCATCCGATTGGCTTGTTTTGAATCTGGCGGCCGGCGACTGCGTTGCCGTTGATGGTGACACGCTTAGCGTTGCCGCTCATCGACAGTGGCTACAGGTCTTGTCTGGTTCAGCAATTCGTCTGCAAACCGATCTCGATTTGCCGGGTGAGGTTTGGGCGGATCGCCCTGTGTTGCCGCATGCGCCGGTTTATGCACACGCATCGCATTTTGCGGGTCGCAGTCGCGCCGACAAGCTGGCGGCGGTTCGCAAGGAAATGAGTGAAAAGAAAGCGCAATGGCATTGGTTGTCGTCGCTCGACGATATCGCCTGGATACTGAATCTGCGTGGGCAGGATGTGGCTTATAACCCGGTTTTTCTCAGCCATTTCTTAATCGGGGAGCACGACGCCCGTCTTTTTATCGATCAATCCAAAATTCCGGATGAATTGCGACGTGATCTTGAGGTGGATGGCATTGTGCTGGAGTCTTACGACGCTTTGGCCGGTGTACTTGCCTGTTTGCCGGAGTCGGATACTTTGTTGTTCGATCCGGCTCGCACGACGGCGGGGCTCTTGTCGTCGGCAGCGTTTGTTAAACAATGCGAGGCTGACAATCCTTCGCAAATAATGAAGGCATGCAAGACCGAGGCGGAACTGGCCCACATTCGCGAGACCATGGAAATGGATGGTGCGGCGTTGTGTGAGTTTTTTGCCTGGTTCGAAGAACACGTTGGGAAGGAAAGAGTGTCTGAGCTCATGGTGGATGAGCGCATTACCGCCGCGCGTGCTCGTCGGCCGCATTTCGTCTGCCCCAGCTTTTCCACGATTGCTGCGTTTAACGCCAATGGCGCCATGCCGCACTATCAGGCTACCGAGCAGTCTCACGCCTGGATAGAGGGGGATGGCTTGCTGCTGATCGACTCGGGAGGGCAGTACCTGGGAGGTACAACAGATATTACCCGGGTTGTTCCCATCGGCACGCTCAGCGCATCCCAGAAACATGATTACACTTTAGTGCTTAAAGGGATGATTGCTTTGTCTCAGGCGGTGTTTCCGAAAGGGGTGGCCGGCTCGACGCTCGATGTGCTTGCACGCATGCCTCTTTGGCAGTCAGGGTTGGAGTTTGGCCACGGTACGGGGCATGGTGTGGGGTACTTCCTGAATGTGCATGAGGGGCCGCAATCCATTTCCTATCGCGCTCCACGCGCCGTGCCTATGCAGGTGGGTATGGTGACGTCAAATGAACCGGGGTTGTATCGTCCGGGCCAATGGGGCATTCGTATCGAGAACTTAATCGCCTGCCTGCCGGCCCGACAAACCGAGTTCGGTGATTTCCTGCAGTTTGAAACGCTTACGCTGTGCCCGATTGACACACGTTGCATTGAGCCCACGCTCATGACGGATACCGACAGACAGTGGTTGAACCATTATCATGGGCAAGTACGGCAACGTTTATTGCCACATGTTAGCGGCGCAGCCAAGAATTGGTTGATCACTCGCACCGAGCCCCTGTAAGGTTGGGGTGTGTCGGCTATAATTTCAATTTCCCGCTACCGCCTGGCGATCCCGGGTGCTGAAAACCGATGACAAAATATGTATTTGTAACGGGTGGGGTGGTGTCTTCGCTAGGCAAAGGCATCGCTGCTGCTTCTCTGGCTGCCATTCTTGAATCGCGCGGCTTGCGCGTCACCATGTTGAAACTGGATCCCTACATTAATGTGGATCCGGGCACCATGAGTCCTTTCCAGCACGGAGAGGTCTTCGTGACTGAAGATGGGGCCGAAACCGATCTTGATCTGGGCCACTACGAGCGTTTTATTTCCACGCGTATGCGCAAGGTGAACAATTTCACCACCGGGCAGATTTACGAGTCCGTCTTGCGCAAAGAGCGCCGCGGCGATTATCTTGGTAAAACGGTTCAGGTCATTCCGCACATTACCAATGAAATCCAGGACTTCATCGCGCGTGGGGCCAAAGCCGCCTACGAGGGGAATGCCGATATCGCTATTGTGGAAATTGGCGGCACGGTGGGCGACATCGAGTCTTTGCCTTTCCTGGAAGCGGCGCGTCAAATGAGCCTGCGTCTGGGGCGCAATCAGGCTGCGTTTGTGCATCTTACCTTGGTGCCTTACATTCCATCAGCGGGCGAACTGAAAACCAAGCCCACCCAGCACTCGGTGCAAAAGCTGCGTGAAATCGGTATCTATCCGCATGCTTTGTTGTGCCGCGCCGACCGTCGGATTCCCGACGATGAGCGTGCAAAAATTTCACTGTTTTCAAATGTGCCGCTTGATGCCGTCATCTCGGTTTGGGATGTCGATTCAATTTACAAAATCCCGGCCATGTTGCATGCACAGGGGCTGGACAATCTTGTTTGTGAAGCATTGGCCCTTACTGCCCCACCGGCCGATTTGTCGGAATGGAATCAGCTGGTTGCGGCTATTGAAAACCCACGCAACGAGATTCGTATCGGCATGGTTGGCAAATACGTTGATTTAACCGAGTCGTATAAATCATTAACCGAAGCACTTATTCACGCCGGAATTCATACCGAGTCGCATGTTTCCATTGAATACATCGATTCCGAGGTAATAGAAACGCAAGGGCCGGAATGTCTCGCTCATCTCGATGCCATTTTGGTGCCGGGTGGTTTCGGCAAGCGGGGTACCGAAGGCAAAATTGCCGCCATTCGTTATGCCCGTGAAAATAATGTGCCTTATCTTGGCATCTGTTTAGGTATGCAGCTTGCCGTCGTTGAGTTCGCCCGTAACGTGGCGCAGCTGGGTGGCGCGAACAGTACCGAGTTCGACCCTTCCACTCCGCATCCGGTGGTGGCGCTTATTACGGAATGGCAGGACCGCGAAGGGCGGGTTGAAAAGCGCGATGAGTCATCCGACCTGGGCGGTACCATGCGCAAAGGCGCGCAACGCTGCCCCGTTAAACCAGGAACCAGGGCGCAACGCATATACGGAGATGAAGTCTATGAGCGGCATCGTCACCGTTACGAGGTGAATAACGTGTATCTATCACGCCTGGAAGAGTCGGGATTGGTTATTAGTGCCCGTACACCTACCGAGCAGTTGCCTGAAATCATGGAGCTACCTGATCACCCCTGGTTTATGGGCGTGCAGTTTCACCCTGAATTCACATCAACGCCGCGTAGCGGCCACCCGCTGTTTACGAGTTATATCAAAGCGGCGCTCGCGCATCAGACGCAGCGCAAGCAAAAGGCGCTTGTATGAAATTGTGCGGATTCGAAGCGGCGCTTGAAAACCCTTTTTTTCTTATTGCGGGCCCGTGTGTTATTGAGTCGCGTCAAATGGCGTTCGACACGGCCGGCCAACTCAAGGAAATGACGGCCGCCCTTGGAATTCCGTTTATTTACAAAAGTTCGTTTGATAAGGCCAATCGCAGCTCGGGCAAGTCGTTTCGGGGGCCCGGCATGCAAGGGGGGCTGCAAATTCTGGCCGACGTTCGGGCGCAATTGGGTGTGCCGGTTTTAACCGATGTGCATGAGATCAGCCAGGTGAACGAAGTTGCGCAGGTGGTTGATATTATGCAAACCCCGGCGTTTCTGTGTCGGCAAACCGACTTTATCCAGGCTTGCGCCGCAACGGGAAAACCGGTCAATATCAAGAAAGGCCAGTTTCTGGCACCGCATGATATGACACAGGTTGTGAACAAAGCGCGTGAAGCATCTTTGGACGCGGGCCACGACGGCAATAACATACTGGTGTGCGAACGCGGTGTTTCGTTCGGCTACAACAATTTAGTGTCGGATATGCGTTCGTTGGCTATCATGCGTGAAACCGGGTGTCCGGTCGTGTTCGATGCAACGCATTCCGTACAACTGCCGGGTGGGTTGGGAAATGCGTCCGGCGGGCAACGAGAGTTCGTTCCGGTGTTGGCAAGGGCTGCAGTTGCAGTGGGTATTGCGGGCCTGTTTATGGAAACACACCCTGAACCCGAGAAGGCGTTGTCCGACGGGCCCAACGCAGTGCCGTTGCATTTAATGCCCAGTTTATTGAAATCGTTGGTCAGTATCGATCGTTGCGTTAAGGAAAACGGCCTGTTTGCGTTCGATTGACCCTATTAGGCGGAAAGGCTATGGAATTATCGTTCCTTGGGGCGGCAGGCACTGTTACCGGCTCGCGTCATTTGCTCGAATCCGGCGGTAAACGTGTCCTGGTCGATTGCGGACTGTTTCAGGGGTTGAAGTTTTTACGTCAACGCAATTGGGCTCCTTTCCCGGTTAACCCAGCCGCCATCGATGCGGTTGTGCTAACTCATGCACATCTTGATCACTCCGGTTATTTGCCACGCCTGGTGCGCGATGGGTTCAAAGGGCCAATTTATGCGTCACCGGCCACGCTGGAGCTGGCCGAGGTGCTGCTGCTCGACAGTGCACACATTCAGGAGTCCGACGCCGAGTTCGCCAACAGGCATAAACTGTCTTCTCATGACCCGGCCCTGCCGCTTTACACAAGAAACGACGCGCAACGTGCCATTGACTTGTTTCAGCCCCTTGAGCGTGGTTCGTTTCACCCGATAGCCGGAAATATAAAAATCAAGCTGCATCGGGCCGGACACATATTGGGCGCGTCCATTGTGGAAGTGAAGTGGGATGGCCGTACCCTGGTATTTTCCGGTGATTTGGGTCGTTATAACGATCCAGTCATGCCTGATCCCGATCTTATCGAGCAAGCCGATTATCTGGTTTTGGAGTCCACGTACGGTGATCGCTCCCACGATACAAGCCCACCAGAGAGCGTGTTGGAAGCATTGATAGTGCGCACTGCAGAACGGGGCGGGACGGTTGTCATTCCCGCATTTGCAGTCGGGCGAGTGCAGTTGCTGCTGTATTATTTGCATCGTTTGCGCTCGCAAAACCGGTTGCCGCAGAACATGCCTATTTATCTCGACAGCCCCATGTCGGTCAGGGCTCAGGAAATTCATTGCGACTATCCGGGCGAACAGAAATTAACTAAAGCACAAGTGCGCGATGTTAATGCGGTGGCAACCCGTATTGAAAGTGTGGAAGAGTCCAAGGCTTTGGATACGTCAGTAATGCCGAAAATTATTATTTCGGCCAGCGGGATGGCGACGGGGGGGCGTGTTATTCACCATTTGAAGCGCTATGCACCCGACCCCCGGTCGTCAGTGTTGTTCGCCGGTTATCAGGCGGCCGGAACGCGCGGCGCTAAAATGCTGGCTGGGGCTCAAACAATCAAAATTCACGGGGAGTATATTCCGGTGAAAGCCGAGCTTGATAATCTTTCTATGCTTTCAGCCCATGCCGATGCGAATGAGATTCTGCGTTGGTTAAGTGGTTTTCGTCAGGCACCGTCTCATACTTTTCTGGTGCACGGCGAACCCGAGGCGGCGGACGCCTTACGTTGTCGTATTAAAGACGAGCTGGGTTGGCGGGTAAGAGCCGTTGAGCATCTTGAAAAAGTAGAGTTAACGCATAACGAGCGAAGGTAATGGGCATAGCCGGGCATCGCAGTACAATGCTTTTCTAATTCAATGACTTTTTAAATTCAGGCAGGGTATTTCAAATCATGAGTGCTATTGTAGATATCATCGGGCGCGAGATTCTGGATTCGCGCGGGAACCCAACCGTTGAGTGTGATGTATTGCTGGAGTCCGGTGCAATGGGTCGGGCTGCGGTTCCTTCAGGTGCATCAACCGGGGCGCGCGAAGCTATTGAGCTGCGTGACGGTGATCAAACCCGTTACCTGGGCAAAGGGGTATTGAAAGCCGTTGAGCATTTGAATACCGAAATATCCGAAGCGCTGATGGGTTTGGACGCGCAAGAGCAAACGTTTGTCGATCGCACGTTAATTGACCTCGATGGGACGGAATCAAAAGGTCGTCTGGGTGCTAATGCGATTTTGGCAGCCAGTATGGCGGTTGCACGTGCCGCCGCCGATGATTCAGGTCTTTCGCTGTATCGGTATTTCGGCGGTAGTGGTCCTATGCAAATGCCGGTGCCGATGATGAACGTTATTAATGGCGGGGCGCACGCGAACAACACACTCGATATGCAGGAGTTCATGATTCTCCCGGTGGGTGCAAGCAGCTTCCGTGAGTCGCTACGCATGGGCGCCGAGGTTTTTCATGCGCTTAAAAAACTGATTCACGACCAGGGCATGTCGACCGCGGTGGGCGATGAAGGTGGTTTTGCGCCGAATGTCGCCAATCATGAGGCGGCAATTCAGTTGATTCTTCAGGCAATTGATGCGGCCGGCTACGAGGCCGGTTCTCAAATTGCGTTGGGTCTTGATTGCGCCAGTTCCGAGTTTTATCGCGATGGTAAGTACCATTTGGCCGGTGAAGGTGGCGTGTCTCTTGAGGCTGCCGATTTTGCAAACCTGTTGGCAACCTGGTGCGATAAATATCCCATTATTACCATTGAAGATGGTATGGCCGAGAATGATTGGGACGGTTGGAAAATCTTAACGGATCAACTGGGCAAGAAAGTGCAACTGGTGGGTGATGACCTTTTCGTGACCAACACCGCCATTTTGAAGCAGGGTATCGAGCAAGGCGTTGCCAATTCCATTCTGATCAAGATTAACCAGATCGGTACACTAACCGAAACCTTTGCCGCGATTGAAATGGCCAAGCGTGCAGGTTATACCGCAGTCATTTCGCATCGCTCGGGTGAAACGGAAGACGCCACCATTGCCGATATTGCAGTGGCAACTAACGCGATGCAAATCAAAACAGGCTCATTGTCACGTTCCGACCGCATGGCCAAGTACAACCAGTTGCTTCGTATCGAGGAAGAGCTCGCTGAAGTGGCATCGTTCCCCGGTCGCGAGGCTTTCTACAACTTGCGTTAAACAACAGGTATGCCCCCGAACCCCGGGGGCTGACAGGGAGCGGGCATGCGATTGCTTCTGCTGGTGCTGGTGATACTGACCCTGGCGATTCAATATCCGTTGTGGTGGGGTAAAGACAGTTGGAGCCGGGTGGCGGAACTTGAGGCCCGAGTGGCCGAGCAGCAAGCCGAAAACGAAGCCCTTACGATGCGTAACAACGCTTTGGCAGCCGAGGTACACGATTTGCGCGCCGGAACGACGGCTGTTGAAGAGCGTGCGCGGTCGGAATTGGGGATGGTGAAAGAGGGTGACGTTTTTGTGCGTATTTTGCGTTCCGATACAGTTCCCCGTTAACGCAGCTTACGTCTGAATCGGGCTCAGGTTGAAGAGGCTCATTATGGGTGTTCGGGCGGCCGGGGTTCGTTTCTGGAAAGCCTTCAATTGGTTTGTGTTGCGGGGAATGCGGCGCTGTCTCCAGTTTGGTTTTAGCGTTTATTTCCGGTGATGCCCCTTGCCAGGGTTTGCGGCTAACCTGTGTATGAATGGTGTCCGGCCAGAGTATGGGGTTCGATTGCATCACTACCTGTGCTTCCCGACGAATAATAAGTGGGCCCGGTGTCAAAGTGGATAAGCCCGGCATTAGCGGCGTGTATTGATACGTTAGCAGCAGTGATAGGGTATTGGCCTGGAAAATGGTTTCGCCTGATTTCGGACCGATACCGTCTCCCCAGCCGTTTCCCATGGCCTTCAAGTGTTGTTCACGTTGATAACTATTGCGGATAGCGGGGTAATTGAGCGTGTTGCCGGGCAAGTTTGCCGGGAAGTCGCTGAAAACGGCGACCGATGGCGAACGAACTTGAATATGCCAGGGAGAAGCTTCCCTGCTTTGCTTAGCCCCATGCAAAGAAAGCGTGCCTTGCTTGAACGCGTGGGCCATGGCAGACGGATGGGCGTGGTGAATGCTGCCCGCTTTGGCGGCGCTCATAAGCGCCGCCCCGACAGCCTGACGTGTGTAAATCCAATGTGTTAGTTCAACCGCCCCCACCCCGGCGAGGATCATGGGTAACGTAATGAGCGAAAATTCAACCATGCTTGCGCCTTTTTCATACCGCGCGTATGCGCGGTGTATCACGGCACTGCCAGTTGTTTTCGGGGGGCATCGACTTGAAGATGTGGCAAAAGCCGGGTTGATTTTCGTCATACCCTTATTTTGGCTTTGCCCGAGATCGTTTGTCGATTGCGACTTCTACGGTAGGCGTTTAATGAATTGAGCGAGGGTGCGCATGAGCGCTGTCGGGATTGTGTGTAAACAAGCTTGCGCAATCAACCGCATCGAATTGATAGGGTTTCCCGCAAAAATTGCACGAAACGTCGACCGTCTCACGCTCAGTCAGAATACTTTCCACTTCATCACGCCCAAGCATACGCAGCATATTGCCGACCCGTTCACGGGTACAAGGGCAATGCCACCGTATTGATTGCGGTTCAAAAGTCAGTAACGTTTCTTCCCAGAAGAGACGTTTGATTATTGTGTCGACACCCAGTTCGCGCAGCTCTTCGGGTTTTAAGGTATCGGCCAGCGTAACCGCGCGGTTCCATGACTCTTCTGATGAGGTATCTGCGTGGCCTCCGTGATCGGGCAGTTTTTGCAACAGCAAGCCACTACTGCTGTTTTCGTCGGCAGCCAGCCACAGGCGGGTGTCAAGCTGCTCGGAGTGTTGCATATAGTGTTCGAGCACTTGTGCAACGGTTTCGCCTTCAAGCGGCACAATTCCTTGGTAAGGTTGCAAGTCGGTTGTGTTCTTGTCTGGATCCAAAATAACGCTGAAACGCCCCTCACCTTGGGTGTTCAACAAACTTTGCAGTGATCCATTGTCGGGGATCTCGGCCCCTTCACGCAATGTGGCCGTCGCCCGAATTGTGAGATCGGCGTTGCACTCGACGACGATGAGCGAAACAGGGCCGTCGCCCTGTAATTGCAGTACCAGCGACCCATTGAACTTGATGTTCGATGCCAATAAGACGGCCGCCGACATGAGCTCGCCCAATAAGTTACGAACGCAATCGGGCAGATGCTGATGGGCCATGCCGGTTTGCCAGGCCTGGGTTAACCGAACCGCCTGAATGCGGGTGCTGTTGTCTTGAAACAGGTATTTTTTAAGAAGGTCGCTCATGCCGACCATTTTAGCTTATTGGGGCGTTGAGCAGGCTTTACGCCAGCCTGACCAGATCGCGCTTGTACTCATGGCCGCGATCGATATAGTGCTGCGTGTTGGCATGCATTGTCTGGATTTCTTCGTCGCTCAGTTGGCGTAGGATTTTCCCGACACCCACAACCAGTGAGCCATCGGGAATTTCGCGGCCTTCTGGAATAATAGCGCCGGCGCCAATCAGGCAGTTTCGCCCCACAACAGCATGGTTCAATACGATGGCCTGCATGCCGATAAGCGCCCCATCTTGTATTGTGCAGCCGTGCAACATGGCTTGATGCCCGACCGTAACACGGCGCCCGATATTCAGGGGGACGCCTTCATCAACGTGCAGTACGCTGCTTTCCTGGACATTGCTTCCCTCGCCAATGGTAATGCGGGCATTGTCGCCGCGAATGGCAACGTTCGACCAGATGCTGACGCCGGCGGCCAGGTGAACGTCGCCGATGATATCGGCGCTGTCGAAAATGAACGTGTCCGGGTCAATGTTGGGTGTCAGGTTTTTGAATTGGTAGATAGGCATGGTTACAACAATGGAAAAGGTGTCAAAGGCTTAATGATACCGAACCATTGCTCTGGGCAGTTACCTGGCTGTCATTGGTTGAGTGATGCCCAACATACCAGAAATACCCATCGCGATCGATACTCGCGCATTCGCCCGTAAGATACCAGTCGCGTAGAAATGTTTGCTGGGTCGATGTGTCATCTTGCCAGTAACTCAGGAATAATGCCGGATCGGGAAAACCGTGGATGTCGTATCGGTTGACGGCTATTTGCCCGCTGACGCCGGCCGGACACGGGCGCCCGGCGTCGTCGAGTACAGTAACCAAATGGCCTGGAAAGGCTTTGCCCATACTGCCTGGGCGTGCGGGCCAGCGAACATGGCTGTGGCCGATAACATAGGGTGCTTCCGTTTGCCCGTATACATGATTTGGCGTTAACCCCAGCGTGCTTTTACACCATTCATGGACTTGTTCAGAGGGGTGTTCTCCTGTTGACATAATGGCCCGTACCGACAGACCGTTGAAATCGGCATGGTGCTCTTCCATGACGGCCCGTAAAGATGAATAAGGCAGGCTGACATTAGTTACTTTGTATTTATGCAGACATTCAATGGTTTGTCGGGTGGACAAATGGCCGTCAAGGGCGACAATCGGGCGACCGAAATACAGGCAGGGCAGTAACCCACCCAGAAGGCCGTCGATGTGGGTCCAGTAGTGTTGCGTCCAGAAAATATCTTTGGACTGCGGGAACCAATTCTGCGATGCGACGAACCCCGGCAAGACGCCAATTAATGCGCTATGCGGTAAAACAACCCCCTTCAGGGTGGGTGTGGGGCCGATGGGATAGAGCAAAAAAGCCGGGCTGGAGGAGAGCGTGGGGGCGACATGCAAGTCGCTGTTCTGACGAGCCAGAAGGCTGCTCCACGACAGTGTTAACTCGTGTTGGAAACCGAAACTGATAATCTGGCTAAGCCCGGGGTACTGGCCATATGCTTGCAGGATGCCGGGTGCGTGAGGCATATCGATGATGGCAGCCCGGGCCTGGGCGTGACTCAGACGCTCGGTAACCTGTTTGGCGTTAAGAATAGCGGGAATCGGCACAACAATTGCGCCAACGGCAAGAATTGCCATGCAGGCGGTAATGTATTCGGGTGATTGGCCCATGGCCACTGCAACCCGGTCACCGCGGCCGATACCCATTTTCAGCAAGCCATTAGCCAGTTTGCCGGTGGTTTCGGCCAGTTGGCCAAAAGTACGCACGGTTGTCTCGCCGAACTCGTTTTCGGCGAATACCGCAGGGCGACGCCCTTCCAGGGTGTTGGATGCCCATCGCAAAAGGCAATATTGCGCAATATTAAACTGTGATGGAACAAGCCAACGGAATGATGAGTACAGCTCCGGATACTGGTCGTTCATAGGTGTCCGATAAATCAACGGCGCGCACTATTGGCGCGGTAGCTGTGTTACCGGTGCAAGCATGAACGAAGCAGGCTATCTATGCAACGATTTATTGTTACAAAGCATCAAAGGCTAGGGTTTACACTGATACGAGCCGTGTTCCAAGTATTCGATCGTGAAGGAACTGGCGTTCCGGGTCGAACCACGTCCAGATGAAAAGGGTAAAAGGTGCAAATACAATCAGTAGATCGGTGGAGGGGTAGCCGGTAATGCGGCTTAGCCCTTGAATAAGAAGGATTGCAATAAGGGGAATTGGCCAGGCCAGAACATAACGGAGTATCAATCGTCCGACGGTAGGAGGCAGGCCGTTTTTGTCGATTAGGCGGATATTCCAGGTTTTCATCGGCAAGGTCTGGCCTTTGTATTTCCAAGACAATACAAAGTAAATACCGATAGCGAGAAAAAGCGCAACTTGACGCTCATGCCGGAACATGAGCCCGCTTCGGCTCTGGGTTAACGTGTCGAACAGATAGCCGGCCAGAAAAACCACGGCAAAAAGCAACACGCCTTCGTACATCATGCTGGAAAAACGGCGCCAACGACTGGGCGTGCTCATGCTATTGGGGGAGTGTAATTCGCGGGATGTTTTTTGCATTGCGCAACTAAATAAGTAGTTCAAACGTTCAGGAAAACGTCATTATCACCCAATAAATTGCTGGGAATGTGTCGTTAAGTTATAAAAAAAGCCGCTTGCGCGGCTTTTTGGAACCTGCTTCGTTTCGCAGCGGGTTCTTGCAATACGTTGGGGCCTAATTAAGCAGCCGATTCAACGTTGCGGCTAGGAGCAACATTTACCGTCGTTGCCTTGTTAACATTACCACCCAGCTTGGTGAACAGCTTCTTCAGTGCACGACCGGGGCGGAAGCGGTTTTGCTCCTCAATGGCGGCTTGCATCAGTTGGCGCTCAAGTTCATCGGTAAGACGGATATCGCTGTGTAGTTTGTTCATAACTGGCCTCTCTTTCGTAAAAATTGAACGTTTCGTTCAGGGTTAACCCTATTATAGGGAAAACCCTAGGAAAGTGCAAGCCTAGTTGTTGCGTTGCATAAAAAAGGCGTTCCGAGGTGCAATTTGTGTTTTTAAAACTACAGTGTATGCGCTTCTTTAGGTTCGGTATTGGTCTTTCACAATATCAAAACCGAATAACCGGCAATCTAGTGCTCCATTATGGAGTGGGTAGCGCTTAAGAGGTTTGAGCCGCATTTTTTGTGGCAGTGCGAGGTCATTTGAAATAATGTGTACATGCCACCCATCGTAATGCTGCTTCAGGTTGCTCGCCCATTCCTGCCAGAGCGTTAAAGCTTCGTCGGGAAGGCGCTCGCCGTAAGGCGGGTTGGTGACCAACCAACCGTTGCCCGCAGGCGGAATGACATTGCGTGCGTCGGCTACCTCAAATCGAATTGTATCGGGCGCCAGTCGGGCTCGATCTTGATTTTGCTGCGCTGCAGCAATAGCTTGCGGGTCGACATCTGTTCCCACAAGAGGCGTTTCAAGATGCGTACGAATGGCGTCACGGGCTTCGTCTTTGATGTCTCGCCAGTGCCGGAACGGATGGTCGCGTAGACGTTCAAAAGCAAAAGGGCGCCAGATGCCGGGCGGCACACCCAAGGCAATCCACGCCGCTTCGATCATAATCGTGCCGCTGCCGCAGAATGGGTCCAACAAGGGAGCATCCGGATTCCAGCCCGATAGTGCAAGCAGGCCGGCAGCCAGGTTTTCGCGAATGGGGGCTTCGCCTTTATCCAGTCGCCAGCCTCGCTTGAACAACGATTCGCCTGATGTGTCCAAATAGAGGGTGGCCGAGGTTTCGTCGAGGAAAAGGTGGACGCGGGCGTCGGGACGGACGGTGTCAATACTGGGTCGCTCCCCTTCCTGATCACGCAGCCGGTCGCAAATGCCATCTTTTGTGCGCAGGTTGCAAAATTGCAGGCTTTTCATCGGGCTTCGAATAGCCGAAGTGTCCACCCTAAGTGTTTGCTCAGCCCCAAACCAGCGCTCCCACGGCGTGTGGTAGGCCAGATCGAAGATATCTTCCTCGTGGCGAACCGGTGCATGGGAAAGTTGAACCAAAACGCGTGTCGCCAACCGGGAAAAGAGGTTAATGCGCATGATGCCCGTCCAGTCGGTTTTTAACCGGCAGCCGGCGCGGTCGGCTTCAGCCGACTCGAAACCCAGGGCTTGCAATTCCATAGACAAGGGCAATTCAAGACCGTGCGGGCAAGGAACAAAAACCTGATAGATCTGGGCCTGTTTCACGACGGGCTTACGTTCATTTTTGCGTGAGGGGGCTTTCTCTTTTGCTTGTGGTACCACCGGCGCAGGTACCGCATATTTCTGTTTTGTGATTTCCTGTTGCGCCACATGGCGTGCCCGCGCACCACTGCGCCTGCGAGGTTTACCTGCGTCTTCCTGGTGCTGAGCGGGTTTGCGTTGTAGCGTTAACGTTTTCTTTTTTGACGTGTCGGTCATGGGGCAGCCCGAGGCTAGAAAGGACGAATGAATACCATGATGAGAACCAGGGTAAGCAAAAGCACCGGTATTTCATTAAACCAGCGATAAAATTTTTCTGAATGGGTGTTGCGATTTTGCTGGAAAAGCTGCAGATAGCGGTAGCAGACGCCGTGATACGCGAGCAGCAGAACGACGAGTCCCAGTTTTGCATGCATCCAGCCCTGGCCGCGCCCCAGGCCATAACCCAGGTAAAGCCATAACCCCAGTACCACCGCCGGAATCGCCAGAATCGTCATGAAGCGAAACAGCCGACCAGCCATACCGATTAATCGGGCGTGGGTATCCGGTGAGTTGTGTTGTGCAAGGTTGACATAAATACGTGGCAAATAAAACAAGCCGGCAAACCAGGAGATGACAAATAGAACATGGAAGGTTTTAATCCAAAGCATCATTTGCATTAGCCGCGTAGCTGGCCGTCTCCGGTTAACACCCATTTCAATGTAGTTAAGCCTTCCAGCCCAACCGGGCCGCGCGCGTGCATCCGATTGGTTGAAATGCCAATTTCCGCCCCCAATCCGTACTCAAAGCCGTCAGCAAAGCAAGTGGGCAGGTTAACGTAAACGGAGCTGGAGTCCACATAGCGTTGGAATTGAGTTGCCGCGCCGATATGTTCGGTGACAATGGCTTCCGTATGGCCTGAACTGTAGCGGGCTATATGGTCCATCGCTTCATCTAGCGTGCTGACGATGCGAATGGCCAGGATCGGGGCAAGGTACTCGGTTTGCCAGTCCTCTTCCGTAGCTGCCTTGGCCTGCGGCACTAACGCTCGTGTTTTATCGCAACCTCGCAGTTCAACGCCTTTGCTGGTGAGCGTGTTCGCAATACGGGGTAAAACGGTCGGGGCGATATCTTCGTGCACCAGAAGTGTTTCCATTGCGCCGCACACCCCGTAGCGATACGTTTTTGCATTTACAGCAATATCGTGGGCTTTTTCCAGGTTGGCCGCGTGGTCGATATATACGTGGCAGTTTCCGTCCAGGTGCTTGAGCAGCGGTACCTTGGCTTCCGCCGCCAGACGCGTAATAAGCCCTTTCCCGCCACGGGGAATAATAACGTCGATATAATCGGTTAAAGTGATTAAACAGCCGACTGCGGCGCGATCGGTTGTATCCACAACCTGCACAGCTTGTTCAGGCAGGCCGGCCTCTTTGAGACCGGCCTGAATAATTTGACCCAGCGCGCGGTTACTATGAAATGCTTCACTGCCGCCGCGCAAGATGGTGGCGTTGCCTGATTTCAGGCAAAGTGCCGCAGCATCAATGGTTACGTTAGGGCGCGATTCATAAATGATGCCGATGACCCCCAAAGGAACCCGCATTTGGCTCACACGCATGCCGTTTGGACGCGTGACCGTGGCTGTCTGGCTCCCTACAGGATCGGGCATGTCGGCTATTTGACGCAAACCCGCGATCATTGTTTGCAGCGCTTTGTCGGACAGCGTAAGGCGATCGAGCAGCGCGGGTGACAATTGATTTTGACGAGCCGCTTCGAGGTCTTTTGCATTCTCGTCTTGCAGCCACGCTTTGCGGCTTTCCAACTGGGTTGCCATACTGCGCAGCGCTTGCGCCTTTTCCTGATCGGAGGCGACCATGAGTATGCGTGATGCTTTTCGTGCCTGTTGGCCCAGAAGATTAACGAGGTTGGCTATATCTTGATCTTTCATGCTGCTTGTCGGGGTGATTGGTTGGGTTTGTTCGAGGTGGCCAATGAGATACGTAACACGAGTCGGGCCAGCTCTTCCCATGGATCCGGCAAGCGGCCGCTTACGTTCAAGCCCTTGATCAGGCGGTCGATGTCGTGCGCGTGTTGAATCGATGCGGCCCATACCGCCGGCTTGACTGTTTCAAGAGCCCTCCGGGCGATCGTTTCGCGTTGCCCGAACAACCGATGGGTACGCATAAGCTCACTTAAGGGGTGGCCTTGTCGTACGGCAAGCGAAAGTCGTGAAAGGATCCGTATCTCGTCGGCAACAGCCCATAATACCAAAGGCAAAGCTTCTCCCTCGGCTTTCAGGCCTGACAAGACTTTAAGCGCTCGCGCCGACTGCCCTGATAGCATTGAGTCGCGAAGGCTGAAAACGTCATAGCGTGCGACGTTTAAAACGGCACGTTCCACTTCAGAAGGGTCAAGCCGGCCTTCCGGATACAACAAACCGAGCTTCATGATTTCCTGATGTGCGGCCAGCAAGTTACCTTCCACACGATCGGCAATCCAGTGTTCCGTTGCGGTGTCGGTTGATTGATTCTGGCGTGCCAGGCGTCGACCAATCCATTGGGGCAAGTCGTGACGTTGAACAAGGGGTATTTCAACCACGGTGGCTGATTGCCATAATGCGGTGGCCCATTTTGAGGCTCGGCCAGCTTTGTCGAGCCGAGGCAAGGACACAACGCAGGAAACCTCCTCGGCTCCGGCGTCGTCTTGGTGTTTTGCCAGTTTTATTAAAGCTTCGGCACCATTCTTTCCCGGTTTGCCGGTTGGAATCTGAATTTCAATCAGGCGACGGTCACCAAATAGTGAAAGATTCTGCATGGCCCCATCAACTTCCGCCCAGTCGCTGCGGGCGTCCATGACAAAACTGCTACGCTCAGTATAAAGGGCGTTGCGCGCGGCCTGACGCAAGGCATCGGTTGCCTCGGTTACAAGCAAAGGCTCGTCGCCGGAGATGACGTAGAGTGCGTCGAGTGCGTTTGCCTTTTCCAGGCTTCTGGAAAAAGTGTCGGGGTCAAGCCTGCGGGGCATGGCGAAAATCTTTGACCGTTAATAAAAAGAACTGGTTGGATTCATGTTCGGCATACGCAGCAAATCGCGATCGATGCCTAAGTCGTCATCCTGTACGGGCGCATTGTCATTTTGTACCTGGCTTTCATCAATAGGCAAGGTGTCTGCATTTTCGTACGCCTTCATGACCTCGGGTGAAGTGATACGGCGCACCATACGATCAATGAGACTTTGTTGCATTTCAACATACAACGAGCCAATTTCACCTTGTTTCGCCTGCAGTGCGCCGGAGTCGTAGGGAATCTCACGTGTTGTGCCGAGCGTGGTGGGTGCCAGCAAAATATGACCTTCGGCGTCGGTGAGCTGGAAGACAATGGTGACACTGAGCTCATATACTTCTACTTGCCCTTCAACACTGATTGAAACCTCTTCGAGATCGCGTGTAAGCGAAAGTTGCGTTAAGCGCACTTGTGCTTCTTTCGGGTCTTCCACAAAACGGGTGTTGGGTGACGTGGCGCGAATGACACGGCGCAGTTGCGCACCGAAAGCAGAGTTCTCGGCAATATTGGTGTACATCGTTTGAAACGGCAGAGGCGTTTGGCCCTTAAGGCGAAAGCCGCAGGCGGTTAAAAGCGCCAACAGCCCTACTGCAACGAGCCAGCGCAACGAGTGTCGCGCGGTAAAGACGGACGAAGCGGGCAGGGCGGCATGATGCATAGTGGTGTTATCCAACAATATTGACCAGTTTTCCAGGTACAACAATGATTCGTTTTACAGGGCGGCCTTCGAGAAAGCGACTGACGGCATCGTGCTGCGAAGCCAGTTGTTCGATTTCGGCTTTAGGGGCGCCATTTGCAACCTTCAGGCTGCCCCGAAGCTTGCCGTTAATTTGCACCATCAGTTCGATTTCATCGGCAATCAGCGCTTGTTCATCCACTTCCGGCCAAGGGGCATCGAGCAGGTCGCCGAATACGTCACTGTAACCCAGCTCTTGCCATAGCTTCCATGTAATGTGAGGCACCACGGGATACAGTACGCGCAGCAGGATGCCAAGAGTTTCAGTCAAGGCTTGTTGCGCTGCGGGTGTGTCGGGCAGCTTGGCGCTTTCCAGTGTGTTCAGCATTTTCATGCAGGCCGATACCACCGTGTTGTACTGGATGCGTTGGTAATCGTAATCAGCCTGTTTCAAAAGGCCATGAATTTCGCGTCGCAGCGTTTGGCTGGTTTCGTCGGCGTTTGACCAGTTCGGTTGGCCGGCTTGCAAGCCTGCTTTAACCGAATTGTGCTGTGCGTGGGCAAAAAGCCACAGCCTGCGAAGAAACCGGTGTGCGCCGTCGACACCCGAATCGGACCATTCAAGAGTTTGTTCAGGCGGGCTGGCAAACATCACGAATAAACGTGCAGTGTCTGCACCCATGGTGTCAATTAAGGATTGGGGGTCGACACCGTTGTTTTTCGATTTCGACATCGTGCCGATTCCGCCGTACTCAATGGCTGAATTATCGGTCTTAAGGCGTGCGCCGGTGATGGCGCCTTTTTCGTCGTACTGGTTCTCGACCTCGTCGGGCCAGAAGTATTCGATGCCGCCTTGCGCATTCTTGCGGGAATAGATGTGATTGAGCACCATGCCCTGGCAGAGCAGCCGGGTAAAGGGTTCGCTGAATTTCACCAGCCCCAGGTCGCGCATGACACGCGTCCAGAAACGTGCATACAGCAAGTGCAACACCGCGTGCTCAATGCCGCCAATGTATTGGTCCATCGGCATCCAGTAATCATTGCGCTCGTCGACCATGGCTTGATCGTTACCGGGTGAGGTGTAGCGCATGAAATACCATGATGAATCGACAAAGGTGTCCATGGTGTCGGTTTCGCGTCGCGCGGGCGCACCGCATTTCGGGCATGAGCACGACAGGAAGGCCTCGTTCTTGGCCAGCGGATTACCCGTGCCGTCGGGGATGAGGTCGTCGGGCAAAACAACAGGCAGGTCTTGTTCGGGTACGGGAACTGGGCCGCAAGTATCGCAGTGGATAATGGGAATGGGCGTACCCCAGTAGCGCTGGCGGGAAATGCCCCAATCGCGCAGACGCCAGGTGGTTTGTTTTTCGCCCAGGCCTTTTGCTGAAAGGTCTTTGGCAATGGCATCCACCGCTTGCGCGTGGCCAAGTCCGTTATAAGGCGCTGAATTAACCGTTATACCCAGTTGTTTGTCGCCATACCATTCCTGCCAGTTGTCGGTGGAATACGCTTTCCCTTCGACTTCAATGACCGGTTTAATGGGCAGGTTGTACTTTTTGGCGAAGGCGAAATCGCGCTCGTCGTGTGCCGGTACGCCCATGACGGCGCCGTCACCGTAGCTCATGAGTACGTAATTTCCCACCCAGACATCGACAGGCTCACCGGTAAGCGGATGCTTTACCGTTAGCCCGGTTGGCATGCCCTCTTTTTCGCGCGTTGCAATTTCAGCTTCCGTTGTACCGCCTTGTTGGCAGGATTCAATAAATGCAGCAAGCTTCGGGTTGGTAGCGGCGGCATGCTCGGCCAGAGGGTGCTCGGGCGCAACAGCGCAAAAAGTTACCCCCATGATGGTATCGGCACGTGTGGTGAACACGTACATGCGGCCGTCTTGAATCAACTCGTTATTTGCGTTGCGAATATCGTGCGTAAAGGCGAAACGCACGCCTTCACTTTTACCGATCCAGTTTTCCTGCATTAAGCGAACGCGCTCGGGCCAGCCCGGCAAACCATTCTTCACCTGGTCAAGCAGCTCGTCGGCGTAGTCAGTAATACGCAGGTAGTAGCCGGGAATTTCGCGCTTTTCGACCGGTGCGCCCGAACGCCAGCCACGGCCATCGATCACCTGCTCGTTGGCTAAAACCGTTTGATCTACCGGGTCCCAGTTCACGACTTGTGTTTTGCGATACGCAATGCCTTTTTCCAGCATTTTCAGGAATAGCCATTGATTCCATTTGTAGTAGCTGGGGTCGCAGGCACACATTTCGCGCGACCAGTCGATAGCCAGCCCCATTGCCTGCATTTGCTTCTTCATGTAGGCAATGTTGTCGTATGTCCATTTTGCAGGGGGAACCCCTGATTTCATCGCGGCGTTTTCCGCCGGCATGCCGAAAGCGTCCCAGCCCATTGGCATCAGTACGTTGTAACCGCGCATACGCAATTGCCGCGCCATCATGTCGTTGATGGTGTAGTTACGTACGTGGCCCATGTGGAGTTTGCCGCTGGGGTAGGGCAGCATGGAGCAGGCGTAGAATTTTGGCTTGGGTTTGCCATTCTTGTTCTTGGCATGTTCCGTTACACGGTAGGCGTCTTGCTGTTGCCACTTTGCCTGTGCGGCCGCTTCAACTTCGGTGGGGTTGTATCGTTCCTGCATGGTCTTTGTATGGGTTGGTATAAGTGCAAACCCCACATTATAGGGTGCATGTCGGGCTTGCGTTTCAGAAGAGTGCAAAAGGCATTGGCCGGCATTGCCGGATATAAAAAAACCCTGCCGGGGCAGGGTTTTCAGGGCCAAGCTTCAGGGCTTATTTAAGCTTGGTTTCCTTGTAGTCCACATGTTTGCGCGCGACCGGATCAAATTTCTTGATGAGCATTTTCTCGGGCATGTTGCGCTTGTTCTTGGTGGTGGTATAGAAGTGGCCCGTGCCGGCGGTGGACTCGAGCTTGATCTTTTCGCGAATACCTTTAGCCATGATAAGTTTCCTTTACGCTAGCAATAAGTTAAACCGCTTCGCCGCGTGCGCGGAGGTCGGCCAGAACGGCGTCGATGCCGTTTTTGTCGATAGTGCGCAGGGCGTTGGTGCTGACACGCAGGCGCACCCAGCGGTTTTCACTTTCAACCCAGAAACGACGTGTTTGCAGGTTGGGAAGAAAACGACGCTTGGTTTTGTTGTTAGCGTGTGAAACATTGTTGCCCACCATTGGGCCTTTGCCTGTAACTTGGCATACGCGTGCCATAATTTTGCCCCTTTTCTACCTGACCTTGTTCTTTTACCGGGCCGCACTTTCAGGCCGTGGCAACTGCGTTCTACAAGGCTTGTAGCAATAAAGTAGTAATTAAGTAAAACCGAAAAATTCGAAAGTTATTTCAACTAAGCCTGCTATTCTAATACGAAAAGTGTATTTATATCAAGCGGTTTTAGCGGGCGGACTAAACGCCATTCGACCTGAAAGCCAGGAAAATGCCGCACTGATCAACAAGAGACCCATCATGGGTAATGCCGTATCGGTGTGCCATGCACTAATCGCAAGCCCGGCCATCGTTCCGCAAAGCATTTGAATCGTGCCCATTAAGGCCGATGCCGATCCCAGTCGCTTGCCCTGGTGATTCAGCGCAAGCGCCCCCGAATTCGGGAGAACGAAACCCTGGCTGGCCATAAATGCCATGAGGCACACCATGAACAGCCACAAGTTCAAAACCCCTGCCAACGTAAGCGCAACCCCTATAAGCGCGACAATAACAATACTGTTTTGCGCCAGTTTGAGCAATTTTTCAGGACTGTGGCGGTTTAGCAGCCGCGCGCTAAGTTGCGACATGGCGATAAGTGACGCTGCGTTCAGACCGAACAGAAAGCCGAAATATTCGGGGTCGACTCCATAAACATCGATTAGCACTCTGGGTGAACCTGCTATGTAGGTAAACAACCCGGCAGAGCCAAACCCGCCCGCCAGTGAGTAAAACATAAACTGTCGATGCTGCAGCAGTGCCCAGTAATTGCGCCCGATATTGCGAATGTTAAGCGGGATCTGCTTTTCTACGGGGAGTGTTTCCCGCATATGGCGCGCAGCGGCGTAAACAAGCAAAGCGCCGCACACCACCATAATGACGAAAATGCCACGCCAGCCGCCGATAAACATGACTTGGGCACCAAGAATGGGCCCCAGAATGGGGGTGACGCCCATGATCAAAATCAATAAGGAAAGTGCTTTTGAGGCATCACGCGTTTCCAGATTGTCGCGAATGACTGCGCGGGGAATGACCATGCCGGCGGCCCCACCAAAGGCCTGAACAATGCGTAAGAGAGTGAGATGAGTGACATCGTTTGTGAAGGCGCAACCAATGGATGCCAGGGTGAAGAGGGTAACGCCGAAGATCAGGGGCTTTTTGCGGCCAAATCGATCGGCAACCGGGCCGTAGGCCAATTGCGCCAGTGAAAGGCCGAAAAGGTAACTGGCCAGTGTTCTTTCCACCTCGCCTTGGGAAGCACCCAGCCCTTGTGCGATGTTGGGAAACGCCGGGAGATACATGTCGATGGCAAGAGGCCCCAGGGCGGTCAGGGCGCCCATGAGCAGTAGCCATCCAGGAATATTCATCATAATTCAACTTTACTGAAGGCAGGTCGTGCGAGCGGACGTGCATTCAAAAGTCGTCAGTGTAATAGAAATTGAAATGCTAATGTAAGTGAAATTTAGTTAACATGAAGAAAATGGCCGTGCGGCACGTTTCGTACTCGATATGACGGAATAATGCTAAATTGACGGCACAAAAAAGAAGCGTGGTGAAGAATGCCGCGTCGAGGATATGTATCTAGACTTGTTTTTGTTTGTTTACATAGGGAGCGGAGTGTGAGTTCGGTTTTGTCGATGGTAGAAAAAAAACTGGCGGCGTTGCCTGTCTCAGTGCAAATGCAATTGCCGGGTGGTGAAACAGTTGGGGCCTCAAACCCGGAAATGAAACTAATCGTCAAAGATCGTGCGACGTTAGTGAATTTTGCCACCGGCCAGGCCGGAAATTTGGGTGAGGATTATGTAGAGGGCCGCTTCGTGGTTGAGGGCAGTATGCGCAACCTGATGAAAATTGCGGCGGCGATTCTGGATCAAAACCCTGTTGATGCGGCCAAAGGGAACTGGTTAACGGCGCTGCTCCGGCACTTGGTGTCTATTCGTCGCCACTCGACAGCCCGCGACGCTGAACAAATTCAGTTCCATTATGATTTGTCCGACGAATTTTACGCGCTTTGGCTGGATCCTCGTCGTGTGTATTCGTGCGCATATTTCCGCGAGCCCGATATGACACTGGCGCAGGCGCAAGAGGCCAAACTCGACCACATCTGCCGCAAACTTGATTTGAAAAGCGGTGAGCGTTTTCTTGATATCGGCGCCGGGTGGGGTGGTTTGTTGCTTTGGGCGGCCGAGAATTACGGTGTTGACGCCACTGGTATCACCTTATCGAAAAATCAACATGCTCATGTGAATCGTTTGATAGAGGAAAAAGGTTTGAGCGGGCGCGTACGCATGAATTTGCTCGATTACCGCGATCTCGACGAGTCCCGGCCATACGACAAGATTGCGTCCGTTGGCATGTTCGAACACGTCGGGCGGGCGCAACTGGAAGCGTATTTTGCAAAACTTCGTCGTTTGCTGGCACCCGGCGGCTTGATTATGAATCATGGCATTACCGCAGGTGGCGTATATAACGCCGAAGTGGGCGCCGGTATGGGACGCTTTATTGAAAAATATATTTTCCCCGGCGGTGAGCTCACCCACATCAGCAATGAGCTGGCCAAGATTGCGTTAAGTGGCCTGGAGGATGTCGACGTTGAAAATTTGCGTCCGCATTATGCGCGTACCTTGTGGCACTGGAGCGACACGCTGGAGGCGAATCTGGATGCCGCGCGTAAAACCCTGAAGCCGGGCGAGCAGGGCGATAAGTCTTTGCGTGCTTATCGCATTTATCTGGCCGGTTGTGCGTTGGGCTTTGAACAGGGCTGGATTGCCTTGCATCAGGTTTTGTTAAAGCATAAGGCGACCGGGCGTCACGATGAACTTGATTATCCCGCCGATGAGGCCTACCCGTGGCGTCGCAATTATATTTATCGGTAATATTCAATGTCTAAACTGGTTCTGGTATTGGCGCACGATGCGCCCGTACCAGAATTTCAGCAAGATTGCCGATAAGCCCAGCCCCAGTGCGGCCATGAACCAAAGGCTGCCGGCCCCAACCGGGGCGCCGGGCATAAGAATATCCAGCAGGGGTTGAAGTGCGCCTTTCCAGGGGCCGAAGCCCAGCAGCCAGCCGCCAACCAAACCAAAAACGGTCAGCGCCACCACTTGCATGATCAGTGGCACAACCGCAACCTTATACGCTCGCAACAAGTAGGTCATGATGCATTGCATGGCATCACAGAAAAGAAATAGCGGCAGTATCGTTAACAGGGTTAAAGCGACAGCGGCCACCTTGGTATCATCTGTATAGGCCGACACAATCAAGTCGCGGAAAACCAGAATGAGGACAACGGTTAAGCCGGCGCCCATGACGACGACGGCCAACCCGGCCCGCCCGGTTAACAGGGCCCGATGCGGTGCTTGTGCTCCGATCGCTTGAGCGGTCAGTGACGCTGATGCAATACCGATCGCCATGGGCAGCATGTAACATAGCGCGGCCAGGTTCGCCATAATCTGATGCCCCCCCGTTACGAACATGCCTTCCCGGGCAACCAGCAAAGCCATGAATGTGAAGGCACAGACTTCAACCAGGTATGAGCCACCCATCGGCAAGCCCAGGCGCAACAGCGATTTAAGTTCCGCCCAGTCGGGGCGTCCCAGCCTTAATTGAAAGGGCTTGAAGAATGGGTCATGTGTGATGACCCATAATCCAATGACTAAAGTCATCCAGGCGACAATGGCTGAAGACAGACCTGCGCCGACGGCACCCAACGCAGGCATTCCGAATTTGCCGAAAATGAAAATCCAGTTGAACAATGCTTTGAAACCGACACTGACCAGGTTGATTGTCATGACAATTTTGGGTCGTGATACGGCGGTGCCCAGGCAATAGATAGTACGAAAAAGCAGGCTCGCGGGAAGCGCAATAATTAACATGCGCAAGTACCATGTTACGCCGTTTCGCACTTCAGGTTCGATCGTGCCCGAGAACATCAGCCAAAGGTCGGGGGAAAACAGCGCGATGCTGCCGACACCGGCCAGACCGAAGGAAAGCCAAACGCCTTGCCCCCATGCATGCCCTACCCGGGCAGGCTGGCGGGCACCGAAATATTGGCCGATGATAGGGATAAGTGCATGAACCACGCCCATCAACCCAATGAAAACTGTTAAATAAATGGAGACGGATAATGCCATCGCCTGAAGGTCGGCGGCGCTTGCGTGTCCGACCATGGTGGTGTCCAGTACACCGAATGCAATGCCCGCCCAGGCACTGATGAGAACCGGCCAGGCTTGTTTAAGTGTTTCCTTGATATAGAAAAACAAAGAATGCGTGCCGGGGTTGTTCATTGTGCATGAATACGAACTAGCTGAAAAAGTTCACGGCGTTCGGGCCGGCGTTTGCCTTCCCATAGCAATGTGACGTTCATGTTGCCTAGCGGATGCATCCCGGCGTCCAGCGCTTGAGGGCTTGTTTGAATAATTGCAAGAGCACAGTTGCGGTTGCTGGTTGGGTCCAGGCCATTAAAAACATAAAATGCAGCGCGTTGTCCCACGCCCAGATCTATGGCTTGTACACATTCGTTATCACGCTGGTGCGTTTCGATTGCCTGGCTCAGTGAGTTTGATACATCGCGGTAGCTACGGACGTAGTCAAGTGCCGGCATCCAGAGGGTAACGAGTAACAGCCAGGTGGTGACGATACCTCCGGCGGACAGCACCGTACCGCGCCACAGTGCCGCAGGGCGGTGCAATACGCGCCAGCGAACAAGAACCAGCCAGGCGACGGTACCGGCCAACGCAATGGTTACGGCGGGCCAGGAGACATACGCATCATAACCCTCGGTTTGCCGGGCAATGTTGTCGGAAATTTGCTCGGGCCATCCTGCCTGCAAGGCAACCCAGCCTAACCACACGGTTGCGATGGTGAGGGAGAAACACATGACTGCAAACCAATCGAGTGAATTCACCATGCCGCGTCGCAAGGTCGGCAGCGCGAAGGCCGCCATCACGGCGAAAGGTACCGCCATTAAGCTGTATTCCGGTTCAAAGGAATCGGCCAGGAACAGCATTGTGATGAAGGGCCAGAGCGCAAACATCAGGGGCAACCATACATGGGGTGCGCGCAGCCATGATCGCCATTGCCACAATGCCATCAGTGCGAAAGGCCAGGTGGGCCAAAGAAACCAGGGCAGATCGCGGAAAATACTGAATACTTCGCGCCAACTGGGGAATGTGAACGATTCAATATTCCATAACCACCAATATTGAGCCCAATATGGGTTCAGGCTTTGCGCGGGAATCCACCACGCGAGGCAAAGCAGGGTGCCGATCAACACCGACAAGCCGACCCATTTCAATCTGGCTCGTAAAGCGGCAGTCGGTAAAAATGCAGTGGCAATGGCAAGGTAAATTGGCAGGGCGCCAATCCAGCCGCGCGCTAAAAGCGCGGCTCCGATAGCCAGACCGAGTGTGATTGCGCCCGACAATGGACGGTCGAGCATACGAACAATCGAGTAAAAGGCTACGGCTTGTACGGCAATAATGACCGGCACTTCCGAGGTTTCGTGCATGCGCCACATAATGCCGGCAGTTGCCAGAATCAGCAGCAGTGAGGCGTCGGCTATCATGCGGCCATAGTCGCGCTCGGTGGGCTCGCCACCGAACGGTAAACGCAGAGGTTGTGGTTCGGGTCGTCGCCCTAAAAGGTAGGTGGCGTACCACACGGCGCCTACCATTAGGCCGAACCAAAGTAAATTGGGTAAGCGTGAGGCAATAATCTGCGCGTCGAGTGTTTGGGTGAATAGCGTAAAAATGGGGGTAAAGACGCTAATAAACGCAGCGCCAACCCACATTGCCAGGGGGCCGTCCTGAGCATGCGCAAAACTGCCTATTTGGGGAAGCCAGGCAGCTTGGTCGGGGCCGTTCAGTGCGGTAAGCATTGTGGCCAGGCCAACGATATCGTCGGTTTTCCACGGTTCGCGAAAGAACAGGCCGGCAAAAATGTAAATAATGCCCAACAATAGCAAATAGAGCCTCGGCAGTTTTGCGGTTGCCGGGGCGGTGAGTCGTGCCGGAGTGGATCGAGGATGATGAGGCGCCACGTTCTGACAATAAGACGATGCTTAAAAGGGGAATCTTAAATTAAAAAGGCAGCCGTTTGGCTGCCTTTTCCAACTGCCGCGCTATTGGGCGCGGCAGAGAGGGTAGCTTTGCGTTGCCGCTGATATCAGGCGCCTTTTTTCAGGGTGCCGGTAGTGCGGGCAAAGCGGGCGCGGAATTTCTCGACACGGCCGGTTTCCACAATACGTGTTTGTGCGCCAGTGTAGAAAGGGTGGGATTCCGAAGTGACTTCGCACTTGAACAGCGGATAGGTTTTGCCGTCGATCTCGGTTGTTTCACGAGAGTTCAAAGTTGAGCGCGAAATAAATTTGTTGCCCGTTTGTTGGTCTAGAAACACAACTTCGCGGTATTCGGGATGAATGCCTTCTTTCATGATGAAATTCCTGATAATTAAAATTTCGGGTCGCCAGATGGATCTTGCTCCTATTTTCAGGGGCAGCCAACTACGTATCCAGGGTAACCATTAATTTTAGCATGGCCGTTATTTTAGGTCGAGCGCTTTTATGATGTGTCTATCATGTAAGGGGCGCGGTTTATACCTGTCCTTGTTCAGCCAGCGAAATTGCTTGTGTCGGCGTCACAATCAAGTGATCAAGCAAGCGGATGTCGACCAACGCAAGTGCGTTTTTCAAATGTCGTGTCAGGGCGAGGTCGGCTTGACTTGCTTCGGTTACACCTGATGGGTGGTTGTGTGCGAGGATCAAGGCGGCGGCGTGATGATGCAGTGCCGATTTAACTATCTCGCGCGGGTAAACCGAGGCTTGCGTTAACGTCCCTCGGGAGACTTCTTCGCTTTCAATCAGGCGGAATTGGCTGTCAAGGTACAGTGCCATGCAATGTTCTATTTTGCGATGGCCGATGGAAGCCGTGCAATAGAGTTTTACGCGTTCCGGCTGATCCAGTGCCCGCCCATGCTGCAACTCTTCCTGGAGTGCGCGTCGGTTGAGTTCGTTGATTGCAAGTAGCTCACAGGTTTTGGCCTGACCCAGTCCGGTCATTTCAAGCAGGGATTTTGAGTCGGCGCTTAATAAGCTGCGTAATCCGCGAAAACGTTCGATGAGTTGCTGGCCCAGCGCAACGGCATCGCAGCCGCGCATACCTGTACGCAAAATAATGGCGAGCAGCTCGGCGTTGGTCAGGCTATGGGCGCCGTGGGTAAGTAAACGCTCACGCGGTCGCTCCCGGCGTGGGGCGCTGTTTGGCACCGGCCGGGGCCGGGTTAGGCGATGTGTCATGGGAGGCTCTAAAATAGTCGAATTAATGAAGACCTTTAACGGTGACAGATTTTGACCTCCTCTTCTGACTCAGTGAATGTTTTTGTCCAACCGGACTCTTACCTGACCTTGCATTATCGAATCACAATTATTTCCGGCCCGGGCAAGGGGTCGGTGTTTGCCGATACGTTCAGCGGCAATCCCGCCACCTTGCAATTAGGCATGGGGCAATGGTCGCCCAGCCTGGAGCAGGTTTTGGTTGGGCGAGCCGAAGGTGCCGAGTTCTCTGCAGAGATACCAGCGGCACAAGCCTACGGAGATCGCAACCCCGAGTTGATCCAATGGGTGGGGCGCAAATTGCTCGATCAGCACTCCGAGCCGGGCATGCAGTACGAGCCGGGTGATATTGTTACTTTTACCTCTCCCGAGGGGTTGAAGTATTCGGGCGTTTGCAAAGAGGGTCGGGATGACGCTGCTTTGTTTGATTTCAACCATCCGCTGGCGGGTGCCGACCTGCGGCTGGATGTTGTGCTGTTGGGGGTAATGTGATGATTGAGCAACCGGATTTGTCGGCAACTGAAATTGTTTTGGCGCAACCGCGTGGCTTTTGTGCCGGTGTTGATCGTGCAATTGAAATTGTCGAGCGTGCGCTCAAGCTTCACGGCGCGCCGATCTATGTGCGCCATGAAATAGTGCATAACCGGTTCGTTGTGAATGATCTGCGTGAGAAGGGCGCTATTTTCATCGACGAGCTGGATCAGGCGCCCCAGGGCGCGATTGTGGTGTTTTCCGCACACGGCGTGTCGCGGCAGGTGCGCCAACAAGCTCAGGACCTGGGCTTGCAAATTTTTGATGCAACATGCCCATTAGTTACCAAAGTCCACGTGGAAGTGGCCCGTATGCGCCAGGCAGGGCGTGAAATTATCATGATCGGACACCGCGGACATCCTGAGGTTGAAGGGACATTGGGTCAGGCCGATGGTGGCATGTATCTGGTGGAAACGCCCGAGGACGTCTGGGCGCTGGAGGTTTCGAATCCTGAAAATCTTGCTTTTGTCACGCAAACGACTTTGTCGGTTGATGATGCTGCAAAAGTGGCCCAAGCTTTGCGTTCGCGTTTCCCCGGTATTGTAGAACCCAAGAAAAGTGATATTTGTTATGCCACTCAGAATCGTCAGGATGCCGTCAAAATCATGGCGCCCGAGTGCGATCTCGTGCTGGTGGTGGGGAGTGTGAATAGCTCAAACTCGAACCGGTTGCGCGAGGTGGCCGAAAGAGGCGGCGCGCAGGCCTATCTTATTGACGACCCCGATATGATCCAGTCTGAATGGCTCAAAAATGCCAGGCGGGTGGGTCTGACAGCCGGGGCATCTGCGCCGGAAGTTTTGGTGGAAAGTGTGGTGGCCAGATTAAAAACGCTGGGGGCGGTTTCCGTTCGCACGCTGCCCGGCGTAGAGGAAAACGTAGCATTCCCTCTGCCCAAGGGGCTGTCGTTGAAAACCACACAAGGATCCTGATGAAAGCTTTCAAATTTCTCCTGGCTTTTTTGGTTGTTGTCGTTGCACTGTATGGTGCGTCGTCCTGGTACACGGGGCGCGAGGCACAAGCGTTGATTGAGCACGAATTGGCGCAGGCAAACGAACAGGTACTAAAGGCAATGGGGCCGGAGACCGGTGTACAAGATGTGCAGATCCGTATCCGAAGCTATGACCGCGGTATTTTTACATCGCAGGCCGAATATGAAATGCAGTGGCGTGACGAGGATGAGGGCGTTGTCAGTTATGTATTCACTGATAATTTGCAACATGGCCCTTTCCCTTTAGCGGCCTTGCAGCAGGGGCACTGGGCGCCCGGTTTGGCGTTAAGCGAAGCGCGTTTGCAAAAAACCGAGTCGACCGAGGCCTGGGTAAACAGCCTTGACGGCGCCTCCCCCGTGGTCGTTCGCACCTTTGTCGGTTTTGGTGGAACAGGCGTTTCAAACTGGACTTTTCGCGAAGCGAATTTTAGCGAGGCGGATGGCAGCAAAGTCGTTTTCAGCGGCGGGCAAGTCGATATCCGTTTTAGCGATCATTTTCAGTCGCATGTCGCCTCCGGCGGTTTCGACAAGCTTGAGATGACCGATGTGTATGGCAGTGTCATGGCGCTGGATGCGATCTCGCTTGAAAGTGAAAATGTTCTTTCACAAAGTGGTGAGCGCACTTTAGACAGTGTGGTGAAGGTGGAGCGCATTGGTCTGATTGAGCCTGAAATGCAGGACATTGTGCTGAGCCGGACGCAGGTGGCATTGCAGGCAACCCAAGTCGACGAATTGCTGACTGGTCAAATTGGCTATGGCGTCGAAGTGGTCGAGTTTGGCGGCGCGCCGTTGGGGTCGATCGTTGCTCAGGTTTCGGCCGACCAGTTGAACATGACTGCACTCACTAAGCTGGTACAGGAATATGATGCCATGCAGTTGGAAGACGCCGGCACAGAGCAGGGTTTACCGCAGTTGGATGACGACCAGGCACGTCGTCTTAGGGCCGGTTTGTTTGAGTTCCTGAGCAATGAGCCGGCATTGACTCTGGGGCCCGTTGTATGGACCAATTCTCAAGGGCAGGCACGGATTCAACTGGATGCCGATTTCGTTGAACCCGATCAGGCCTTGCTTGATGCACCTGCCGATCAATTGCTGTTAGCTGTATTAGGGCGGTTGCACCTGGACGCCGAGATTGAAAAGCCGTTCTTTGAGGAGCTTTTCATACAGTTGAGCGACGAAGAGCGGCAACGTGCATCGGCGATGGCAAGAATGGTGTTCGATCTTTATGCCGGGCGCCTGAGCCGTGCGGGCTTGGCGGTGTATGAAAACAATACGTTGAAAATGAATGCCTCCTACGAGGAGGACACCATTCGGTTAAACGGCGAAATGGTTGGGCTGACGGAATTTTTGCAGCGTCTTTTCCAAGGCGTGCTCTGATTTGTTTTGCTTGCTTGCCACAATGTCACAATTTGACGTTACCATCATGCCTGATCAATGGCGGACGACGGGAGGGGCGTGATGTTTTTTCATAACAATACCGTACTGATTGTTTTTGTAATCGGTGTGATTTTGCTGATTATCGGTTTTGGTCTGCGTGACCGCAATCCTGGCATGGTGCTGCTGGGCATCGGCCTTTTGGCAACACTGTATGCGGTGGTACAGAAAGCGATTGAACTCTTTTCCTAAGGATCAGGTATGACGAAAAGAACGGCTCTGGTAACAGGGGGTATGGGGTGTTTGGGCGAAGCAATTGCCAAAACGCTTCATGATGCCGGGCATACGGTGTGGGTCACGTATTTTCCCGGGCACGAGGAACCTGAGCCATGGCTTGGCCGCTTACGCGAGCAGGGGTACGAATTTCGGGCTGTAGGCGTCGATGTGTCTGATTATGAGTCTTGCCGGCAATGCGCTGAGCAGCTTGCCGCCGACGATGTGAAAATTGATATGCTGATCAATAATGCCGGTATTACACGCGACTCATCGTTGGGCAAAATGAGCAAGAGCAATTGGGATGCCGTGTTGCGAACCAACCTTGATTCGGTTTTCAACATGACTGGGTTGTTATATGGCGCCATGGTTGAACGGGGTTGGGGCCGTATTGTAAGTATTTCGTCGGTTAACGGCAGCAAAGGCGCGTATGGCCAAACCAATTACTCGGCCGCCAAAGCAGGTATCGTTGGGTTCACCAAAGCCCTGGCCCTCGAAGTGGCGCGTAAAGGTGTTACGGTAAATGCCGTGTCGCCGGGATACCTCGATACGCCTATGGTGGCTCAAGTGCCCGAAGATGTGCTTGAGTCGCAGGTGTTGCCTCAAATTCCAATGGGTCGTCTGGGCAAGCCGTTGGAAATTGCTGCATTGGTTGCGTTTATATGCAGCGAGCCCGCAGCTTTCATGACTGGGGCGAATGTCGCCATGAATGGTGGTCAACACATGTATTGATCATTGCGTCACATCATTTTTGTGAAAGGTCGCAGATGCACCGAGGCAATTCCCGTTATCAGGTTTTTATAGATCGTGCTGTATCAGAAGGAACCACGCTGGTTTGTGCCGTAGCGCACCCTTGCGATGATGTGTCTTTGGCGTCAGCGGCCTCAGCAAAACAGCAGGGAATTTTTGAGCCGATTTTGGTGGGGCCTAGAATCCGTCTGGCCAAAGCAGCGAAGAGGCTTGGTCTCGACCTGGACCAGTTTCAGGTGCGCGACACCCCCCATAGCCATGCGTCGGCTGATGTGGCTGTTGATTTGGTTAAATCGGGACAGGCGGCGCTGCTCATGAAAGGCAGCTTGCACACCGACGAATTGATGCATGCGGTGTTGGGAATACAAAGCGGGTTGCGCACAAACCGAAAGCTTAGCCATGTGTTCATGATGGATGTGCCCGGTCACACTGAATTGCTGTTTATTACCGACGCTGCCATCAACATTTTTCCCGATATTGAAACCAAAGCCGATATTGTGCGCAATGCGATTGAGCTGCATCATGCGCTGGGCATGGGCAAGCCCAAAGTTGCGATTCTGGCGGCTGTTGAGCAAATTAATCCCAGGATGCCCAGCACAATTGATGCCGCCGCTCTGTGCAAGATGGCCGACCGGGGGCAAATTGAGGGGGGCGTAATCGATGGCCCCTTGGCGCTTGATAATGCCATCAGTCCTGATGCCGCGCGTATCAAAGGCATTCACTCCAAAGTTGCAGGGTATGCCCAGATTTTGGTCGTGCCCGATCTTGAAGCCGGTAATATGCTGGCCAAAAACCTGACTTTCTTATCCGGTGCCTTGGCCGCCGGTGTGGTGGTGGGCGCACGGGTGCCCATTATTCTCACCAGTCGGGCGGATTCCGAACAAACACGGTTGGCCTCGTGCGCGGTTGCGGTGTGTTACGCACGTTGGTTGTCGGGCAGGAAATTGCCCGCCACTTAACAGGTTTATAACGCCATGAATCCGCTATTACTTGTTGTTAATGCCGGTAGCTCCAGTTTGAAATTTGGCGTTTATGAGAGCGACGGCAACAAGATGTTGGATTTGACATACTCGGGGCAGGTTACCGGTATCGGTTCGACCACGCCTCATTTTCGCGTTCGTAGTTCTGATCGTCCCCGACTGGTAGATCGGGAGCTTGACGCGCACGAGGTGTCTTCACTCGACCAGGCGCAGGCTTTGGTCTCCGACTGGTTGGCACAGAACCTGAAGCGCGAACCCGATGCAGTCGGCCATCGCATTGTGCACGGCGGCCCGAACTATCACGACAGCGTTCTGGTTACGCCTGCGGTGCTTCAGGAGTTGGAGGGGCTCGCGTCGTTGGCACCTTTGCATCAACGCAATAATTTGCACCCGGTGCATGTTATTGGCCAACGCCACCCGTTATTGCCGCAAGTGGCTTGTTTCGATACCGCGTTTCATCGCGGGCATCGCGACGTAGTCGAGCGTTTCGCCATTCCCGAGCGTTTTTTCCAGCGAGGTGTGCGCCGGTATGGGTTTCATGGCCTTTCCTATGAATACATTGCCGGCCACTTGAAGCGGCATTATCCGCAAGTGGCTGACGGGCGGGTGATCGTGGCGCATTTGGGGTCTGGCGCCTCGGCTTGCGCAATGAAGGCGGGCTTGAGCGTTGAGACAACCATGGGTTTTACCGCGCTCGACGGCTTGCCCATGTGTACACGGCCCGGGCGTCTGGATGCCGGGGTTGTGCTTTGGATGATGGAACAGGGGATGTCCCATGAGGACATACAGCATGTTCTTTATTATGAGTCGGGCCTGAAAGGCTTATCGGAGCTAACTGATATGCGGGAGTTGTTGGCAAGCGATCAGCCGCAGGCGGAGTTGGCTCTGGCTTACTTTGCTTATCGGACAGCGGAAAGCATTGCCGGGTTGTGCGTGGCGCTGGGTGGATTGGATACGCTTGTATTCACTGCCGGCATTGGTGAGAACTGCCCGGAAATAAGAGCGCGGGTTTGCCGGCACCTTGAGTGGTTGGGGCTTAAGCTTGATGGGCAGGCAAATCAGCGCAATGCTTCACGCATTTCGTCCGGCGAGTCTGCCGTTTCTGTTTTGGTTGTGCCGACGAACGAGGAGTGGGTCATCGCCAACAAGACACTGCGGGTTCTGACGGGGGCCTGAATCATGACAGCCCGCACGCTGGCGGTAAATGCCGTGGTATTTAGCGAAATGTTCCATCTCATTAATAGCCGCCGCATCAACGCTTCAGTATTGAATCGCGATGGACTACTGGGAAGTCCTCATTGCCTGGTCGCTATTTTGTTTTGTATTTTGTTGCAAATGGTGTTTACCTATGTACCATTGATGCATACTTTGTTTTCTTCGGTGGCCTTAACCTGGGTAGACTGGTTCAAGGTGTTATGCGTAGGAGCGATGGTGTTTTTTATTGCGGAACTCGAAAAATGGATTTCCCGTCGGTGTTTCAGGCAGACACACGAGACAAAAATGCGTTAGGCCTGTTTGAAAAAGAATATCGATGATAATAAAAAATACTTCAGCGGTTGTGATTGCCGTGCTGATGGCAACCATTTTATGGCTGGATTCCATAACGCATTTGGGCCTGACAGTGGGCGTTTTGTATGCGCCGGTCGTGTTATTCACGATACAGGTCAGGCGGGTGGGTTTTACCCTCGCGGTTACGCTGGTGGCTGCTGTACTGGTTCTGCTGGGGGCGTCGCTTTCGCCGCCTGTGATTGCGGGTTACCCGCAAGAGTTCGCCTGGCTGAACCGAATCATGTCGATTGCCGCTATTTTGGTTACCGGCTGGCTGGTTGTTGTGCGTGTTCGGGCAACACAAGCGTTAACAGACTCACACAGGGCATTGGTCGATGCCCGGCAAACCCTTTCCGACCAACGTCATTTGCTTGAGGTGGCGGCGTCAGCCGGCGGGTTGGGGGGATGGTCTGTCGATTTGCAAACAGGGGTGGTGAGTTGGTCTGACGAGGTGGCGCGCATACACGGTAAGGCCGCCGGCTATAACCCCGCCTCACTGGACGAAGCGTTTTCGTATTATGCGGAAAGTGAGCAGGCGTATTTACGCAGCACAGTTCAAAGAACCCTCAGCACAAAAGAGCCCTTCAACATTGAATCGCGCATTGTTTTGCCAGACGGCCAAACCGTATGGGTTCATGCTTCAGGCCGGGCGGTTGTGAACGCCGACGGCGACGTTGTCAAAATCGAAGGCGCGCTACAGGACATCACGGCTAGAAAAATCGCAGAGCAGGCCTCAAGAGTCAGTTTGCAACGCTTCCAGCAATTGGCGGAATCCATGCCGATTACTGTTTGGACTGCCGCTGAAAATGGCGATATCGAGTATGTCACTCCCTTGTTCTTTGAATATGCGAACGTGGCCCATCGACGTCTCGAGAAAGATCAATGGCAGCACTATGTGCACCCCGACGATATGCCGTTTGTGCTCGAAGTGTGGCAACGTGCCTTGCAAACCGGGCAGCCGTATGAGGTTGAAATGCGTTTGCGTCGCGCCGATGGCGAATACCGCTGGCATTTGGCGCGCGCCGTCCGGGTTCGCGATCAAGTCGACGGCACACTTAAATGGTTCGGCTCCCTGACCGAGGTCCACGAGCAACGCAGGGTCGCGCAGGAGGCCCGCGATTTGGCTACCCGGCTGTTCAACACATTGGAAAGTATTACGGATGCGTTTTTTACGTTGGATACCGAATGGAATTTTACTTATCTGAACGGGCAAGCCGAGAAACTGCTCAAGCGTGACCGTAAGGAATTGATTGGCCGTAATGTCTGGGTTGAGTTTGCTCCGGCCCGGGGAACCACGTTCGAAGTGGAGTATCGTCGCGCGATGAAAACCGGGCAGCCGGTTGTATTCGAACAGTTTTATCCGCCGCTTGAAACCTGGTTTCAGGTTCATGCCTACCCGTCAAAAGAGGGGTTGGCCGTTTATTTCCAGGACATGACCCGCAGTCACAATGCGCTGGCTCATTTACGTTTGCTTGAAACGGCCGTGTCGCGCCTGAATGACGTAGTTATTATTACCGAGGCCGAGCCGATTAATGATCCTGGGCCGCGCATTGTTTATGTTAACGACGCATTTGTTCGTCGCACGGGGTACAGCCGGGAGGAAGTTATTGGCAAGTCGCCCCGTATATTGCAGGGCTCGGGTACATCGAGGGCCGAGCTTGATCGCATTCGCCAGGCGATACAAAACTGGCGCCCTGTGCGAGCCGAACTGCTGAACTACACCAAGGCAGGCGACGAGTATTGGATTGAAATCGACATCGTGCCCATGGCCGACGATACCGGTTGGTATACCCATTGGGTCGCGGTTGAGCGTGATATCAGTGAAAGAAAGTTGCTGGAGGACCGTGTGCGTCATTTGCAACGCATGGATGCGATCGGGCAGTTAACCGGCGGGGTTGCGCACGACTTTAATAATTTGCTGACAGTCATGGTTGGCAACGCCGAGTTGCTGGTGGAAAGTCTGGAGGATCGGCCGGAACTGTCAACATCGGCCAAAATGATTGCACAGGCGGGGTCGAAAGGCGCTGAGCTCACCAAGCGTTTGCTGGCATTTGCACGTCGCCAGCCGCTTGATCCTCGGGCACTGAATGCAAGCCGCGTGGTCACAGATATGCAAAGCCTGTTGATACGCACCCTGGGCGAACACATTGAGCTCGAGTTCGTTATGGGGGCCGGTTTGTGGTCTGCTATGGCTGACCCCTCCCAGTTGGAGGACGCACTGTTGAATCTGGCCATTAATGCGCGCGATGCCATGATGAGCGGGGGGCGCCTCACCATTGAGACCGGGAACGTTTGGTTTAGCAGCGATTATGCCCGTGAACATCCCGACCTCAGCCCCGGCCAGTATGTGATGATCGCAGTGTCCGATACCGGTTGCGGGATTCCCCCTGAAAACATGAAACGCCTATTCGAGCCTTTTTTCACGACGAAGCCTCGCGGTCAAGGGACAGGCTTGGGTTTGCCCATGGTATTTGGTTTTCTCAAACAATCGGGTGGTCACATGACGGTTTATTCCGAACCTGGTCAGGGAACCACGGTAAAAATGTATCTGCCCAGAACCACCGAACAATGGGTTGAACCAGTCGCCGCCGAGGTTGAAAGCACTCGAGGCGGTGGGCAAACTATCTTGTTGGTCGAGGATGATCATTTGGTGCGTGAATATGCCCGCTCGCAATTACTTGGCTTGGGTTATAACGTGGTGTGTGCGGAAGACGGCAAACGGGCGTTGGACATTCTTCGTTCCGACGCCCGCTGCGATTTGCTGTTTACCGATGTGGTCATGCCGGGGGGACTAAGCGGCCGGCAATTGGCGGATCAGGCCAAGCTGTTGCGGCCTGGTTTAAAAGTACTCTATACATCCGGCTACACTGAGAACGCGATTGTGCATCATGGCCGGTTGGATCCCGGGGTGCTACTACTGAATAAACCTTATCGTCGGGTGGAGCTTGCTGAGAAAGTTTGGCGGGCCTTAAGTGAACCAACGGGTCAGGAGCCCTGATATGTCCAATAATACGCGTCGCTTATTGATCCTCGATGATGATCCGGGAGTGGGTCAAACTATTGAGCTGATCGCCCGTGCCAGCGGGTTTGAAACCCGATTCACCTCGAGTCCGGAAGCTTTTTTTCAAGGCGTCGACGAGTGGCGGCCTGATCATATAGCCATTGATTTGATCATGCCCGAAATGGATGGCGTGGAAGTGCTTGCCAGGTTGGCTCAACGTCAGTGCGAGGCGCGGATTATCGTGACCAGCGGCGTGGACCACCGGGTACTGGATGCCGCCGGAAGATCGGCCACGGAGCGTGGCTTGAATATTGTGGGGGTGTTGCCCAAGCCGTTCATGCCCTCGGCATTGCGCAAGTTGTTCGATTTAAGTGAACCGTTGGTGATCACCGCTACGGGCGGACGCAAGGGTGGGGCGGGTACACAGGTTTATTCGCCCGATGCCGCTGATTTGCAGTCGGCTTTGGATCAAGACCAGTTTTTCGCCATGTATCAACCGAAAATTTCCTGTTTTAGCGGCGACCTGGTTGGGTTCGAGGCACTGATGCGGTGGGATCATCCTCAGCATGGTTTTATTCCTCCCGACCGGTTTATTGCGTCAGCTGAAAATACCGGCATGATTGATGCACTGACTGAGCGCATGCTGGATATCAGCCTCAGTTGGTTTGCGCCTCGTTATGCCCGTTCGTCGGTGCGTTTGTCTATTAACTTGTCGGCGCGTTCGAGGCTCGATGATGCCTTCGTCGACAAATTACTGGCACGCTGCACTGAGGCGGGTGTGCCGGCCGATCAGCTCATTTTTGAATTAACCGAAACCAGTGCCATGGAGGATCCGGTTGCATCGCTTGACCTCTTAACCCGGATGCGCATGAAAGGCTTTCATCTTTCGATTGATGATTTGGGAACGGGTTTCTCCTCTTTGCTGCAACTGGTTCGTTTACCATTTTCGGAGCTTAAGGTGGATAAATCGTTCGTGATTACTGCGGCCTCGTCGTCGGAGTCGCGTCAGGTAATTCAGGCTATTGTGAGCCTGGGGCAAAGCCTGGGGATCCAGTCGACGGCGGAAGGGGTTGAAGACGCGCAAACTTTGCAGTTCCTGCGTGAAATCGGCTGTAATTTCGCCCAGGGCTTTCATATCGCACGGCCCATGGAGCAAGATGCCGCAGCCAATTGGACGCACTTCACGTTACAGTGAACGCGTAAGGGTTGCAACCGGGGGCAATACCGGGTTGCATTACCTGCGTAGCATGATGTTACCCTAATTGCTCCATAGCCAAAGGTAACCATTTATGCAGAACAACAATCAAATTCTGCGCGGATCAACGGTGTTGATCCCCGTGTTTATACCCGCAGTTATTGTGATTGGTTTGATGGTCATCGGTACCATCAGCAACCCAACTTTAGCCGGCGAGTTATTTTCCGTCACGCTAACGTATATTACGCAGAATTTTGGCTGGTTTTACATGCTGGCCGTTGCCATTTTTTTGGTATTTATTGTTTCCATCTGCTTTACGCAATGGGGGCTAATCAAGCTCGGGCCGGATCACGCCGAACCGGAATATAGTTTTCCATCGTGGTTTGCCATGTTGTTTTCGGCGGGGTACGGTATTGCGCTTCTGTTTTTTGGTGTGGCCGAGCCGGTGTTGCATTATGCTTTGCCGCCGGAAGGCCCGGCACTTACTGTAGATGCGGCCAAGCAGGCCATGCAAATTGCTTTTTTCCACTGGGGTTTTCATATTTGGGCCATTTACGGTCTGGTCGGGCTCGTACTGGCGTATTTTGCGTTTCGCCACGGCCTGCCGCTTTCGATGCGTTCAACGCTTTACCCTCTTATCGGCGACAAAATTTACGGCCCCGCAGGGCATGCTGTTGATACCTTTGCCATTTTGGGTACGACGTTCGGCCTGGCCACCACACTGGGTTTGTCAGTGGCGCAAATTAATGCAGGTTTGAATTATCTTTGGCCGACTATTCCTGTTGCAACCTGGGTGCAGGTAACGTGCATTATTGTGATTACGGCATTGGCGACCATTTCGGTGGTGGCGGGGATGGACAAAGGCATTAAACGCTTGTCGCTGCTGAACATGATACTGGCGGTGTCATTAATGCTGTTCGTTTTTGTCACCGGCCCCACGGTTTTCATCTTGAATACGTTCATGCAGAACACGGGCAGTTACCTCAGCAATATTGTCGAGCGTACTTTTAACCTGCAAGCGTATACGTCCAGCGGCTGGATTGGCAACTGGACGCTGTTTATTTTTGCCTGGACAATCGCCTGGGCACCGTTTGTTGGGCTGTTTATTGCGAAAATCAGCCGCGGCCGCACGATTCGCCAGTTCGTGGTGGGCGTCATGTTCGTGCCAACCATCTTTACCTTCTTGTGGTTTTCGATTTTCGGCGACACCGCTCTGCATATGATCATGGTGGAAGGCTACACAAGTCTTATCGACCAGGTACAGGCCGATCATGCCGTGGCGCTGTTCCAACTACTTGAAAGGCTGCCCTTGTCGGGTATTGTTTCTTTTTTGGCGGTGGTGTTGATTTCCACCTTCTTTGTGACTTCGGCTGATTCGGGGGCACTGGTGGTCGACTCGCTGGCGTCGGGTGGTGCAGCGAAAAGCCCGGTGTGGCAGCGGGTATTTTGGGCTTCGCTGTCGGGTCTTGTTGCGATTACGCTACTCGTTGCAGGTGGGCTGAGTGCCTTGCAAACCGCTTCAATTGTTAGTGCTTTGCCGTTTGCCATTATTATGCTGATTGCTGCGGTTGGTATGTGGCGCGCCCTCGTTATTGAAAGTCATCATGAGGTAAGCCTGCAACAGTCCATGCAAGGCCGTCATCACAAGGAAGGCCCGGGTTTCTGGAAAAAGCGTTTGGCCAACCTGGTGGATTTTCCGGCAAAGGCCGACGTCTCACGGTTTATTGCAAATACGGTTTACCCCAGCATGCAACGGGTAGAGCAAGAGTTGGAGCAACAAGGCTGGGAGGCAACGGTTGCTTTCGATCAGGAACAATATCGTGCCCGCTTCGAGGTATTCAAGAAAGGCCAGCTTGAATTCGTTTACGAAGTGCGTTTGCGTGCTTATGCGATGCCTGATTTCGCCTACCCGGAAATGTCGCGCGATGTCGATGGCGATAAACATTACTATCGTGCGGAAGTGTTTTTGCGCAGGGGTGGGCAGGCTTACGATGTATACGGATGCGACAGTCAGGACATCATCAGCGATATTCTCGATCAGTTCGAAAAGTATATGCATTTCCTGCATGTATCGCCGGGTATTCTGCCGTGGAAGATGGAAGAGCCTGAAGAAGAAAAACCACAACCCTGATTGAGCATGCGCTAAAATAAGTCGGCCTGCCTAAATGGCGGGCCGACTTTTCTTCCTGCGTAGCATTGCATTGCACTCAAAGACCGGATCAGGTCTGTTTCAGGTATTTATATTTATTGTGGTAAAGACGGTTCCGATCTCTGTGCAAGAGCTCGAGGCGCGGCTTGCGCACTCGACGGCCCTGGTTCGTCGATTGTATTTGCAATACGACGTGTCCGCGATTCTTGCCGAAGCCGAGTCCGAGGAGGAGGCTTTGCCACAGGTGCTGCAGGCCATTGCACGTAACAAAAGCTGGGATCTTGCGCTTGCGTGGGTTTTCGACGATGAACAAATTAATTTGTATGAATGGTCGGAGATTGATGAAGACGTATCCGATTACATTGATGCTTCGCGTGAATTGGCGCTGGAGCAGGTAGATGATCTGCCGGCTCAGGTGTTGGGCGCGAAAGATATTGTCTGGGTGCCCGACATCAGGACTGAAACGAGCCATAGCCGCCATGCAATTTCAACGCAGACCGGATGGTGCAACGCCGTGGCGTTTCCCTTGCAACATGGCCAGAAGTTGCTGGGTGTGATTGAGCTGGTTCGTCGCGATTGCGAGCCCCTTGAGGAAGATCTGAAAGGGCTGTTGCGTATTCTGGGGCGCGACATTGCCCGGTTCATCGAGTCGGTGCGATACGAGGAAGAGCTTGAGAAGAAGAATGCGCGGCTGGCACAAGCACAGCTGATTGCCCGGATGGGGGTGTGGGAATGGCGCCCCTCTGATGACCGCCTCAGGACAAATGACGGAACGCTTATGGCGCTTGGGTTGCCCGCCTCACAAACGCCCAGGAACTGTCAGGCCTACCTTGCTTTCGTGCCTGAGCCTGATCGTACGCGTTTGCAAGAAACGCTGTCGTCGGTTCAGAATCTGGACGTAGATGAAATTGAGCTCGAGCATACTTTTGCAAGCCAGGATGGGGTGCGTTTATTGGTTTTAAGAGCGAAAGCGCGTACCGACCGTCATGGTCGCCTGAAGAAAATTATTGGCATGGTGCAGGATATTACCGAACGTGCCGCACTCGAGCAGGAATTAAGGCTTACCGCAGCGGCGGTTGAGCAGGCGGCTGAGGCAATGGTCATTTTGGACCAGCAAGGCAATATTGTGTCGGTAAACCCCGCCTTCACCCGAATTACCGGCTACAACAAAGAAGAAGTGAGGGGCAAAAGCATGTCGGCCTTGCTCCACTGGCCCACCGGTAAGCATGATGGCTCTTTCTTTCGTGCATTAACCGGCCGTTTATTAATGAGCGGCCACTGGGAAGGCGAGGTTTGGGCCCAGCGCAAGAACGGTGAGCAATTTCCCGAGCTATTGAGTATTAGTGTCATTCGCAACGCCGCCAACCAAATCACGCATTATGTCGGCGTGTTCAACGATATTTCAGATCAGAAAGATCAAGAAGAAAGGTTGCGGCGGCGTGCATTGTACGATCCGCTAACGGCCTTGCCGAACCGTTTTTTATTGCTTGATCATTTGGAAAAAGCAATCGAGCGTGCCAGTCGGCGTCAGTTGAAGTTGGCGGTGTGTTTTATGGATCTGGACCACTTCAAACCGGTAAATGATACGTATGGCCATGAAACAGGCGATCAGTTATTGAAGCAGATTGCGGTTCGCCTGGTGCGAACACTACGTAAAAGCGATTTTGTGGCTCGTTTGGGGGGGGATGAGTTTGTGTTGGTACTGGAAGATATCGACGGCCTCGCTCAGGTTGAGCGTGTCGCCCAAAAAGTGGTCGATGCGCTGCGCGAACCTTTTGCCTTAAATGACGTCACCGTCGAAATAGGGTGCAGCATTGGAATTGCACTTTATCCGGATCATGCTGAACGGGCAAAAACGTTGTTGCGTTACGCAGATGAGGCTTTGTATGAAACCAAAGAGGCCGGTCGCGACGGGTATCGTATAACACGGCGTTGAACTATGCCCTATCAAGTTTCGAAACCCGCAGTAGCGCTTGTATTTTTGTTGGCTTTTTCAACCGCTTTGGCGCGTCCGCCTGTCGCAGACGCTCGTACCGACAATCGGCGAGCGCTGACTTCAGAAGCGGTCAAAGATTATGAAAAAGCCGTCGGGCAAATCCGGGCGACGGGGGTCGACCGCACCCGGCATTGCACCGGAACGGCAGTGGCGCCTCAGTTTGTGCTAACCGTGGTGCATTGCCTGTTCAACGATTTGGGTGAGCCCTATGGGAAAATTGATTTTTTTCCTGGGGCGCGAGCCAATAACGGTGAGCCTTTTGGTTCCTTTCCGGTCTTACGTTACTATCGCCCGGTTCAATACAAGCTTAACCGCAAAACAGCCGGTAATTTACGCTATGACCTTGCCTTGGTTGAAGTGGGTTTGAATCGAAAGGGTCAGCGTATAAGCGAGGCGGCCGGCGTTGTTCCGTTTCGCGCCGCCGATGGATCCACACCCGGTGTGATGACGATTCTGGGTTATCCGAACGATAAAGAGCAATACGGCGCTTATATCCAGTCCGACTGCCGCATTCAGCTTTTTGCACGTATTTTGTACCGTACGGAATGTTTTGCCACCAAAGGGCAAAGTGGGTCGCCTGTACTGGTTTACGATGATAATCAGCAGCGCTACTATGTTCAGGGCGTGCTTAGCGGTGTGACCAAATCGGCCAGTTTTGCAACGCGTATCACGCCTGAACGAGAGGCTATTTTGCAGGCGATTGTTCAGGGGGATTACCCTCAGGAAGTGCCGAACAACACGCGTGAAAAGTGGCAACAATATTATGTGGGTTCAGTGCCATAAGGTTGGGCACGTTTAACCTGTGTTGCGGGGTCTTTTGATGGTGCAAGGGTCTTTCTTAAGAGGAAAATCATGGCTGGAGTAGAGCGAACGGCAACACGCATTACCGGTTTCAAATCAGCGGAAATGGACTTCCAACTGATGCGCTTGCTGGGAGCGGCCGGCACCGGCGGCAGTACGGCAGGAGAGGTGTTTGCCGCCAGGGCACACATGGTTAACAACGACCCGCGCGAATGGCCCGGTGCATTTTCCTCCTTGGCCGATCGTTTGGTCAAAATGGCCGATCAAAACGTGAAACAAGGGCATCTGCCGGCGGCGGCATCCGCTTTGCTGAGAGCCGCCAATTATTATCGTTCATCGGAGTATTATTCCGATCCCTACGGCGATGAGGCACTGCGTTTCGGGCAGGAGTCCCGTAATGCCTTTATTCGGGCTGCTGGTATGTTGGCGCATCATATTGCGGCTGTCGATATTCCGTTCGAAGGGCATGACTTGCCGGGTTACTTTATGCAGCCGGTATCAGGTTCCGCCGACGGCAGAACCGTCATTATCATGACGGGGTTCGACGGTACCGGGGAAGAGCTGTATTTTCAATCGGCCGCCGATGCGTTGAGTCGTGGCTATAACGTATTGATTGCAGAAGGGCCCGGGCAAGTGGGTTGCCTGCGGCGCTATCCCCGTCTTTTGTTTCGGCCCGACTACGAAAAACCCATTTCGGCCGTTATCGATTACGCCGTTCGACATCAAAAGGTGGCGCCCGAGCGTTTGGCGTTATATGGAATCAGCTATGGCGGATACTTCGCCTCACGGGCGGCGGCGCACGATCAACGGATTCGGGCATTAATTGTTAATTCTCCCATTATTGACCTGGGCGCCTATATGCGTGGTTTCGCGCATCTTGAAAGTGATGAAGTGCCGCCGGACGAGGACGTTTCGTTGGCCGAGGTGGACGAGGTCCCCGAGCAATACATGACTCAGGAAATAAAGCTGGCCTTCAAGTCGGCCTGTCGTCGTTTCGGCGTCGAGCGTTTTTCCGAATGGATTGATGTATTGAGAGATTATCGGGTTGAAAATTTGGCGGCAATCCAGTGTCCCTCGTTGGCGCTGGTGGGGGCCGGCGAGGGCGACGAGGCGTTTCGCCAACACGAGCGGTTTCGGCAAGCGGTGTCCGGGCCGGTAACCAGCCGCATTTTTGAACCGGAAGAGGGCGCCGACATGCACTGCCAATTGGGTAACTTGCCGCTTTCCAACGCGGTCATTTACAACTGGCTTGACAACATTTTTGGAGAATAGAAGATTAGTGCTTAGGGGCCGGAGCCTACCCGTCTTTGCCAGCGCGGGTTATTTCCCTTAACGAAATGGGAGTCGGCAAAGATTGCCGTATAGGTCATGGTCATGACATTCGTGGCCAAATCCTGAATGCCGTAAGAGCGGACAATTACATTCTGGATACCCATGGAAAAGGCGAGCATGCTAACCAACGCAATTCCGCTCCAGCTATCGGGCCTCGGGGTTGTTGTGATTGCCAGCACGCATGCGCAAACAAGCGCGAACCACTCTACAACGTAACCAACGCGCTGGTATCGCCCGCTTTGCCTGGCCGCATTAACGATGTACCCGCCAAGGAGTGCGCCGAAGGTGAACGCGACAATGGCGGTGATGTAATGATCCATATTGGAAAAGTGGGTTCCCGTTCCTACGGTTAGGGCCAGCAAAAGCAGGTTGCCGGTCATCATTTCCGCAAAGGCACCCCCCAGTGCCAGAAAACACACCGCATCAATAAGGCCACATATCGACGTGATCATGTAGAGCCCGGTGTGATATTCCCCAACATGTCGGCGTGCCCATCGTGTGGCGCTGTATGTTGGGTTGGAAATGTTCATCCTTCGCCTTGTAAGGTTATTGGTCTTGAATTTAACGGCAATGTTTTTGCTGAAAGGATTATGTCGTTAAAAAACAAAAACGCCAACCCCGAAGGATTGGCGTTTTTTTTGAATTTTGGCTCCCCGAACTGGGTTCGAACCAGTGACCTGCGGATTAACAGCTAAAACCGGACAAGCGTAATTTACCATAACTGCCTGATTTTTTGGTTATTTTCTACATTGAGACCGCGCTTAGATCATCTGGTTTTTGCATCAGAGTGCACGGATATTGCACTGTGGATTGGAAGCTAACGGTTGTCACGCCGCTAACAGAAACGTCGTGAGTAGTACGATGTGGTCACCTATCTGTGGCTGCATTCGGCCAGGAGCAGCCGCTAGCGCAACTTGGAATGCTTTTATTTCCCCAATAACTTTGTCGGAAAAATTTCATTGGAAATTTCTGTCACCATATTGATGTAGAAGAGCATGGCCAATTCCGCAACCACCCTCGGCTCTTCTACGTTTGGTCTATTTTTTCGATAAAAACTCATTGACTTGGATAAGTGCGTTTTAGGAGGATGGAAGGTAGTCCCTCGATTCGTTACAGGAAGAAGTGGCCTATCCCAAGCAGACCATGAAAGCTGTATTCCATTTGCGACAGGAGTAGCTTTCAAATTTGCGTCCCAGTCTTTCATGACCTCAGAAATAGTATGTTCCGTCACGTTTCTAGCTTGGGATATATACTTGAGCAGCGGGTCATTTTTTCTAATGTTCTCAAATTTTGATCTTAGTTTTGGCCACTTCTTTTCATTCTGGCATTTCGCAAGAATTTTGTTCCAAGCCCGATCTATCGCCTGCAAGAACTCTCGCCAAGCAATATCGTATTGGTGGAAGCTCCCAACCCCAACGGCAGCCATTTTTTTATAAGCCTCACTGGCCGTTTTTAGCTCAGTTATCGCCTCTATAAGCCCCAAGTCGTATTTTCTCAAATCATCAATACTCAGGGAATACAGGTCTAACGTTACCGCTGTCATGGATTAAAGGATAAAAGTTATGAAGTATCAATCCTAGCAAAAACAAGGTCTAAAAGTAAGCGGTCATTAAAGGTTGAGTGGGCAGAAAATTCACAAGTCTCGACAGTCCGCTCAGGGTCGGAAGCGGACTATCGCCAACGACAACTCTCGACCCAAGGCGGTCATCAAGAAAACTCAAACGAGCTACAGTTTCATGCTGACTTCAGTAATTCGAATCCTTCTATCTACACGCCTGCGTTGCTCGCTAACGGCTATGCGCGGACTGACCTGATCGTTCTCGATTCAGGTAAGGCGTTGAATTCTCCCACTAACTCTTCTACGATGGCACACAATTCGAAACATAATTTCATTGTGTCACGTTTTTCTGACTGAAGAGTGCACCCCGATGAGTAAACAGCGCACGCATCAAGGATCTGTCTGGCGTTTGTGGGACTTCCATTGCCATACACCTGCTTCCTACCACTGGAAGGGCAAGAGGTTGCGTGGATTGGCCGAGGCGGATAGGGAGCAGTTGGTTGCTCAGACCGTCAGCGCAATGGTGAGGGCAACTCCCGAAGTGTTCGTGACAATGGACTACTGGACTTTTGACGGGTACTTAGCTATAGCCGAGTACGAAAAGATGCATCCGGGCGCGCTTGCCGGAAAGGTTGTATTTCCGGGTATTGAATTACGTGTTGAGAGCGCACTGAAGCAGCGCCTGAACGTACATCTCGTGCTTGATCCTGAGGTGTCTCCGCAGACGTTGAAGGACGTCTTGGCTGTCCTCAAGATCAGCCTAAAGGGGGGCGACCGTTCTCTGAGTGACGAATGCTTGGCCCAACATTCTCGTGAACTAGGTTCCGACCGGTTAGCGAAGGGCAGCTTCGACGTGAAAAGAGTTGCCGCCGACGATGAGTATGCACTAGAGGTTGGCTGGCAGACCGCCATGGTCACTCAGGAATCACTGAGAGAAGCCCTGAAGGTGATAGGTGATCGAGGTTTGCTCCTGATGCCGTGGGACACGTATGGTGGCCTCTCGGACATTGACTGGGTCGCTCACTACGCAGAGGTGCGGCGTTTCCGGACGGCTGCGGACATCTTTGAGTGCAAGGATGAAGGTAATCGCCTGGCCTTTCATGGGCAGAAAAACCCGTTAAACGAGAAGTACTTCGATAGTTTCTGGATCTCTCTGGACAAGAAAGCGCGTCTATGCGTTCGCGGTACCGATGCGCACAGCTTCGCCGACTATGGCGTATTCCCGAGCAACATGAAGACGTGGCTCAAAACTGAGCCGACATTTCAGGGGTTGCGTCATGCGATCAAGGAACCGGTGTCCCGCTCGTACATCGGGGACGTGCCACCGAAAAAGGCGTTTGTTGATGCCAATGGGCGGCTCTTCATGGACCGTCTGCAGATCTCTCCAAAGGCGGGTGTCACAACGGACGAGAAGTGGTTTAGCGGCACCGATTTGAAGCTAAACCCGGATTTGGTAGCCATCATCGGCAACAAGGGCTCTGGTAAGAGCGGGTTGGCTGAAGTGCTCGCCTTGGCGGGTAACTCTAAGGCACACGACTTCTTCACCTTCTTGGTGGACGATCGTTTCAAGAGCGGTAGCGGTCATCGGGCAGGAGCCTTCGAGGCAAAGCTTACCTGGCGCAACGGCGATGTAGGTCAAGTCACGCTGGATCAGCAGGCCCGGGCGGATCAGCCAGAACGAGTCAGATACATTTCGCAGACGTATTTTGAGGAACTTTGCAGCGATCACATCGCTGGTAAGTCGGATCGCTTTAGCGCCGAGATTCGTAAGGTCCTGTTCTCGCACCTAGATCACGCAGACCGTGGTAACCACCAGAATCTGGACGAATACCTTGCTGCTAAAGAGCAGCCTGCCCAGGAGAGGATTGAAGGCCATCGCCAGACGCTACGCAAAGTCAACGCCCAGCTCGCCGAGCTGGAGCGTCAGTCGAGCGCTGCCCATGAGAATGAGCTTAAGGAGAAACTTGCTTCGAAGAGGCTTGAGCTAGGTGACCTCCAGGCAAAAAAACCTGCTGAAAAACCGAAACCAGCCGATGCTGATGCCGCCACACCTACAGCCGAATCTCAACGCCTACTAGCCATTGCGCAGGAGCTCGCCCAGTTGGAGGCTGCTGCAACTGCAGCGGACGATGCCCGGCGAGAACTGGTCGAGCGCAGGAACATGCTATCAAGCGTTAGTCAGCGATTGTTAGCATTCGAGCAGCAGGCGGTCGCAACGAACGAGGAACTTCTCGCTGAGTTGCACGAAGTCAATGTGACCTTTCAAAATGCGTTGAAGGTTGAGACCCAGCGGATTGTGATTGATGGCGTTATCAGCGCCACGGAGAGCGAACTGAGCAAACTAGCTACCGAGCACTTGGATCGCGCTGCCAAGCAGCAAGCGCTGGTGATGGAGCGCACGCAGCTGCAGGAGCAACTCGATCAGCCCAACAGGCTCTACCAACAGTATGTTGTCCAGCTCTCAGCGTGGGAGAAAGCTGTCAAGGCTTTGGTTGGTACCCCTGACGAAGCTGAGACGATAGCGTTCTACGAGGGGCGGCTTGCGGAACTGGCCCAGTTGCCTGGGCGCTGCAGGATCCTGGAGGATGAGCAGGACAAGTTGGTGAAGAATATCCATGCAGAACTGATGGCTATTGCGGACTCGCGCCGGGCGCTGTTCGCTGTCGTGGAGGGGCTGGTTGCGGGCGTCCCGAGTGTCGCAACCGAGCTTAAGGTGGAGTTTCAAAGCGGCCTTTTCTTCGACCAGCAAGCCTTCGTCGAGCAGTTTTTCTCACTGGTCAAACAGAATACTGGTGGCTTCAGGGGTGACGATGAGGGTCCAGCAAAACTTAGGGCCCTGCTCCGTAGCATCGATCTCAACAACGCAGAGAGCCTGGCCAAGGTTCTCAGGGATATCCGAGCTACGATTACCGCTGGTTCGGAGCAGCCCGGCGCCGCTTTACTTCCGATTCTCCGGACCAAGATTACCGCAGAGCAACTGTATGAACAACTTTTCGCGCTGAAGCACTTGGAAGCAAAGTTCTCTCTTAGCTTGGCAGGAACTACTATCCAGCAGATGTCGCCGGGCCAACGTGGAGCCTTGCTGCTAATTTTCTATCTTTTGGTCGACACTGATCCTACGCCGCTTATCCTGGACCAGCCGGAAGAGAATCTGGATAACCAGACTGTCTACTCCTTGTTGGTGCCAATCCTCCAGCGTGCCAAGGAGCGCCGACAGATTGTCATGGTCACCCACAACGCCAATTTGGCTGTGTGCTGCGATGCCGAGCAGATCATCCACGCCGAGTTCGACCGCAGTGATCAGTTTGCACTGGCATACTCCGCCGGTGCCATCGAGAGTTCCGAGCTAAATCGCTTAGTCTTGGACGTTCTAGAAGGAACGATTCCGGCATTCGACAATCGGCGAGATAAATACTTTCACTAAACAAAGGTAGCCACGGAGGTCGCTCTTGGGGCTCCATTCAATAGCGTTCTTTATCTCAACCCTGCGATGATCAAAAGGAGCCGAACCGAGTGAGTACGGCAGCGTGCCGGCTGACCAAGATCGCTGCAGTAAGGGTATGAAAGGCTCGGGTCGAATGGCCGCTCTTGGCCGAAATAGGCCATTTATCTCAGCACAGTTCCGGAAGCGCGGTAACTAAAATCACACACGCTTTCACGAGGGTCTAGTGATCAGCTCGTGACATGCGGTTTGGCCGTCATATCGACCCCAAGTGCTCGCATCACGGCCAGGGTGGTCTTCAACGTCGGATTGCCACGCTCACTGAACGATCGATAAAGCTGCTCACGGGAAAGGCCGGTTTTCTGGGCTATTTCCGTCATCCCCTTAGCGCGGGCAACTACGCCAAGGGCCTTGGCAATGTAGGCTACATCGCCTGTTTCAAAGGCATCGGCCATGAAGAATGCTATTTCTTCATCATCTACCAGGGCAGCGGCAGGGTCGTAGGTCGTTAGTTTCTCAGTCATCTTGGTCGCTCCATTCGGTGGCAAGTTTCTTTGCAGTAGCAATGTCGCGGGCCTGGGTGCTTTTATCCCCGCCGCATAGCAGGACAACCAGAAGGTTTCCCCGTCGCTGGAAGTAAACTCGATAGCCTGGGCCGTAGTGAATCCGCAGCTCGCTAATCCCTTCGCCTACCGGCTCAACATCGCCCGGCAAGCCTTCCGCCAAACGCATCAAGCGGGCTGCGATGATGGTTCTCGCACGCTTGTCACGGAGTCGGGCTTCCCACTTCTCATAGGTTGCTGTCTGCTTTAACTCTATCATCGACCAAGTGTAGTCTATAAACTACGTTTTTGCAATTTCTCCTTAAGGCAGAAAGGAAGCGATTGGTACTTAGGGTGGACGTGGATGAGCTAAGCGCCGAGTCTGCAAACTCCACTATGTATATCATTACTCACAGGGGATGCCATCACGCCAGAATTGAATATTGCGGAATGATAGATTGTTTACCAGATATGCCACTTCGTCCCGATAAGGCTTGATAGTCTGCGTAAACCTTTGTTTTGCATCTTCATCAAGTTCGGGAGCCGTGTTTACCAGTTCATCTATGATCTGTGGCGCTTGATTTAGTGGTGATTTATAAAGGCGAGCAAGGTAGTTCGAATAGTGGTTATCAAGGTTTTTTTGTCGTTGGACGATTGCAGCGTTTTCTTCCCCTTGGCTGGGTGTCAGTGGCGAAGTATTATGCATTTGGGCCTGTAGTTTTTGGCGAAATGGCTGGCTATATTCCTTGAACACCTCACCGGGCTTTAGCATCAGGTCAAAAACACATATTTTGAGCAACGGTTCCCAAGTCTGCCGTATCTGATCTTTTGTAGCCCCAGTTTCACCGAGGATTTTTTCGAAGCCCATTATTAGCTCATACCGTTCGTCGAAGGTTGGTGGTCTGCCCAGACGCCCCACCGAGCTAAACAGTCTTACCGTGGTTTTCGAGGTCAGTAGCGTTAGTTCTTTCAATCCGGTTAATGCTTGCTCTGCTTTGTCTATGGTGGCGTCCAATCGCCTGACCTTGGCCTCTATCCCGAATCCTTTCAGAAATTCAAACCTACTTACCGTAGCAGCAAATAGCAGGGCGATACCTGCGGCTATGCCTGTAGCCGCTAGCGCCGCAGAGTCCCGATATAACGCCAACAACCCGCCGACTAACGCAGTCAGCCCTGCGATTGTTAGGGCAGTATCAACGATAACTATCTGAACGCTGCGTCCGCTGTACCGTGTGGTCCGTTTCTTAGTCATGCCGACTCCGTTGTATTTCTAAATCCTCCCACCTACACCCTTAAATTTCTCTACAAACGCTGCAATTTTCTGGAAAACAGTTTGTTTTTTGGTCAGGTACTGCGGGTTTAACGGGCTCATCTTGGGCAAGATGGTGTTCAGCTCGGTACCATTTTCACTGGCGTATTCGCGCTTCAACGAGCTTGTGATGTAGCGCCGGGCTTCTTCCGAGTTCAGGTTTTCTGCGCTGATCAGTTCCTCGGCTTCTCGTTGCTGCTCGGCTTGGGCGAAGGTGAAGAACGCCTCAATCACGCTGGCCTTATCCCCCATCTGGTCCAGGTCGGTTTGGTTGATAAAGTCCACCACCAGGCTTTCTTTGGCACGGTTGCCAAGGCTTGCGCGAATCACTCGGCGTACTTCTTCTACCAGGTCGGCTTTGCTTTTGGTTTTCTTGTTGTGCTGGAAGATCAGTTCCAGAATGTAGTCCAGGTTGATTTCCTGGGATTTCAGCAGGTCCACCTCAAACACCACATCGTCCCAGTCGATGGTGGAGGCGTCTTTTTCGTTGGCCGCTTTCTCTCGGCGCAGCCAATCGCGAATATCGTTGTAGGTGGAGCGGTAATCTTGAATCTTGCGCTCAGCCGGAATTCGTATGGCTTGCAGTGCCGCCAAGCTTTCATCGCTCAAATAGTGCGCAGCCTTAAACGCTTCAACCGCTTCTTGGTCGTTAACGTCAATGTCTTGCAGCGCTTTCAGGCTAGCAAATTCATCGTAGTTCTGCAGTACGTTTTCTACGCGCAGGTATTCACCAAAAAGCTTGGCAAAGGCTTTCTTGTCGGCTTCTTTTTCAATGGCAGCGGGGTCTGGAAAACGTTGTTCAAGCTCGTTTACGACATCCATAAAGCCGCGTCTTGCTTCACCGGTGACCACATCGGTAAAGCCCTCCATGTATTCCTTGTAGCTCTTTTCCAGCACCACGTTTTTGGTGTTTTTATCCCCAAACAGGGTAATGGCGTCGACCGTTGCCTTTTCCAGGTCGCGGAAGGTGACAATATTGCCGAAGGTTTTAGTTGCATCGTAAATGCGATTGGTGCGCGAGTAAGCCTGCATCAAGCCGTGATAACGCAGGTTCTTATCTACGAACAAGGTGTTTAGGGTGGGAGCATCAAAGCCAGTAAGGAACATGCCCACAACAATCAGCAGGTCTATTTCTTTAGACTTCACCCGTTTGGCCAAATCGCGGTAGTAGTTCTGAAAGCCGTTGCTGTCTACACCGAAATTGGTTTTGAAGTAGGCGTTGTAGTCAGCAATGGCCGCCGTTAAAAACTCTTTCGCACTACTGTTCATGGCCGTAACATCGAAGCTTTCGTCCGGAATATCACCCACGGCGTCCTGCTCTTCGTTGGCCGCAAACGAAAAAATCGTGGCGACCTTCAGCGGCCTGTCGCTGCCTGTTTGAAGCTTGCTCAGCGATTCGTAATACAGCTTGGCCGCATCCACGCTGCTTACAGCAAACATGGCGTTAAAGCCCTTGGCACCGGCGTGCAAACGATGGGTTTTCTGGCGGTAGCTCTTCAGAATGTACTGCGATATTTCCTGAATACGGTCCGGGTGCAACAAAGCTTGCTTGTTTTCTGCTGCACTGAGCTTTTTCTCATCCTGTTCGGTTTCGATGGCTTTGAACCGTGGGCGCACATCGTTGTTGTCATTGATCGAAATATTGGAGCCACCGGTTGTCGAAATTATGG